>ERZ651108.1030-NODE-1030-length-12759-cov-17.252204_pt1 | contig 12759 bp, 6 predicted proteins | sample MGYA00512173_ERZ651108 | MGnify/ENA metagenome assembly ERZ651108 | reverse complement strand
AATTTAAGAATGTCAGATTCGTAAATCTTTATTAGTTATTTTTATCAATAGAAATCTAATTGTGTATACGTTTTTTGTATATCTTTGCTTCGTCAAAGTTTATGTTACACTTAAAAAAATAGCACATAGACTATCTGATTTTAGTTATTTAATTACCTCCTTTACATAAAGGAGAATTATTTGTAGGTTTACTTGTAGACCTACTTACTTATTCAGATAAAGCTTGGCTCGAAAAAGTGAAAATATAGAACTTGCAATTTAGTATAATTTATTAATAACAAAAAAAAGAATGTATATGAAGAATTATTTGAGACCGTACACAATGTGTACAAAAGTTGAAACAGAAGGTTACTTGTTAGCTGGAACTGGTGGTGGTAGTGCAGGAAGTATTAAACCAGCAGGATTAAATTCAATTAAAACAAAAGGGATTACTGGCAATGGCTCTACCTGTGGTAGCACTATGTGGAAAGAAGGAACTAAAAGTTTTATTCCATTTAAAAATAATTTCTCAGAACCAGAAAATGAATAATTTTCTTAGGTTTAACAAATAACTCAAAACTTAAAAATATGACCATTAAAAGTTTTTACACATTATTACTAAGTGCAACCACTTTAATTCTTGCTTCTTGTTCTACTGAGGTGACAGACGAACAACCTGCTGCGGTAAAGTCTGCTACTCATTCATTCACCATCAGAGGGGTACAAGAACCAATGACACGTACAAATGTTGTAATTGGGAAACCTGTTACATGGAATGCTGGTGACCGCCTCATTGCCTATAACATTACATCACCTCAGGAGGATTATGACTATTTGTCTGTAGCTACAGACGGAGTCTATTCTTTGTTCAAAGGTCGTATTCATTGGAATGAAGGCGACGAATTAGCTGTGTTTTATCCATACAGATATAATGTAAAGGAGCCACGTATGGGTTTCCTCAACTTAGGTCTGGAAGAGAATGAACTTATGGACAAGGGAAAAGTCGTAAAAGGTCACCAGAATGGTACTGTAGAGAATCTAAGATTCTTTGACTATTCGTGGAATAAGTTGAACAATATCAAATCCGAAGGATACGATATTTGGGCTGATTTCGGCGTGAGAAAACAGTACTCTGTCATGGGCTTGAACATTCTTTTCAATGGCAAGCCTCTAAAGAAGATTAAGCGTTTGACACTTCAGAATGTCTACACCAAGGCAGAGTTTAACCTTGCTACAAGTGAAATGAATTATGCCCCTAAGGGTGATTTGACTGTTACAGCTGAAGCATCGTTAGATACTTTCTATGTAGCACTTTTCCCTGATAGCCATTTCGCTCCAAAGTTTGTTGTTGAGACTGAAGACGGTAAGAAGTATTACTCTGAGATTAAAGAGCCTTTGAGATACGAGCGTGCAAGATTCTATACGCAGACTATCAACGTTACATGCACACCAGGTCCTTGGATTGAAATTGATGGAAAGAAGTGGGCAAAGAATAATTTGCAATACAACCCTTCTACACGTTTAGAAGGTTGGGTTGAAGGTTACAGACTGGCTAAGCAGGCATGGGACTACTTCTATACCGAAGCAGACCCATTCAACTCCCATCCTCAGTATCTCCCACGTGACTTTAACAACTCCGCTTTCGATCACTTCCGTTGGGGTAATATCGCTTGTGCAAATAATTACAGCTACTGTTACTCTCGTTACTACTCAACTCACACGGGTAATATTCAGGCTGCGATTCAGAATAGATGCTATGGCGACCTTGCTTACTATGCTTCTAAAGGTAAGTGGATGATGCCTACAAAGGCTGACTTCGACAAGCTGATGGCAAAGACTGGTGAGTATGTGGGATATTATTGTGATGGCAATAATGTTATCGTAGGTGTACTCTTTGACCCAACAGTTCCTGCTTGCAAGAAGGGTAAAGTTCTCGACAAGAATGGACACATTATCGGTAATACAAACCGCCCAAAAGCTATCTATGTAGGTAAATATTACGACCATTGCACGCGTATGAAGAAGTTTACCAAGGAAGATATTGATAAGGGTGTGTTCTTCCCATTTGCAGGTGCTTACACTGAATACAATGACAGAGCACCTCGCCTCCAATGTCCGGGCAGTTCGGCTTACTACTGGACTTCTGACGGCAACCGTTGCAACTACACACAGGCAATCGCTTTCTCAGCTTGCTACACGAATTGTGGCTGGCTCTATCCGGGTACAGTTTACAGCTGCAGAAGAGGCAGCAGTCCTAAGTGGTGTATGTATAGCATTCGCCCTGTAAGCGCAGAATAAAGAAAGTAGACAAGTTGACTTGTAAACTCGTTTTACAAGTTAAATCATAGCAAGTTGATGAGTTGTAATAAACTTATCAACTTGCTTTTTATTCCTCAAAAACTATTACTCAAAGCATAAAGCTAACTGCGAATTAAGCGAATGTCACGAATTACATCGCAATAATATTAGCGTAATTAGAGAAATTCGTAGTCTATAAGTTTATTTTTCGTTTGCTGTCACTTTTAACATTTGAACGAACCAACTCTCCTTCAGCACATTACAAGTACTCAAATACTGACAGTAGTGACAGCAACTTCAGAAGTCCGTTGGTTAGAGTTGTGCCACGCACGACGGTGCCTCTGTTACTTCCATAGCTTTGTTTTTAATAACCCTCCGTGTTCTCAGTTTCTCCGTGTGACATCTCTTCAAAGTTCTAAACTTAGGCTACTCCCCTATCACTCCGAATATCTGAAAACCCAAATAAAAGGTTATCTCATATCCTTTTCTTAACCAAAATCCTTGCAAAACGCTGATACTACGAATTATTTATGTATCTTTGCTGATGGTAATCATAGTTTGAATGGCGGTGTAACTTATTGATGAACAATCATAATAGCACTGGTTATTCCTTGATTTACCAACTTTATTAAATAACTATTCATGAGTTTTTATCTCCTTAGGCGGGATAGAATTACATTTAAGAACACAAGTGATTATGGCAGAAACTTCTTCACCTTACGGTTGGCTCGGTTATATGTTTATTTGGATGTTGCTCTGTCCATTTATTTTTGTAATGGGAGATGCATCCTACGAGATTATCTTGTTCCTTTTTATGGCAACAATAGTGATAAATATTTATTGTGCATATAAGTTTGCATTGGAGAAAGGGATACTCTTAGCCATACTGGCATTCATTGTGGCTATAGCACTTGACATCCTTTTACCGCTTTCACTCTATGTTGTTTTATTGGGATTATCATGGCGTAACTAACACTTCGGAATTGTTTTCTACTTTTCTTATCCCTAATTATTTAATTTTGCCAAAATATGGGGTGATAAGGTTTTCTCCCTTAAATTTAGAACTTTGAAGTAATGTCACACAGAGAAAAGGAGAGGACGGAGGATTATTTGAAACAAAGCGATGGTAATAACGGAGCCACCGTCGGTACGTAGAGCAAGCGGAGCTTGGTTGCCAGTTTTATTAGAGATTCTATGTACAAAGCTTTCACCCAAAAAGCTATCAAGATTCTGTACGCTTCGTCTCTGTTGCTCTTTGTGCCATCAGCACCTCCGTATATTGTGTTTAACTCCGTTCCCTCCATCCCTCTGTGTGCCATATTATATAAGGACTTTAGTTTATCTCTCCATATACGAATTGGCGAAATTCTTAAGAGAAGTATATCTTCTTTTGCTTATCTACCCCCTCAAATAGACATCATTCAGCATCTTTATGCGTTTTGAATTTCCTTGACATGACAGCGCGAAAATACCCATAAAAACAACTAAATACAGCCTTTCCGAACATCTTTGTAACTAACAACATATCAGACTATTGCAAACTTGCAGAACAAAAGGTGCCTAATAGGACTTCAAAAGGGCGTTAATAAGGGTCCAAAAGGGCATCTTTTAGAAGCGAAAAGAGCATGAATTGAAAGCCAATTCATGCTCTTTTTATTTTTAAGATTTGATTTTTATTTACAATACGGAGGTGGCGAAAGGGAAGAAGTGGAATATTTTATTAGGCAAAGAAGCAAGTGTAAACGGTGTTGTCTTAACTCCTTTAACTCCATTTAACTCCTTAACTCCTCCACAAATCCTCCTTAACTCCTCATCACTCCTCCTTCTTCGTCCGAATCTTGTAGCCTACGAGTCCGTAGTAAAGGATGAAGAGGAAACAAGGGACGCTGACCCAGTAAGAGGTTTGGAAAGAAGTGGCATCCTGCACGACACCACGCAACCAAGGCATCACAGCACCACCGGCAATCGCCATGGTCAGCAGTGAAGCACCAGACTTAGTGAACTTGCCAAGGTCTGCCATTGCCAAAGGCCACAACGCTGGCCACATCAGTGAACAACCTAAAGCCATCAGGAAGATACAATAAACGGAGATAACGGGGTTTGGCACAACGGCTACAGCCACACTACCAACGAGGGCAATGATAGCACAGATGCGCATTGCAGCAGCCTGAGAGAGGTAACGTGGGATGAAGATAACGCCACAGACGTAACCCACAATCATACCCACTGAAGGGATAAAGCCATAGTTGTCACCCTCCAAACCTAATGACTTTGCATAACCTGTTGCCGTAGCGAGCGAGATGGTCTCTACACCAACATAGAGGAAGAGTGCCAAACAGCCCAACAACAAGTGTGGGAACTGCAGAATACTTGTCTTACCGTCAGCGTATGAACTGACTGCTGCCTCGTCGCCACGCTCACTCTCGTCCTCACCTGCAGCCTTCACGTCTGGCAGTGGAGCCATCAATGCGATAACACCCAAGAGCAAGAAGATACCGATGATGATAGTGAATGGCATGTAAAGATCGGTGAGTTGCGTATCGCCGATACCCTTACCAATCACCAAAGTAATGAAGAGTGTCGTCACTGGCCAAGCCAACTTATTGCTGATACCCATGCAAGAGATACGACGTGCTGCAGAATCCATCGGACCCAGAATTGTCACATATGGATTGACAGATGCCTGTAAAACGGCATTGGCTGCACCACTGACAAAACTCGCAATGAGGAACCATGTCAGTGAGTTCTGCTTCGCTGCGAGGATGAAAAGTCCAAAGGCTGCTGCGAAGATAGCGAACGACAAAGCCATCGTACGCTTATAACCGATTGCCTTAATACAATGGGTTGCAGGAATACCGAACAAGAGGAACGGTATGAAAGTCGCTGCAAGCAACAGACTTGAAGCTGCACCAGAGATGTGCATTGACTTCTCTAATACTGGCATCAGATAAGAGTTGATACCCAAGGCAAAGCCAATAGAGAAGAAGAATAAGCCGATAATGGCTAAAGGAAATAGATAGTTAGTTTTTTGTTTCATAATAAAGATATTTTTTATTTACTACTTCATAACAAGGCTTTTATGCTTTCACTCCCCTTCAGAGACGACTTCTGTGAACTTACTAAGGCTCCGCACCAATGGTGTTTACCATCAACACGCCATGTGCTAAGCCTCCGCACACTCTTTGAAAACGGAAAGAAGTGCACATTATTATAGCTTTGCCTTACTTTATTATCGCTCCATACATGGGAGAAGGATATTTTTAGTCAACCATTATAATTGCCATTTTGAAATATAAAGGCGCACGAGGCACCCATTCCTTAAAATGAAGAATACCACGTGCGCCCCTACCCTACAGTCAAATCATAGGCAGTGAAGACTGCAAGGCGTTAGTTAACATGAACCTTTCCACCCTGAATATAGAATCCTTTGGCAGGAGGTTCAGGGAGTCTACGACCAGAGAGGTCGTAGACTTGTGCTATTGTTGTCGCTGAGTTTACCACGGCAGAGATTCCGTCTGGGATATCATCTGCCGCTTCCGAAAAAGGGATGAAACGCACGATGTTTGAGTAGGTTTTACCTTTCTGTATCTCATACTTTGGTAATGGACCCGGACCGCAAGAGCCGTTACCTACACCCTTCTGGATAGCATCAAAGTGTGCTACGACACGATTAGATGTTGGCAACTCCCATTCGTGGCGTGCTGTGCGCAATTCTGCCTCTGTCCAAGGCGTCAGAGAGAAGGCAACATCACCCGATGTCTCTACCTTCACACCATTGCCCTCGTTGTTTGTGAGGGTGAGCCAACGTAGTCCAATGCGGTTGCCGTTGCTCTGTGGGTGTGCGAAAGGCTCATACATATCCTTGACTGTCGTCTCATAGAGACCGAAGTCTTCGCCATCGAGGCGGTCGATATAGCTTGCACGAGGACCACGTGCATAGTAGCTTACCTTTGACAGGTCGCTTGGGAAGTTCAGACTAAAGCCTAAACGTCTTGCTCCGTTGCCCTGTGCCTCAAAGGAGCTGGCGAGATCTATCGTACCGTTTGCATTGATTGTGTACTTATAAGTAGCCTTACCATAGTTGCCGTTCTGCGTAACATTCACGGTTGCCGTCTTACCATCGTCAGAGAGTTGGAAGGTAGCTGTCTGCGACTTCACGCCATTATCGGTAGGATCATTACCATAAGCCTCCATCGGGTTATCGTTTTCAATCCAACGATAGCGGTCGAAACGTGGACCATTGTTCTGCATAAAGAGGTCCTTACCCTCGTATGCCCAAAGGGTGATATTACCCTGTCCGTCGAATGTTACTTTCTGCTTACCGTTCGCGTAGGTATAACCACCATCGCTATTCTTCGTTGCGTGAAGGGCATCAGCCTTTGTGTTATCAACCTTATCGAGGACCTCTGTGCGTTGTGTCAACTGCTGCTGGAACTCAGCAACAGGATAGTCACGGTCGCACCAGTTCGTTGCCTCCTTCGTATAAAGTCCGATATTGAGGAAGAGTTCCTTACCTGCAAAGGCTGTAGGGTTATACTTCAAGTCAACGGTTTCAGTACCACCAGCAGCGCAATTCAGCTTCTTAACGATACCATCCTGTACAGGCTTACCGTCGGCAAGGAGGGTCCACTTAAGATAGAACTGGTTGAGATTGCGGTCGAGATACTTATTCGTCAACTTCACCTGACGACTGTCTTTATTCAGATTGAAGCCCACCCACTGGTAAATACGCTTCACCTCATCGAGTTCAGCACTCCATGCACGGTCGGCATTGACAAGTCCGTTGTTAACGAAGTTATACTGATGAGGACCCGGACAGTCAAAACCTGTGATATAAGCAGGGAATCCATTCTTTGTCAATTGGTTGTTCTTAATCGCATCATAAGGGTAGATACTCTGATCAACCCAGTCCCAGATACAACCACCAACACCCATCTTAGAGCCTTCCATAGCCTCCCAGTACTCACGCAGATTGCCCACAGCGTTACCCATAGCATGGGCATACTCGCACATGAAATAAGGTTTACCTGTACTTGGATGGTTAGCATCTGAGATAACAGAACCTGTCGTCCCACCACGTGAATGGTCAACTGCAGGATACATAACAGAATGGAGATCAGTGCCCTCAGCATTATCACGCGTTGAACCCTCATAGTGGATATAACGGTTATCAAGCTTACGAACAGCATCGTAAGCCGCCATGATGTTCAGACCAGAGCCACTCTCGTTACCCAAACTCCAGAAGACAACACTCGGATGGTTGCGGTCGCGGAGCGTATTACGTACGTTACGGTCAACGATAGCACCTGTCCAATCAGGGTTATTGATAATCGTCTTTGGTCCGTCCCAGTTCTTGTGAAGCTCCATATCAGCCTCATCAACAACGAAGAGACCGAAGTGATCGAACATTGCCATCATCTTTGCTTGACGTGGATAATGGCTGGTACGAACCGTATTCATGTTAGACTGCTTCATCATTGCTATGTCTTTTAACATAAGGTCGGTGCTGATGCTGCGACCATGCAATGGGTCAGTGTCCTGTGTGTTAGCACCCTTGAGGTAGGTACGACGGCCGTTCACCTCAAGATAACCCTTGCTAAGGTCAATCTTTCTGAAGCCATATTTAGTAGAGAAAGCCTCCTCTTCCTTGCCGTCCTGCGACTGGCTGAAAGTGAAGGTATAGAGGGTTGGAGTCTCAGCAGACCATAGTTTCACGTTAGAGAGTGTTCCGAAGTCAACTGTCTGCGTCTTCAAGCTATCGCCAGCAGCAAAGACAAAGTCAGACTTCAGCCTCTTCACTTCCTTACCCGATGGGTCGAAGAGCGTTACGGTTACAGTCTTCTTCGCTGCAGTCTTATCGCGATTGCATACGGTAAGGTCTACAGATGTAGCAGCACTACCCGTAGCAACGGTAGTAGAACCCGGTGTAACAGTAGCCTTAATATAATGATCTGCCAAGTAAGTCTTTGGTGTAGCCACAAGGTAAACATCACGATGAATACCACTCATATGCCACATATCCTGACCCTCAAGATAAGAGCCATCGCTCCAACGAATCACCTGTACGGCAACATTATTCTTACCAGTGCGGAGATATTTAGTAATGTCAAACTCGCTGACATTGTTTGCTCCTTCTGTATAACCCACTTCATTGCCATTCACATAAACGTAAGCAGCAGAGTAGATACCATCAAAATGGAGGAAGACACGCTTATTCTCCCAGCCTGCAGGCAGAGTGAAATCACGACGATAAGAGCCCACTGAGTTCTTCAAACCAGCCTTCATACGAACGTAAGGCTGCTGATCTTCAAACGGATAGTCTACATTCACATACATTGGCAGACCATAACCATTCATCTCTAAACAAGAAGGAACAGTGATATCGTTCCACGCAGCGCCTTCAGTACTTACGCCATCGCCCCAGAAGTCGTCCTTACCGAGCAAGACAGGCTTAGCTCCCTCGCTCCAACGCAACTTCCATGTACCGTTCAAACTAAGGTAGTTTGCCCCTGTTGGGTCCAACCAAGGCTTGTCATAACGCTGGGCATCAGCCTTCATAGCCTTCGTTGATGGATAAGGCATATAGGTGGCATGCGCACGCTCCTTGTTACGCTCATAGACCTTCGCATTCTCCCAGTCGGCACCCTCAGGAATAACCACTGCAGGCACTTCCTTGAACTGTAGCGTAGCAGCTGATGCCTCACTGTTCTCATAACCACAGTAATATCCGTTGACAGAAGAGATAGAACCAAAGGTTACATAATAAGTCTGACCATTCCTTGCAGACACTGCACTCAACTTATAACCACTGCCTTTCTTAGTGATATAAATCTGTTGATTAGGATTGGCGATGCTCTGTGTCCACATACAAGGATAGCCAGAGACTTTCTTTGTGTCGTTGAGTGCCATGTCGAAAGCCAACTCGCCGTCGCCATTTACCAACTGATAGCAGTCCTGCTTACCGCTCACAGCAACGAGTTTCCACTTCTGTGCATCGTTGCCTTCAGCATAAGCAAGGAACGCAAGACCCGTGTCTCTTAACCATGAATACTTGTAGGGAGTAAGGACATTCTTGGTGTCTTGCCCTACTGAGATTAAATAGGTCTTACCGTGTTCAGGCTTCGCACCCCATGTGCCAGCCCTTAGCACGGATGGTGCTAAGGCCAGTAAGAATACGAGAAGACCAATGTTTCTGATTGATTTCATATGAATGAAAGATAATAGATGTTTTTACTTGAACCCACACCTCAGCCTAAGCCGAAGTGTGGGTAAGATGTATAACCTGTGATTAGTTGATTACTTTCGTTGTGCTTGTTGTACCGTTGCTATACTTCATTTGCTTGATGTACACGCCACGGCTCTGTGACTGACTTGTCTTTGTACCGTTAAGGCTGTAGTAGTCTACCGAAGCGATGTTACCATCCTGTGCCTTTTTTACGGCTGCGATAGCGTCTGCAGTCTTTGAAACAATGACATATACACCGCCCTTCACTGTAGGGAAGCTGATTTCGTCATCACTGATACGCTTTGCCTTAACCGTCTTTCCGTCAGCAGTAGTCACCTTATAATCCTTTGCTACGTTAGCATATTTCACAATACAGGTTGTACCCATGTTTGAAACAATCTGTACCTTCGTAGCCTTCGCAGCAGCCCAATCAATGTCAACAGTGAAGTTGCCCACTGCCTTCAAGCCCTTCACTGAACCCTTCTGCCAGAATGTTGTTGGCAAGGCAGGGAGAATCACGAGTTTATCATTATGACTCTGCAGGAGCATCTCGGCTACACCGGCTGTATAACCGAAGTTACCATCAATCTGATAAGGTGCATGAGCATCCCAGAGATTCTCATAGATACCACCTGCAGCCTCGTTTGTTCCGGTGTCCCAAGTCTGCTGTAAAGCACGCTTGATAAGGTTATGACAGTGGAGACCTTCGTAGGCACGGGCATTAAGATTTATCTTATGACCGAGCGACCAACCTGTTCCATGACCATCGCCACGAGCTATCAGCGACTGACGTGCTGCCTCAAAGACGGTCTTATCGGCATCTTCACTGATCTGCGTACAAGGATAAAGCCCCATCAAATGAGAGATATGGCGGTGTGCCTTATACTCGTTTACACCGATTTTGCTTGGGTTATTAAACTGTGAAGAATACTTCCACTCACGGAGATAAGTCTTTCCATCAGCTGGATTTACCTCTGTATGGCAACCGTCGTCAAGCTTAGCAAAGTAGGTTACAAGCGAATCACGGAATGCCTTTGACACTACATCATCACCGAGAACCTTAATCGCCTTGCGTGTGTTATTGAACAAGTCCCAAACCAACTGCTGGCTGTGTGCGGTAGCATTCTCCGTTGGTCCGTGTTCTGGTGACCACTCGTTAGGACATTCATAGGTGCCGTCAGCAGCCTTCACGAGCTTCTTAAACCAATAGTCGACAGCCGACTTCATCGCAGGGAATGCCTTTGTACGGAGGAAATCCTTATCCATTGTGTAGGTATAGTGCTGCCAGAGGTGCTGGCAATACCACGCATTAGCAACGGTGTAGGTGTTGGCAAAGGTAGTACCAGAGCCATAGATGTTATTCTCTGTTGGTAAGGTCCAACCTGTATTCACGTGACCCATGTCCTGTGCAAAGCGACGCCATGTAGGCTTCACACATGCCTCACGATAGATATAATCGAGGAATGGGCGGTGAAGTTCAGAGAGGTTGGTTGGCTCAGCAGGCCAGTAGTTCATCTGTACGTTGATGTTCGCATGGATATCAGAGTGCCATGCTGGGGTATTGTTGTCGTTCCAAATACCCTGTAAGTTAGCTGGGAGCGATACGCCACGGCTTGAACTGATGAGGAGGTAACGACCATAATTGAAGTAGAGTTCCTCTAAGAAGAGGTTGTCATGCTGGTTGTTACGATAGCTGCTGATGAGCTGTGGGGTTGGGATATTGTTCTTAACATCACCGAGGGTCAGCTGACAACGATCGAAGAGCAACTTATAATCGGTCTTATGTGCTGCTAACAAAGCGTCGTAACCCTTGTTCTGTGCACCATTCACTGTCGCTGCTGCACGACCAGCAAGGAGGTTAGCTCCAGACACATATGTCGGTGCGTCGGGGTCGAAGTCGGTCAAACCACGGAGATAAACAGTCATGCTATTGGCACCATTCACCTCAATAACGCCCTTTGCATTCTTAGTAACCGTACCGCCATCTGTCACGATGCGTGCTGCACAATAGTAGCTCTCTGGTGTTGTTGCACCATGATCATCCTGGCGAGCGACCTGACCATCAAAGGTAATCGTTGCCTGATTGTTATTATCAACGGTATAACTTACGTTACGTCCGTTCTGATTCTTCAGTGTAAGGGTTGTATTGATTTTACCGTTCTGTGAGGCTGTGTAGCGAACTACCACACAGCTATCAGGATTGCTTGCGAAGTAAGTACGACTGTATGCTACGCCATCCATCGTATATTTCACACCTGCTACGGCATCGTTGATATCGAGGTAACGCACGTAGTCTGTTACCTTTGACATTCCACGACTGCGGATATAAAGGTTGCCAAAGTTAAGATAATAACCGTAAGCAGCCGTGCTCGTCAGCCCACCGAGCTTACCGCTCCAAAGGGTCTTGTCGTTAAATTGTACGTCGTCAATGGCTACATCGCCCATCAAAGTTGCACCAAACTGACCGTTTCCGATAGGAAGACAAGAGGTCATCCAGTTGGTTGCGGGCTTTGTATACCAAAGCGTATATTTGTTGGCAGGATTAAAAGTAGTAATACCTGACACTGGTACCAATGCTTCTGCAGGTACGAAGCGCACGACATTACCACCATCGCCTAAGTCCCAGAAGCTGATTAACCTACCTTCACCAGCACCTTGGAACATATTAAAGAAGTTACGTCCTGTGGTTGACTTACCAATCTCGAAGCCACCCAATGAGTTATTTGACTCCACCATCGTAAAGAGCGTATCCTTCACGTTGCGAGCCTTTGCAGCGTTGACGTATGAATCGCTGATATAAAGAATCTTTCCACTCTTGCTAACAAAAGAGTATTTGCCGTCTTTCTCTGATACACGCCATAGCATGTCATCAAGATTACCATTATGCAATGAGGCTGTTTGGCAGGTTGCCTTGTCCCCCTTGGCACTCAAAAGCCAGTTACCAGTCTGGAACTGGATGTAATAATAAACAGGATTTGCAGCTGTTGAGATGACTGGCATATAGTATGGGAACTCCATGTCATCCTTGCTGACAAAGGTCAACACGTTGTTGATGTCGCCCTTATCCCACAGTCCAATCTCTTGTCCAGCCCTAATCTCTCCCACTTGGTTCATCGCATGACTGTTAGTAGAGTCTGGTGCCAATTCGAATGCACCCGTTCCAAAGCTGTTATTCATACTCTGGAAGATGTGGAATGAGGTAATATCTGTAGCCTTAGTAGCCGCCATAAAACGCGAACTATAAGGATTTGTGCCAT
>ERZ651108.1026-NODE-1026-length-12768-cov-3.823409_pt1 | contig 12768 bp, 13 predicted proteins | sample MGYA00512173_ERZ651108 | MGnify/ENA metagenome assembly ERZ651108 | reverse complement strand
GTGCTCGATACCGTCTACGAGATCATCCCGGGCTTCCTGCTCTCGACCCTCGCCGTCGTCGTCTTCAGCCTGATCTCGCCGCCGCCGTCGGCCAGCATCCGCCAGACCTTCGACGAAGTGGAAGCCGACGTGCGCGAGCACGGCTAAGCGAAGCGCTCTCTTCGAACGTTCTCTTCGAACCAGGGGCCAGATCATCCACTGCACGGATGACTGGCCCTTTTTTCGCCAGCCCCTCAGCCGCAGCTGTCCCCGCCCGGCTCGGCGCCCTGCACGCGCATGGCGGCCTGCCACAGATGACGCGGCACCCGTGACTGCAGACGGTCCACCAGCCAGCCCACCAGCTCGGCACTCAATGCATGGCCCTCATGCGGCACGATATCGGCCATCACGTCCGCATCACGCTTGACCAGGTCCTCGGCCGTCTTCACCGAATGACGGAAATGCACGCTCTGGTCCGCCTTGCCATGCACCAGATGCAGCACCAGCGTCGGTGACACGGCATCAGGCACCGGCCCGAAACGTCCTCCCACAGTGCTCACGCGACCGCAGACCGGATGTCCGTCACCGGCTGACGCCATCGCGGCCGCCAGCGCCATCGTGGCCCCTTCGCCCACACCGATCAGTGCCGTGGCCTCGGGCAGCACCTTCATCTGCGCCTGCCAGCTACGGATGCTGCCGATACAGCCCGGCAGTGCTGCCTCGATAGCCCCTGCCAGCGCCTCATCTTCCCAGGCCGTCAGCAGCGCACGGCCTTCCATGGGCGTGTCCGCCCCCCCGGCCGGAGTCTCCCCGGCCGGCTCCAGCCAGCCATGATCTTCACCCACGGCGTGCGGCCCCTGCAGCGCCACGATGGCCGCTGAACCAAAGGCCTTGCCCAGCGCCTCACCCAGAGGCGTCATCTCCTGCCAGGACTGGCCGGCATCGCAGAACAGCAGAAACAGCTGGGCAGCGCCGCCTTCCGGCGCCGGCTTGAGGATATGGGCAATGGCCATGATGTCTTCCCGTGGCAGGTGAAAAAGCCGTCATGCTGCCACAACGGCAGCACACTGCGCACAGATGGCGTCTCCCTGCCCAAAGCGCAAGGGAAGGACCGGATCATCCCGCAGGACGATCCGTTCCTTCCCCATGGACAAACCCCAGCTGCACAGCTGCACAGCTGCACGGCTGCACGGCAACCCAGCAACCCAGGCTACCAGGGATCACGAAGGTCCCTGGCCCTCATGAAGACGCAGTCGGTCTTACTGCGCAGCGGCCTGCGGTTGTTCGGCACCAGCACCCTGCGCCGTTGCCTGCTGGCCAGCCGCCGGTTGCTCTGCCGCATTCATCCCTGGCAGCGCCGACTCCCAGTACCTCAGGCCCGCCCCCTTCTGGTGGAAGGAGCGATCATCCACCACATAGGTTCCCAGATCCTCCGGCGCATACGAGTTCACTCCCCAGATATTGCAGGTCAGACGCCGAAAGCCCTTGACTGCCGTATTCGTGCACAGTCGGACTTCTCCTTTGCGCCTTCCCTTCAGAAAGAGCAGCTCCGTGAAGTTGCCTTCGGCATCCTTCCAGTGCTGCAGTACGGTATCGAATGGAATGATCTCTCCATATTTCACGTCGTAGGTCCTGTCGCTGGTGAGCGGAACCTTCCACGAGCCGTCCTCCAGCTCCTGATAGGCAATGTTCCTGACGACCGCCCTTCGTTCAAGTCGCATCAGCAACTTCCCTTCCCGAATCCCGGAAGCCGGGGAAAACCAGGCTGCGCCATACGACGACCAGGCAAAAGAGCTTTCATCGAGCGTCACCCCCATGATCGAAGCCAGGGGCTCATAGCCTCCCGGAAATTCATGATGAATGAAACTGTTTCGCGTCCCCCGATAAACCATGGCAAAACGTGCAGAAAATGAATCCATGCGGCTCATTCCTGGTCGGAACATGGTCGGAACATGAAGTCCGATCCGTCGGTTTTCGCCGCAGAACACCTGCTGCCCGACGAACCACACTGACCCGCCAGGCACCGCAGCCCCGGACACGGCAGCATCCGAACGCGGCGCTGTCTGAGACCATAGCGACCCGGGCACCACGCCCGCATGCCGACCATCTCCCGCCGGTTGGCGCAAGGCCGCACACCATGCAGAATAAGGTGCCATTCCTGCCTGCGACGGCAACGCTGCCGCCCGCATGCTCCGACTGCCCCAGCGGCCGGCCCTGAAGTTCACCATGCGTCCCCTGAAGTTCTCCCCCCGCACCCGCGCCTTCCTGCGCGTCCTGCTCAGCCACTACATCACCAATGGCATCACCGCCTGTCTGGGACTGCTGGTGATATCGCTCATCGTCGAGAACTGGCTGGGCGCCTATGCGGCCTCGCTCGCCACCGTCGGCGTCATCGCCGTCACGCCGCCGGACGTGGCCGCGCCGCGCCGGGGCAAGCTGCGCACGATGATGCTGCCCTTCATCGCCGGTGTGCCCGTGTTCTACATCGTCCAGCTGCTCAACGGCCGGCACCTGGAACTGGGCATCTTCCTCACGTTCTTCTCGTTCCTGGCCTTCCTGGCCATGGCCTGGGGCAAACGGGGCATTCCGGTGGCCATGGGCATGATGTTCACGGCCATCTTCTCCATCGCCAGCCACCGGCCCGGAGCCGAAAGTGCGGCCCTTCAGAGCACGCTCTATTTCAGTATCGGCGCCGGTCTCTACGTCATCTGGGCCACGCTGGCCAACCTGGCGCTCAACGCCCGCTACCGCGCGCTGGCCATGGCTGACGTGCTGATCTCGCTGGCCGACCTGATCCGCACCGAGGCACGCCAGTTCCGCCACCAGCGCGCCTGTGACACGGATGAGTGCGAGGCGCTGCTGAGCCAGCTGCTGAAGGCCCAGGCCGCGCTGGCCGACCAGATGCAGGCCACCCGCGACATCGTGCTGGAATCACCCCGCACCCCGTTCCGCCAGCGCATTGCCGGCATGCTGGTCATCGTCATCGACATCCGCGACCAGCTGCTGGCCAGTGAGCTGGATCTGGATGGCCTGCGCACCCACCCGCGTCACCGCCACGCCCTGGCCCAGATGCGCTCGGTGCTCGATGAGCTGGCCGACGAGGTGGATGCCCTGGCCGACGCGCTCTTCCTGGGCTACCGCCCCCGCCCCGCCATCGACCGCCGCACCCGCATCGCCACCATCCGCTCCACCCACGACTACGAACAGGACGGCTTCAGCCTGGGGCCCACCCCGGCCATGCTGGTGCGCGGCATCGCTCACCGCATCGGTCACATCAACGACGAGATCCTGCGCCTGTCACGCACCGCCCGCGGCGAGCAGATGCCCAACCTGGCCATCGTGCGCGCCAACTGGCAGATGTTCGTCAGCCCCACTGCCTGGTCGTGGGCACCCTTCTTCTCGGTCTGGGGCTGGAAGACCCCGCAGATGCGCCACGCCATCCGCGCCGCGCTGGCCATGGGCACGGGCTATGCCGTCTCCATCAACCTGCCCTGGGGCGGCCTGCACGACTACTGGATCCTGCTCACCATCGCCGTCGTGCTGCGAGGCAGCCTGTCGCAGACGCTGGAGCGCCGCAACCAGCGCGTAGCCGGCACCCTGGTGGGATGCCTGCTCACCATGGGCCTGCTGGGACTGCATCCGGCCAGCATCGTGCTGCTCGTCGTCATGACGGTGGCCCAGGGGGCCGCCCATGGCTTTGCCCAGCGCCGCTATCTCGTCACCTCCGTGGCCGGCACCACGCTGGGCCTCATCCAGGCCTACATGCTGGCCTACGGCGACAGCAGCCACGCCACGTTCACCCTCTTCGAGCGCATGGCCGACACCCTGCTGGGCGCCGTCATCGCCTGGGCCTTTGCGTACATCCTGCCCTCGTGGGAACGCGGCCAGATTCCGGCCGTCGTGCAACGCACCATCGATGCCCAGATCCGCCATGCCAAGCTAGCGCTGGACCCCGAACAGCTCAAGAGCGTCGAGGACACCCCCGAGCTGGAATGGCGCCTGGCGCGCCGCGAGGCCTTCGACAGCCTGTCGGCCCTGGTGCAGGCCACCCAGCGCTCCCTGTCCGAGCCGCGCGCCGTGCGCCCGCCCATCGAGGCCCTGCAATACATGCAGGTGCACTGCTACCAGCTGCTGGCCCAGCTCAGTGCCGTGAAGGCGCTTCTGGTGCTGCGTCGCGACCGCCTGAACCTGCCCGAGGCCACCGCCGCCCTGGAAAACGCCATCGAGCGCATCGAGCGCAAGCTGGGATCCCTGCCCATCGCCCCGCTCAACGACAGCACTGCCGCCAGCACCCTCAGCGATCAGGTGATCCTGCCCGATCCCTTCGAGACCGAGATCACCCCCTGGCTGCTGCGCCGGCTGGATGCCTCCACCAACATCGCCATCCAGATCCGTGACGACGCCTCGCGCGTGCTGCAGATCCTGGACTGGAGCGCGGGGCAGCACCTGGTCGAGTGCGACGCTGCCTGAGCGCTGCCCCGGAGAAGGGTGCCCCGAGGCCGAGACGCTCACCCATCGAGCGCGACACTATCTGACGGCCGCCCGGGGGGCTTCGCTGCCGTCCCGCCCTTCCTTCTGGCATGATGGTTCTTCCAGGGCTCATCCAGGAGAAACGACATGCAACTGGCCATCACCGGCGCCACCGGCCACATCGGCGGACAGGTCGCCCGCCTGCTGAGCGACCAGGGCCTGCCCCTGATCCTGCCGCTGCGCAATCCGTCCCGCGCCCCCAGGCTGCCCGACTGCGAGCCGCGCCCCTTCAGCTACGGTGATTTCGAGCTGGCCCGCGAGGCACTGCAGGGCGTCGATGCGCTCTTCATGGTCTCGGCCGCCGAAAGCCCCACGCGCGAACAGGAACATCTCACCCTGGTGCGCGCCGCCCAGGCCGCCGGCATCCAGCATCTGGTGTACCTGTCCTTTGCCGAGGCACGGCCCGACAGCACCTTCACGCTGGCGCGTACCCACGCGATCACCGAAGAAGCCATCCGCCGCTCGACCATGAAGCACACCTTCGTGCGCGACAACTTCTACAGCGAGCTGATGGCCCGGCTGGCCGATGCCGAGGGCGTGATCTGCGGTCCTGCAGAGCAGGGGCGGGTGGCCTGTGTCGCCCAGCGCGATGCTGCCCAGGCGGTCGCCAACATCATGGCCGATATCGCCGCTGGCGGCACGCAGCACCAGGGGCGCACCTACACCCTCACCGGCAACCAGTCGCTGAGCATGGAGGACATTGCCCGCATCCTCACCACCTGCACCGGCAAGCCCCACCGGTTTCACAACGAGACCATTGCCGAGGCCTTTGCCAGCCGCAGGGCGGCCTACCCCGATACCCCGGACTGGGAGATCGAGGCCTGGGTCTCCACCTATACCGCCATTGCCAAGGGCGAACTGGCCCAGGTCACACAGGACCTGCCCCGGCTCATCGGCCGGGAGCCCCTCACCTTCGAGCAGGTAGTGACGGAAATGGCCAACAGCCCCGCGGCTGTCAGTGCGCCACGCGACTCAGGAAAGCCTTGACGCGGGCGTTGTCGTGCCGGCCGCCGAAGAAGTCGGTGGGCGGCGCCTCGAAGGCGATGCGGCCATCATCGAAGAACAGCACGCGGTCGGCCACCTCGCGGGCAAAGCCCATCTCGTGCGTCACCACCAGCATGGTCATGCCGGAATCGGCCAGCTGGCGCATCACGTCCAGCACTTCCTTCACCATTTCCGGATCCAGTGCCGAGGTGGGCTCATCGAAGAGCATCACGCGCGGCTGCATGGCCAGCGCCCGGGCAATGGCCACGCGCTGCTGCTGACCGCCCGAGAGCGCATGCGGGTACTTGTGGGCATGGTCTTCCAGGCCCACCCGGGTCAGCAGCGCCATGGCCCGGTCACGGGCCTCCTCGCGCGAGAGCTTGCGCACGCGGCGCGGCGCCAGCGTGAGGTTGTCCAGCACCGACAGGTGCGAGAACAGGTTGAACTGCTGGAACACCATGCCCACTTCCTTGCGCAGGGCTTCCAGCCGCTGGCGGTCATCATCGACCTCGATGCCGTCGATGACGATGCGGCCGGCATCGTGACGCTCCAGCCGGTTCAGCATCCGCAGGAAGGTGCTCTTGCCCGAGCCGGAGGCACCCACGATCACAGCCACCTCGCCGGCGTTGAAATCCGCCGTCACGTCGGTCAGCACCTGATGCTCGCCGAAACACTTGCTGACGTGGCTCACCTCGATCAGGGGGCTGCCGGCACGCTTGTCCTGGTTCATGTCTGCCTGGCTCATTTCTGGCGACCCTCCACGTCCATCCGGTGTTCCACGGCGGTGGAAATCTGCGTGAGCACAGTAGTCAGCAGCAGGTAGATGACCGCTGCCGTGACCAGCGGCGGAATGGGCTGGAAGGTGGACGACTGGATGCGGTTGGCGACGTTGGTCAGCTCCACCACACCGATGGCATAGGCCAGCGACGAATCCTTCAGCAGCGCGATGAAGTTGTTCACCAGCGGCGGCAGGGCGATCTTGAAGGCCTGCGGGAAGATCACGTCCCAGAAGGTGTGCCAGTTGGACAACCCCAGCGAGCGGGCCGCCTCGGTCTGGCCGCGCGGCACGGCCAGCAGGCCCGCACGGATGGACTCGGCGTTGTAGGCCCCGGCGTTGAAGGCCAGCGCCACGCAAGCCGAGGTGAAGTCATCCAGCTTGAGCCAGGGCAGCAGCTCGGGCAGGGCCAGAAAGACAAACAGCACCTGCACCAGCAGCGGCAGTGTCTAATGTATCTTATTCTTCAGACGCTTCTACTTACCCTGTTGGGCAGTGTACTTGGGGAGCTAAAACATTGGCACCTTGGGCTGGTAATTACTGGGGTAATGGAGGTCAATGGGCAGCAAGTGCAGCAGCAGCAGGCTTCCGTGTAGGTTCTCAACCACAAGTTGGTGCGATTGCATGTTGGAATGATGGTGGTTATGGACACGTGGCTGTTGTAACAGCTGTTCAGTCTACAACTAGCATTCAAGTATCAGAAGCTAACTATCTTGGTCAACAATCAATTGGTAACTACCGTGGTTGGTTTGATCCAACAACTGCACAAGGTACAGTTAGTTACATTTATCCAAATTAAAGATTTTAGAAGGTTGGAATTTCCAACCTTTTTATATTTAGCACAAGATTAAGTATTTGTAAGACTATTCAAATATTTTTTGTAAAACGCTTTATTCTAAATTGAAATATTCCTTAAAAAGGGTTAAAATGTAAATGGAATAAATTTTCGGAGGCAAACATGTCATTTTCTGATTTAAAGCTCTTTGCTCTTTCTTCTAACCAAGAGTTGGCCAAGCGGGTAGCCAAAGGGATAGGAATGGAGCTTGGAAAGTCGACGGTACGTCAGTTTTCGGATGGGGAGATTCAAGTAAATATTGAAGAATCAATTCGAGGCAAGCATGTTTTTATTTTGCAGTCTACGAGTTCACCTGTTAACGATAATTTGATGGAGATTTTGATTATGGTGGATGCACTTAAGCGAGCAAGTGCAGAATCTATCAATGTGGTTATGCCTTACTATGGTTATGCTAGACAAGACCGTAAGGCCCGTGCTCGTGAACCAATTACTTCAAAATTAGTAGCAAATATGCTAGAAATTGCTGGTGTTGATCGTTTGCTGACAATTGATTTACATGCTTCACAGATTCAAGGTTTCTTTGACATTCCAGTTGATCATTTAATGGGGGCGCCTCTCATTGCTAATTACTTTGAACGTCGTGGAATGATTGGAAGTGATTATGTTGTAGTGAGTCCTGACCATGGTGGTGTCTCACGTGCTAGAAAATTAGCGGAATTTCTAAAAACACCGATTGCTATTATTGATAAACGTCGTAGTGTAGATAAGATGAATACTAGTGAGGTCATGAATATTATTGGTAATGTTAAGGGCAAAACCTGTATTTTGATCGATGATATGATTGATACTGCAGGAACCATCTGTCACGCAGCAGATGCCTTAGCTGAAGCAGGTGCAGTTGATGTGTACGCTAGCTGTACTCACCCAGTCCTATCTGGTCCTGCAATGGAAAATATTCAGAAATCTGCTATCAAGAAATTAGTTGTTTTGGATACAATTTATCTTCCGCAAGAACGTTTAATAGATAAGATTGAGCAGATTTCTATTGCTGATCTTCTTTCAGAAGCAATTATTCGTATCCATGAAAAACGTCCTCTTTCTCCTTTGTTTGAAATTGGCAAAAATTAATATTATAAAAGTGTTACAATATTACACATTTCTGAAATGCTTCCCCCTGACCACAAGATAAGGGGGATTTTTTATTGAAACGAAGCCGTTTCTACCATATGATGAATTTCAAAATAATAAAAAAAACTATTGACAAAAATATAATAAAAGGTATACTATTATTAAAAGATAATAGGTGTTTTGCAAACTTAATAAGGAAATCGGTTAAAATCCGATACAGCCCCCACTACTGTGAAACTGACGAAAGCGTGATGACCACTGAGATTGATGGGATCTTGGGAAGGAAGTGAGTAGGTTGAAGTTAGTCAGGAGACTTGCCTAATATTGATATATTATAGATTTTCTGGGAAGGGGAAATTTGATATACATCAGTAAATGAATCAATGGTGATTTGTTCCATTAGCACATAGTGAATGTACGATGTTAGTACAAATATTGCTTTTATGGAATTTGACGTGTATTAAATTCGGCTTTTAGCTGATTTTTTTTTAATTTATTTAATGCCATACTATTTCTAGTTAAATAGCAGATTTATTATAAATTTAGAACTATATATTATTTAGTAAAAGTTAAAATTCCTTTACTGATAAAAAATAAAATATAGAACATTATTATTTTTAGTTTTAACTAGTATGCTTTTAATAGGTGTAAACGGTTTTTCAATGCACATTATGGAAGGATTTCTACCGTTAAATTGGGTTATTGTATGGTTTGTTGTGTGTATTCCGTTTTGGATTTTAGGGATAAAAAAACTTCAAACTGTTTCTAAAGGGAGTGTTAAGGATAAAATGACACTTGCATTGGCAGGAGCATTTATTTTTGTGTTGTCGGCGTTGAAAATTCCGTCAGTTACAGGGAGTTCGTCACATCCGACTGGAGTAGGACTTTCAACTATTTTATATGGACCATTTGTAACTTCAATTTTAGGGACAATTGTATTGATATTTCAAGCTGGATTGTTGGCTCATGGAGGGTTTACGACTCTTGGGGCGAATACTGCTTCAATGGCGATTGCTGGACCAATTGTTTCGTACTTGATTTATAAAGGACTTGCTAAGAAGAATAGAGCGGTTGCAATATTTTTGGCAGCAGCAATAGGGGATCTTGCAACTTATGTTGTTACATCTTTTCAGTTGGCACTTGCGTATCCATCGCCTGAAGGTGGAGTACTTGCTTCATTTATTAAATTTGGAATGGTATTTGCAGTAACTCAAATTCCACTTGCTATAATTGAAGGATTGCTTACAAATGTTGTAATGAATATACTTGACAAATATGAAGTAAAAGGGGTGGAAGCATAATGGATAAGAATAAAAATAAAAGTGTTTTTAAAAAGAATATTATTTTATTGGTTTTGATACTTTTAATAGGTGTCGTACCATTACTTCTTGTAAAATCTGAATTTGGTGGTTCAGATGACAAGGGAGAAGAAATGATTAAAACGATAAAACCTGATTACAAGCCTTGGGCTAAAAATTTAATAGAATTGCCTGGAGAAGAAACTGAAAGTTTACTTTTTGCGTTACAAGCAGCACTAGGTGCAGGAATTGTAGGATATGTTTTAGGATATTTCAAAGGTGAAAGAAAAAATGCTAATAGATAAAATATCATATACGAATCCCATAAAAAATATTAATCCTGGAATAAAATTTACGTTGTCAATGATGACATTAGTATTTTTGCTTTACACGGGAAGTAAAGTAGTATTTATTTTTAATCTTACACTATTTAATTTACTTCTTTTATTTGTAGTAAAAGTGAAAGTGAAAGATTTACTAAAGCTGAATTTTGTTCCAGCTTTATTTATTTTAACAACTGTAATTTCATTATGGCTAATAAAGGCGGATATTTGGACATTTTTGTTACGTTCATTTTCGTCAATATCAGTAATTTATTTTCTTATTTGCTCAACACCAGTTGTAGATTTAGACTATATATTTGAAAAAATGAGATTTCCAAAAATTTTTAGAGAAATGTTTTTGTTGATTTATAGATATATTTTTTTGCTGTTTGAGAATAAGGAAAGACTCAAAAATGCACAGGAAGTAAGACTTGGATACAGTAGTTTTAGAAATGGGATGAAATCTTTTCCGATGTTGGTAGTCGCGATATTAAAAAAAACATATTACTATAATCTTAATTCTATAAAGGCTGTAGAATCAAGACTGGGAAAGGAATTTATCTTTTCTCATAGAAAATACAAAAAAATTGGATTTGAAACTATTTTTGTAATAATAATAGTTGTAATAAATTTATATTTGGTGGTAAAATAAAATGCTTAAACTTGAAAATATAACTTTTTCGTATGATAATGAAACAGAAGCGTTAAAAAATGTGACTTTGAATATTGAAAAAGGAAAGAAAACATTATTTCTTGGGGAAAATGGTTCAGGAAAATCAACTTTATTTTTAATAATGAATGGACTCTTGAAGGCACAAAAAGGAGACATTTATTTTGAGGGGAAGAAGGTTAAACATAAAAAAAAGGATTTGGAGGAATTGAGAAGAAAAGTTGGAATAATTTTTCAAGATCCTGAAATACAAATTTTTGCTCCGTTAGTTTTTCAAGAAGTGGCTTATGGACCTGAAAATCTTGGATATTCTGAGGAAAAAGTAGAAGAAAATGTTAATAGAGCAATGAAGGAAATCAATATTGAGGAGTTGAGGGACAGACCTTGTCATCATTTGAGTTATGGTCAGAAAAAACGGGTTTCAATAGCGGCAATTACAGCAATGGAGCCAGAATTATTGATTCTAGATGAACCTACAGCTTGGTTGGATTCGAAAAATACAAAAAGAGTTTCTGAAATTTTAGATAATTTTTCTGAAGCTGGGAAAACACTTGTAGTTTCGACACACGATACAGATTTTGCATATGAATTTGCTGACTATATTTATGTTCTTGATAAAGGGAAAATTGTAAGACAAGGTAGTAGAGACGAAGTTTTTGAGGATTTTGAATTTTTGAAAAAATTAAATTTGAATGTTCCAAATATTTTGAAAATTAAAAGTTATCTTAAGTATAGAAATCTTGATGAAAATGATTATTGTAAATTTTTGGAGGAAAAAAATTTGCTATGAAAAAAATATTAATATCAGGAACGATGAGCGGAAGCGGAAAAACTACAGTAAGTAGCATTTTGATGTCTGCATTAGAAAATGTGGCTCCTTTTAAAGTGGGACCAGATTACATTGATCCGACTCATCATGAGGTATTTACAGGACATCATTCACACAATTTGGATATTTTTATGACAGGTGAGGATGCTGTGAGACAGATATTTGAGATGTATTCGCAAGGCAGGGATATTTCTGTTGTTGAAGGTGTTATGGGACTTTATGATGGAATTGGGAACGAAAAGGACAATTTTAGCACGGCTCATTTAGCAAGAGTACTTGATATTCCCGTAATTTTAGTTGTGAATGCTAAGGCAATTTCAACAAGTATTGCGGCAGAAGTTCTTGGGTTTAAGATGTTTGATGAACGAGTGAATATAAAAGGTGTGATTCTTAACAATGTTTCTTCACAAAAATTATATGAGAGCTTGAAGGAAGCAGTTGAAAAATATACAGGAATTGAGTGTTTAGGCTACATTCCTAGAAATGAGCAACTTGCTACAGAGAGCCGGCATTTAGGCTTGAAACAGGCTTTTGAAGAGGATAATGCACAAAAACAGGAGTTATTTAAGGAAATTGCACAAAATTGCTTAAATTTAGAGCGGATAAAAGAAATTGCACAAGAATTTGAGTCAAGTCGAAATATGGACAATTATGCGAAAATAGGACATCTAAAAGATAAATTTAAAGGAAAAAGAGTAGCGATTGCTAGAGATGAAGCGTTCTCGTTTTACTATGAAGCAAATATTGATTTGATGAAATTTTGTGGAGTAGAAATAGTTGAGTTCAGTCCAATTCGAGATAAAGAACTTCCTGAAAATACAGATTTCATCTACTTTGGTGGAGGTTATCCCGAATTATTTGCAAAAGAGTTAAGTGAAAATATTTCGATGAAAAATAGTATTGTTGAAGCGTGTAAAAATGGCGTGAGAATATTTGCTGAATGTGGCGGATTTATGTATTTAGCAAAAAAATTACGTTTATTAAATGATGAAATTTTTGATATGTGTGGAATTTTTGATATTGAAATTGGGATGAGAAAACGTTTAAATATTGGAAGATTTGGGTATATCAATATTGAAACTGCAAATGGGATAAACTTGCGAGGCCATGAATTTCATTATTCGGAAATTTTGAAAAATAATGAAGTAAACGGGAATGATTCGGAAGGCTATTTTTATAATATTTACAAGAATAATGGGAAAGAATGGAAATGTGGATATATGAAAAATAATGCGATAGCCGGATATCCGCATATTCATTTTTACTCGAATGTGGAGTTTCTTGAGTTTTTGTTGGATGTGAAAAGAGATTAAGAAGATTTTGAAGAGAAATTTTAACAAAAAGATAGCAAGAAGTCTCCGACTTCTATAATTGAGAGTAGTTTACGATTGTTGAAAAAATGAGAAATTTTTAATTTTTTTGAAAATAATGAATTTGAAAAATAATGAATTTGAAG
>ERZ651108.1025-NODE-1025-length-12774-cov-54.190345_pt1 | contig 12774 bp, 12 predicted proteins | sample MGYA00512173_ERZ651108 | MGnify/ENA metagenome assembly ERZ651108 | reverse complement strand
CCACCGACCTCAGTCTTATCAGGACTGCGCTCTAACCTACTGAGCTATAGGCCCAACCGGCACCCTTGCGGGCACTCGGATATAGTACACAGCATCGAGCCCTTCAGCAAAATCGAGAGTTGGTGACGTCCACCACGCAGTCGCCGCGCAGGGGCGCGGAGCAGAAAAGAGAACCCTCGTGACCACGATTATCGACTACGTTCGCAGGGCAACGACGCCGCTGCGCGCAGACCTTACGCCAGCCGATACCCTCACCCTCGCCACACTGTCGTACGCAAACTTCCGCGCTCTGGCCGGCCCCCGCTCCGCCCGGGGATGCCTCCTGCGCGAGGTCGCCCAAGCCTCGTCCATCCTCGCCCTCTACGATCACGCGATGGTCACCAAACATAACCGTGCACTTCTACACTCGGGGCCTCGTCGGCCTCCTGCTGAGGGTTCGGCCGATTCGGGTCGCCCAAGACCGCTGAGAGGCCTCTGCGAGTGTCTTTCAGCTGCCTCGGATCGGCTTGCACCATTGCCCCCGATGCGCACGTTAACCCACCTAGTAGCGGCTCAGCGGCCCCGACACCGCTCCAGTAGGTGAGTCCAGCTGCACTGCCCACGCTCCACGGCGGCGATTCCAGCTCTTCCACAACGTTAAGCCCACCTCTGCCGTGGCGTCTCAGTCGCGCCCCCTGAAAAGTCGCACGCGATTCGGTACCCTTCACATCGGCGGCGTCGTTGCGCCCTTGCCTGCGCGCGCGGATAGGTTGTTACTTCACGGATAGGTTATGAGTATCCGGATAGCTTATTAACCTATCCACATCGTCATAACCTATCCGCGTGGCGGTAACCTATCCGCATCCGCATCCGCATCCGCATCCGCGCCCGCCGCGGGGCATAACAAAACCGCCCGGCGCGCGGCCAGGCGGAAAACGGAGCGGGCGACGGGAATCGAACCCGCCTCTGAAGCTTGGGAAGCTTCCATTCTACCGATGAACTACGCCCGCAATTCATCGTCCCGAAGGAATCGACCTGTCGATCATAGCGTCACGATGGACGGGCACGCAACCGGCGTCTCGCACACAGTGCTGCGCTCGCGACACTCTGTGCTGTGCGATGGCGGTTGTCGCGCTGCTCTCGGCAACAAGGCCGCATCCGCTCATGCGCGCACGCCGGTCCAGCGCGGCGACGGCAGCGCTCACCGCTCCTGCCGCAGCTCACGCCTCGCGGTCCGCTACGAGACGCTTCCGGTTCTGTTGCGTGTGCCGACCGCGGATACACTGAGGATCGCTTGACCGATTGGAGGACCCATGCCTCGTCCCGTGGTGGCCGCAGCCATCGTCGATTCCCTGGAACATCCGACCGTGCTGCTCGCATGCTCGCGCGCGTACCCGCAGGAGCTACGCGGCCAGTTCGAGCTGCCCGGCGGCAAGATCGAAGAAGGTGAGGACGCGGTGGCGGCGCTCGAGCGTGAGATTGCGGAGGAACTCGGCGCGCACCTGCGGGTGGGGGAGCGCGTCTGCCCGGACGGCGGCCTGTGGTGGCCGATTCTGGGCGGGCGCGTCATGGGCGTGTGGCTCGCGGAGGTTGCGCCCAGTTCGCCGGCTCCGCGCGCTGGTACCTCGCACCTGGAGGCGTGCTGGGTGCCGATCTCCGAGTTGGGGGACCTGCCCTGGATCGTCGCGGACCTTCCTATTGTCGAGGCCGTGGCTGCGCGCTGCAGCCGGTGACACGTCGCGCGTCGGCGGGGAGTGGGCGGCCGAGGTGAGCGCGCGTGAGCTGTGTCGGGCGCGCTGAGAGGGCGAGAGATACAGCTTGCGTTGCTTCCGCGGCGCGGGAATGGTGCCCGCCACCATTTGACGACACATGGGGACCGGATGTCAGAATAAGCGCATGCCGAAGATTATTGGCGAGTCCCTCGCCTCCCACCGCGAGCTGACGCGCACCCGCCTGTTCGATGCGCTCGGGTCTCTCATGGCCGAGCAGGCCTTCGAATCCATCACGATGAGTCAGATTGCTGAGCGCGCCGGCGTGGGTCGCACGGCGGTGTACAACCACTTCGCGGACAAGGAAGTGCTGCTGCTCGCCTACATGCGCCAGGTCACCGAGGAGTTCACGCGGGTGCTCACCGCGCGCCTCGAGGCCGAGCCTGACCCGCTCATGCGCCTGCGCCTCTACATTCGCGCGCATCTGCAGATGATCAGCCGCTACCACGTGAAGGCTGGCATGGGCCTGCGTCGGCAGATGTCGGGTCGGGGTGCCTCGCACCTGCACGATCACGCGGGTATGGTGGGCGAGGTCCTCATTGAGATCCTCGACGAGGCCATGGAGCGTCACCTGATTGCGCAGCAGAATACGCTGGGCGCGGTTCATCTCATTCATGCGACGCTGGCGGGTCAGCGCCTCCCGGCGGATGCGGCGCACCGTGAGTCGGCGCTGGCGCTGGTGGAGACCTTCATTTTGCGAGGCCTGGGTGCCTCCGAGGAGAACGTGCGTCACGTCACCGCTTCGCCTCTCCCCTCCGGGGAATAGTGGGCGCGCCGCGTCCGTTGATTCAGACAGAACACAGGGGTCGTCCGGCCCCAACTGACCTGCCGACCAGAGTGTCGGCGACACAAGGAGAAACATGGCTACCGTTACTCTGACGCAGGAGAACTTCGAGCAGACTGTGTCCGCCGGCGGCATCGTCCTGGTTGATTTCTGGGCGACCTGGTGCGGCCCGTGCCGCCAGTTTGGCCCCGTTTTCGAGGAGGCCTCCGAGAAGCATCCGGACGTCGTGTTCGGCAAGATCGACACGGATGATCAGCAGCAGCTCGCGATGGCCGCTCAGATCACGTCGATCCCGACGCTGATGGCTTTCCGCGATGGCATCGCGGTGTTCCGCCAGTCGGGTGCGCTTCCGCTGTCCGCCCTGGAGGACCTGATCTCCCAGATCCAGAACCTGGACATGGATGACGTTCGCGCGAAGATCGCCGAGGCCGACAAGGCTGAGTGACCGCGTCCCAGCAGACGTCGATGGGTCCCGAGGTGAGAACCTCGGGACCCATTTTCGTATGTCGGGATGCCGCTCGTCCGTGGCGCGTATACGCCGCCGTGGTTGTGACCGGACCCGACCCCTCGCGTACGAGAGGCCGGGGACTGCCCCTACTTCCGGTGGCGGCCCTTACCTCGGCTGAACCTTTCGATCAACTGGAGAAGTGCTACCATAGAAGCTGGAAGAGCAATCAGAGTGCTGATGATGTGTGTGATCATCGCATCTCCTTTCTTCCGGCCAGCCCCCCAGTCTTCCCTGGGGGGCATTAGCATCTGCAGGTTGTCTCCCCGCAGACATTTCTATGATGGCATGGCAGCGCTTCATTGTGGACCATTTTGTTAGGTAGATGTTCGAATGTGTAGCCACATTTGTATCTTCCTTCATGTAGATAAGGTTCGATGCCCCTTATCTCGTGGTATTAGCGGGTCAACGTGCGCGTTGAGAGGCCTACACGCATCGGTGCGTTAACGTGCGTCGTGAAGGCTTAAACTATCGGCGTGAGACGCTCGCCGGGCGGCGGGTGATGAACTCGCGGTCGGCGTGGTCGCCGACCATGAAGGAATACTCGCCGACGATCTCGAAGCCGTGGCGCGCGTAGAAGCGCTGCGCCCCATGGTTTTCGCTCCACACGCCGATCCAGAGGGTGCGCGGCCCGTCGCGTTCGAGCCACTCCAGCGCGGTGCGCAGCAGGAGGGTTCCGCGGCCGCCGCCCTGGTATCCGCGCAGAATGTAGAGGCGCTGGACCTCGCCGTCGCCAGGCGCGACGTCGGGGTGGGGCAGGTGCGCGGGGCACGCGGTCACGTAGCCGATGAGTCCGTCGGGGAACGAGGCCGGGGCTTCCTCCCCGGAATAGGGGGCGGTGGGGTGTTCGCCGGGGATATGAACGGAGGGGCCGGGGGAGGAAACGAGATCACCGGGCGTGCAGGAGACCTCGTTCGGTGACGGTGAGCCATCGACTGCGTCCTCGAAGAGGAGCCAGGTCGCGCGCTGAGGATCTTGAAGTTCGGAGCGTAGGACGGCGGGGGAGTAGGCTTGGTCGAGAAAGACAGTTAAATCGCCCGGCGCGTAGAGGTGCCCGAAGGTCTGGGTGAAGCACTCGCGGGCGAGCGCGGATAGCGCGTCGGCGTCGGCGGGTGTGGCGCGGCGGATCATGGCATCCTCTCGGTCGATGTTCCCTCATCGTAGGCAGAGCTGGGGCGATGCGCCGGGTGGCCCCCAGCGCACAGCGGGGAGCAACCTGAGAATGAGTATCAACCATTGCTCTGGCTGTGATGTGCACCTTACAATAAGGCGATTAACGAACATTAAAGGAGACGGACGTGGCACGTAAGACCCGCACCGCGCAGGTGCTCAATATTGTCAAGGCACTCGCGTGGGTCATCATCGCGGTGTCCCTGGTCAAGTTCGCGTTTTTCCCCGCCGCGCAGGAGGAACAGACGGGCGACGGCATGGACCCGGGTGGAACCTTCGGGCAGATGACGATTTCTGTGGGCCGCGCGGACATTACGAACACTGTGAGCGTGACGGGCACGATCCAGGCGGATGAGCCGGTGAATGCTCGCGCGACGCTTGACGGCGAGGTCGTGCGCGTCTATGTCAAAGACGGCGACACAGTCGCCAAGGGTGATGCCCTCATCCAGATCCGCAAGGAAATCCCGGGCGAAACCCGCCAAGTCACCGATAAGGACGGCGACGTCACCATGGAGACCGGGAAGCCTACCTTCAAATACGAGACGGTCGCCGCCCCCGGCGACGGCAAGGTGTCCACGAGCGTCCTGGTGGGACAGCAGTTCGCGATTGGCGACACGGTTGCCTCGGTCGCCCCCTCCACGTTCTCGGCCGTCGCCGCCCTGAGCGCCGACCAGATGTACCGCCTCCAGGAGGCACCCTCCACCGCGACCGTCACCATCAAGAACGGCCCGGCCCCCTTCGAGTGCACAGACGTCACGCTTGTCAGCCCCACGAGCAAGACGCAGGACACGAAAAACTCGGGTGCCTCCGAGAACTCGGCTGCGGCCTCGACGGACCTGAAGGCCCGCTGCGCGATTCCCTCCGATCAGACCGTGTTCGCGGGCCTGCAGGTGAGCCTCGAGATGACGACGGGATCGGCGACGGATGTGCTCGCTGTGCCGGTCTCCGCGGTTGAGGGTCGCTACCAGACCGGCACCGTCTACCTGCCGACCTCCGACCCGGCCAACCCGGAGAAGCGTTCGGTCACCCTGGGCTTGACCGACGGAAAGATGGTCGAGGTCAAGGAGGGACTCGAGGAAGGCGAGGAAATCCTCGAATTCACCCCGACTGCGACGAAGGATAACCAGGACGACCCCTACGGCTCGGGTGACACGGGCGGCGGGGCCATGGATGGGGCCGCTGACGCATCCGACGGGACGAGCGCGCGATGAGCCTCGTGCACCTGCGGGACGTGACCCGCACGGTCACCCTGCCTGACGGCGAGGACCTGCACATCCTGCGCGGCGTCAACCTGGACGTCGCGGCGGGCGAGCACGTGTCCATCGTGGGCCGCTCGGGTACCGGCAAATCGACGATGCTCAACATCATTGGCCTGCTGGATGCTCCCACGTCAGGCACCTACGAGCTGGACGGCGTGGATACGACGCGCCTGGGCGAGGGGCGTCGCGCTCGCATGCGCGGCGAGGACTTCGGCTTCGTCTTCCAGCAATTTAACATTTTCGCCGCCCGTACGGCCGCCGAAAACGTCGAGGTGCCCCTCCTGTATGCCTCCGGCGCGCAACTGCTGTGCAGGCGCTCAATTGCCCTCGACATGCTTGAACGTGTGGGCCTGGCGGATCGCGCCGACTCGCACCCGGGGGAGATGAGCGGAGGCGAACAGCAGCGCATCGCGATCGCCCGTGCCCTCGTGCGCCGCCCGCGCGTGATCCTCGCCGACGAGCCGACGGGCGCGCTCGACCCGGACACGGGCCGAGCGGTCATGACCCTCCTGGAGGAAGTCGCCCGCGAATCCGACTCAGCGCTCATCGTCATCACGCATGACATGGCGGTCGCCGCCCGCGCCTCGCGCGCCTACGAACTCTACGACGGCGTCCTCCACGAGGTCACGGACCCTGGAACCCTGACGCAGCGCGCGGAGGCGGGGAACTCCAGTGTCGACAACACCGGGACCGGTGGAAGCGCCGGGATCCCCGGGAACCCCTGGGACGAGGCCTCCGCCGCCTCCGCTGGTCCGCAACCCCCGCCGCCTCCCGCGCAGGTTCCGGCACCGCCGTCGGGGGGATCACCTGACGATACGGGTGTGACGGCACGTCAGACGATGAGAGCCGTCCGTAGGGCAGCGGCTCGACAAAGGGAGAGTGAGCAGTGAACGCACTGAGCCAGATCGTGGGCGCCCTCATCGAAGCGTGGGGCGAGGTGAAAGTCCAGAAAGCCCGCGTGGTCCTCTCCCTCGTGGGAGTAGTCGCTGCAGTGGCCGCCATGACGGTCGTTATCGCTCTGGGCGACCTGATCCTGCAATCCTCGCGCGAATTGGCCGAACTCTACGAGGGACGCTCGGTGACACTGCGCCTCGCGCCGGAAAAATCATCAGCAAGCCAAGGAGGACCCTCGAACGAGGCCCCCGCCCAGGAAACCGGAACCGGTGAAGGGACCCAGGCCTCGTCAACCGTCGCGCGACCCGACGAGAAGGATCCGGTGAGCGACGCGATGGCGACGCTCGCGGGCCACCACGACATCCACTACTGGTCGCGCCTGTCCAGCTCGGGCGGCGAGATCGTCGAGGTCCGCCAGGCGCGCAGCACCGGATTATTCCGCGGCTACCCGGTGGTGCAAACACAGGACATGTTCAACGACGTCACGATTCAGGCCGTCGACCCCTCCTTTGAGGTGATTTTCCGGACCCGCATGCTCGCCGGACGCTGGGTGACCGACAGCGACGCGGACCAGCGCCTGACCCCCGTCGTCATCTCCGAGGTCCTGTGGGATCAGCTGGGCCGCGCACCCATCGACCAGGTCCCCATCGTCCTGCACACCACCGACGGCACCGCGCTGCGCGTCGTCGGCGTCACGAAAGCGAAGAGCCGCTTCGACATGCCGACCCTCTACGTGCACTACGACGCGGCGCGCGCCGCCCTGCCGCAGATGGGGCAGCCCACAATGATCGCGTGGGTCAGCCCCGAGGACGCCGAGGAGGCGCGCACGGTGCTGCCGCAAGCCCTAGCCTCGATCCTCGGTGACGGATGGCACGTGAGCGTCACCGGCGGCGAACACCAGGACACGGGCGAAGAACAGCTGGGGACAATCTCCCGCGTCATCATGATTATCGGTGGCATCATCATCTTCCTCGGCGCGCTCGGCCTGCTCAACGTCGCCATCGTGACCGTACGTCAGCGCGTGCGCGAAATCGGTATTCGCCGCGCTGTCGGTGCCTCCGCCGCTCGCGTCTTCTTCGCCGTCTTCATGGAGTCGGTGGTCGCAACCTTCGTCGCCGGCGTCATCGGCGTGGGGATCGCGGTCGTCGTCGTACGCTTCTTGCCACTCGAAACAATAGGAATCGCGCTCAGCGAGACACCGGCGTTCCCAGCCGGCGCAGCCGTCGCGGGCGTCGCCATCTCCACGAGTATCGGCGCTCTATGCGGCATCATCCCGGCGCTCGCGGCCGTGCGTATCAAGCCGATTGACGCGATCCGCTACTGAGGGTTCAGTGACGAGGCCGTGGCTTCCTCGCCGGGGCGGCGCGCGTTCGCGGTGGGGAGTCGGCCTCGTGCCAGAATCAGCGGGGCAGCGTCACGCGCTTCGTGTCTTCGTTGTAGATGATCATGCCTTCCTTGAGGAGGGCTCGGTAGACGCGGGCGGGTTGGTAGCGATCGCCGCCGTCGAGGCGTGCGGCGTCGAGGACGCGACGTTTCGTGAGGCCTTCGGTGCCTTCGAAGTGGGCGGAGCGTAGGGCCTTCATGATGCGTCCGCGGGCCTGGCGGTCGGTGCCCGCGTAGGGCTGGGGGGTGGGGCGCTTCTCGTCCTTCGGGAATCCGGCGTGTGCCCAGGCGCAGCGCGTGCGCATGATGCACGTGTCGCAGCCCGGGGAGAGCTGGGTGCACACGAGGGCTCCGAACTCCATGAGCGACAAGCTGACGTCGGCGGCGAGACGTCCATCTGTTGGGAGGAGCGTGTCCGCGCGCTGCGTTTCTGCCTTCGAGGGGGTCGAATGGGGTGGAAACTCCCGGCTATCGAGAAATCTGACCAGCACTCGTCGAACGTTTGTGTCCAGGACCGGGACCCGGATTCCGTGCCTGAACGCCAGGAGGGCGCTGGCCGTGTAGGTGCCCACGCCGGGCAGGAGAGTTAGCTCTTTCATAGTGAGGGGCACCTGACCGCCGTGTTTCTCGACGATGGTGCCCGCACAATTTTTGAGACGCAGCGCGCGTGAGGGATAGCCCAGATTCGCCCAGGCCACAATGATATCCGCAGAGGAGGCCTCAGCTAGGTCGCCGGGTGTTGGCCATCGCTCCATCCACTCCAACCAGATCGGTTGAACGCGCGCGACGGGCGTCTGTTGGCTCATGATCTCGAAGACGAGTGTTCCCCAATCGGACACGTCATCGCCGCGCATGGGCAGGTCGCGTTTGTTGGATGCGAACCAGCGGGGAAGGTCATGGAGGAGTACCTGCGAGGCCTCAGCCGTTGGATTTGTGAACACCCTGTCAGTGTAGGTAAAAAGTCCCCATGAGCGCGTTCTAACATATACGAAGTGTGATGTGGAGCATGAAAATGGCGACTGTTGTATAAACAGTACAGGTTCGCTAGTCTGATCCTGTTTTCAATTACCCCCATTTTGTCGAGGGTTCCCTCACTATCAGGAGACGTCATGTCTACTCCTCAGCAGCCTTACGGGCAGCAGCCTGACTATGGCCAGCAGCCTTACGGTCAGCAGGCCGGTTACGGTCAGCAGGCGGCCAACGGTCAGCAGGCCGGCTATGGCCAGCAGCCTTACGGTCAGCAGCCCGGTTACGGTCAGCAGGCCGGCTATGGTCAGCAGCCTTATGGCCAGCCCGGCTACGGTCAGCAGCCTTACGGTCAGCAGGCCGGCTATGGTCAGCAGCCCTACAGTCAGCCCGGCTACGGGCAGCAGCCTTATGGCCAGCCCGGCTACGGTCAGCAGGCTGCATACGGTCAGCAGCCTTATGGCCAGCCCGGCTACGGTCAGCCCGGATTCAACGCTCCCATGCTGGGTAAGCCTCGTAAGACTGCGGGCCTTCTCAACCTTTTCCTCGGCGGTGTTGGTGCCGGCGACTTCTTCCTTGGCCACAAGCAGATCGGTTTCATCAAGGTCGCCGTGACCGTGGTCCTGAACGTGCTTTACTTGGCGACGTTCGACTGGGAGCTGAGCGAAGCGAATCCGTTCGCTTTCTTCCTGATGTTCATCTGGGCGTGCTGCGTGCTCGCCTGCGCGATCATGACCTTCATGGGCAAGTGGATCTACGCACGGGATGCGAACGGCGTTCCGACCGTCTGACGTACTCGCGCGCATCTGAACAGGCGCGTAAGTGAGCGCCGTGTGGGACTCGGCTGATGCCGGGTCCCACACGTGTATCTAGTGCTCCTCACGTTTCTCTGTCCGGGTGCAGCGACGCCCCGTACGCGAGCGTCTCACTGCGTGTCCGAGCTGTTTTGTGGTGTATAGCGCGTGGTGCGGACGAGCGGCCCTCGGTCCCAAAATGCTTGTCGGAACGCGTTTGCGGGCACGCTCGGGGCGCGATCGGGGGTCTTTCGGGGTCGCTGCGGATGACGAAAAGTGGTGTCGACACGCTAGGCTATGCGGGTGCGGCCCGCAGCCGTCACTTCCCACGACAATCGAAAGGCTTAGTTATGACGACGCCCAACCCCTTCAACTCGGAGGACCAGACCTCGGTGCCCGCGCCGGATGCTCCCAGCTTCCCCCAGGCCTCGACCCCCGGTTACGACCAGGCCAACGCTGCTCCGGGTGCACAGCAGCCCGTCTATGGCCAGCCTGCTTACGGCCAGCCCGCCTTTGGTCAGGGTGCCTACGCGACCCCGCCCAAGCAGTGGATCGTCGCGCTGCTCCTGGCGTTCTTCGTCGGAATCTTCGGTATCCACAACTTCTACCTGGGCTACACCACCAAGGGCATCATCCAGCTGATCCTGTCCCTGACCGTCATCGGTATGCTCGTCACGGGCATCTGGGCCTTCGTTGAGTTCATCATGATCATCATGCGTTACGGTGCCTACGGCTGCGACGCGCAGGGCCGTCCCCTGGAGTGATCCGCTGAGGCTGTTGTCGCGGCGCTGAGTGTGCGACAATCGAGTCATGCTGCTCAGTGACCGCGACATCAACGTCTCTCTGGATTCCGGCCGGATTCGTCTCGATCCTCTGGACCGTGGCCTGGTTCAGCCAGCCAGTATTGACGTGCGGCTGGATCGCCTCTTTTGTCTCTTCGATAATCACCGCTACTCGGTGATCGACCCTGCGGCGGATCAGTCGGATCTGACGCGACGTATCGACGTGGGGCCGGATCAGCCCTTCGTCCTGCACCCCGGCGAGTTTGTCCTGGGTGCCACCTACGAGCTGGTCACCCTCGGCGACGACATCGCCGCGCGCCTTGAGGGCAAGTCGTCGCTGGGGCGCCTCGGCCTCCTCACCCACTCCACCGCGGGCTTCATCGACCCCGGTTTCTCCGGTCATGTGACCCTCGAGTTGTCCAACGCGGCGACGATGCCGATCCTGCTCTACCCGGGCATGAAGATCGGGCAGCTGTGCTTCTTCGACCTGTCTTCCCCGGCCGAGCATCCCTACGGCTCGCAGGGCGCTGGCTCCCACTATCAGGGTCAGCGAGGCCCCACGCCGTCCCGGACGCACCAGCGCTTCACTCGCACACGCATTGATCGGTGACATGATGGAGTCTCCCCACCCTCCCTTTCCGTCCCGGCTCGCGCGCAGGCGCGCCGAGCGTGCGGCGCGCGCTGCCGCAGCTGATGCGGCCGAACAGGACGCGCCTCTCGCACTGGAATCGGCGGTAACGCCTCCGCCTGAACCTGAGAACCTGCCGCCGACGGCACCTCCTCTGCCTGAACCCGCGGATCCGACCCCGCGCCTACTACCCCCGCCCGCCGGTCAGCGGGCCACCACGATGCGCACGGGCGTCATAACGGGCGTCGTGCTGCCCGGCATGGCCCCGCGTACCGGCCAGGTCACGAACCGGAACGATGCGCCGCCCCCGCCCTCGCCGGTCAGGCGTTCCTTCAAGGAACGCATGGCGAGTGCCCACTCCAGCCTGGCGGACTCGGTCCTTACGTCCGCGACGGGCAGCCCGATCATGCAGACGAACGTGTCCTTGATCGGCCTGAGCACCACCCAGGAGCCGGCGTTCCAGATTGCCGCAGACGGCGAGATCACCAGCGCGGAGGCTGCCGTGCCGATTGCCGCCGCCATCGAGGTTAGCGAACCCGCAGGCGTTATCGACATGCAGGAAGCCCTGGGTCACCACCTGTTCCTCGTGTCGGAGGCCGTGGATCCGGCCGAGCTGGAGGCCCTCGCGATCTCCATGTGGGATGACGCCGGCTGGCTCGCGCCCGGTCGCCTGCACCTGTCGTCGGATGCCGAGCTTGAGGGCCCGTGGTCCCTGGATCAGCCGACGCGCGCGCAGCTGGGCACCCCGTCCCTGCTGACGCATGCGTGGATCTTGCGCTGCCCAGTCTCGCGTGCCGAGGAGAAACCCAGCGCGGTCATGGGGGAGTGGGCGCAGGCTTTCCCCGACGGCATGCCCGTTGGTCTGGAGTACCGCGTGCTCGAGGCGCTGGGCCGCATGGCGCGTCGCCTGGCGGGCGGTTTGCGCCTGTCCGGCAGCGGCTATGTCATGGTTCCCGACGCGGACTCGGCCGTGAACCTGACGGTGTACGCGCCGCGTTGGATCAACCCGGAGGACCTGCTGTCCGCGATGCGTGAGCGCGCCGGGTTTGAGCAGATGAAGGACGCGCGCGACATCGTCCCCGAGGCCCCGGCGCTGACCCCCGCGCAGGCCGCGCAGATCGAGAAGCTGAAGGCCGAGCTGGGCCCTGTCCGCGAGGATATTGCCTCGAAGATCGCGAAGGCCCGCGAGGAGCTGGAGGCCCAGCGTAACGAGCCGCAGGTCGTCGACGGCTACGCGCTCATGTGCCCGATTGGCAATCGCTCTGACATGATGATCGAGGTCCACGCAGTCCCCTCACCCCCGCGCGTGCTGCGCTGGGAGCCGTGGACGACAGGCGCGATCATCGAGTATCAGGTTCGCTGGCTGTCCGGCCTGGCCCCCACGCCCGGCACGAACACGATGAGCCGCACCGCGCGCCGCGAGCGTCTGCGTTCGGCGCAGGAGGTCGAGAAGGCTGCGGGCTTGATTGCGACCCTCGTGGGCGGCAACGTCATCGACGAAGACGGCTTCCTCGTCGGTTTGGCAGATGTTTCCGCCGAGGAAGACGAAGCCGAGTAGTAGGCCGCGTCCGTAGATTCGGCTTTTCAGCAGGTGAACGAAAGGGCGGCCCCGCAGGTGTGTCTGCGGGGCCGCCCTTTCGCCAGCAGCGTGCGTGCGTCGGTTACTGGCCTCGCTTCACGGACTCGAGCAGCATGACGGCGACATCCCGCACCTCCGGGAGCTTCCCGCGTGTCGGTGTCGAGGTGCCCTCGGTGCCTCGGTCGGTGGCGTCGGAGGAAACGAATCCGGCGGATGTGCCCGACGCGGAGCCGAGCATCTGGGAGCAGAAGGGGCAGGCCGTCGCGACGACGTCCGCGCCCG
>ERZ651108.1015-NODE-1015-length-12835-cov-2.450313_pt1 | contig 12835 bp, 10 predicted proteins | sample MGYA00512173_ERZ651108 | MGnify/ENA metagenome assembly ERZ651108 | reverse complement strand
ATCTGGTTATGAGTGCGATCACTGCTACAAAAAACGCTCCAAAGTGAAAGTAGCCAAAGACCTTTTTTTGATCCACTTCAAACTTCTCCAAAAGCGCCTTATAGGCACTTTGCCCTGCTCCAAAGCATATATTTGCCCCTTGCACCAGCAAAAAGCCCTTTATCGCCCCTTCGTTTATCGCGCCATACTTGATGATAAGCGCGCCAAAGACCGCCACGCCAACGCTAAAGAGATAAAGTGGCCTAAATTTAAAGCTAAACGCATCGTATATGAGCGTGACATAAAACGGCGTAAAAATGGTAAAAAGCGCGACTTCTGGCACGCTTAGATACAAAAACGAGTTGTAGTAGCAAAGATACATTAGCCCTATTTGCACCGCTCCGATCGCCATTATGCCAAGGGCGAGCTTTGGATTTATCCCGCGAAATTTCGTAAATGGCAAAAAAACTAGGCTTGCAAGCGTCACGCGCACAAAAACAGCCAGATAACTATCGACCTTGCCCGCTAAAAACTCGCCTATCAAGCTAAAGCTAAACGCCCACAAAATGGTCACAAAGATCAGTTTATTCATTCTATCACCACCTCATTTATATTTCTTGCGCATTCAAAAAAGTATTCAAGCTTGTTTAGCTCGAGCAAATCGCCATTTAAAATGAAATTTGCCCTGTCGCTAAAATTTTTCTCACTCACAAACAAAAACTGCTCAAATTTTACCTTGCCGCTAAGATAGCCATTTAGCAGGTCATTAAAGTCGCTATCAAGGCTATCTTGCTTTAGCGAGTCTAAATTTAGCCTAGCACTTAAGCCCTCTATCACGCCTCTTAGATCCTTTAGCCTAGCTATTATCCTGTTTTCTTCGTCGCTTAGATCAAGCGCGGCCTTTTGCTCCTCTATGCGCTTAGTTTGGCTTTGCTTGCTAAGGCTTAGGCTATCTGGCAGCTTCCACTCAAACTCCACTCTAGGCTTGTTTGCATCAGCATACGCATCAACCATCTGTGAAGTCGTCCTCTCGCCTTTTTTAAAGCTGTTATTATTCACACTTTGCGTATCTTTTAAGTAAATTTTTGGAGCAAATTTGCTCTTTTGCTTCTCATTTTCTTGCTCTTTTATATATTTTTCTTGCCCCATAGCCCCAAGTTTGGCGCTTATATCATCTTTGCTAAAATCAGGCATCACTATCTTTGAGCCAGCCACAAAGCCGATCTCGCCGTTTGAGAGCAAATTTATCCTTGAGTTTAGCTCAGCTAGCTTAAGTCCAAGCTCGTCAAGCTCGGCTCTTTTTTTATTAAGAGTGAAATTTATCGCATCAAATTCGCTCTTATCTATCTCGCCATACTCAAACCAAAACTCATTTTCAGCTGCAGCCTTGGCAAAGCTATCTACAAATTTTGTCTCTAAATTTATAAGAGAATTTAGCGCAACAGCGTTAAAATAGACCTTTGCGACCTGAAAAGCAGTGAGATTCATCAGCTCTTCATCTTTGTAAATTTTCTCCACGCCCTTGTGGTCTAAAATCTTATCCGAAGCCTCGCTCGCACCGCCGTCAAAGATGAGATACTCGACCTTTGCCGTGATCGATCCAGCCTTTGTCATATATCCGCCCTTTAACTCGTCAGGCACAAAGGTATATCTGCCATCAAGGGATAAATTTAGCTTGTTGCTCTTGTTTTTATTTATATATTCGTTTTTATTAAATTCTTTCAAGCTCTCAAGCTTCGCACTTTGCGCCAGAGCGATGATCTCTAGTAAATTTCCAGCCCAAAGAGGCAAAGCAAAGAGCAAAACAGCCAAAATCTTCTTCAAATTCTCTCCCTTTCATAAAATTTTCTTATAAATTTATCAAGATTATAGACCCATGCAAAAAGCACTGGCACGACAAGCAAGCTTAGCAAGGTCGAGCTAATGAGCCCAAAGATGATGCTTATAGCCATAGGCGAGTTGGCCTCATAGCCAGCACCCCTGCTAAGAGCAAGAGGCAGCATGGCAAATATCATGGCAAAAGTGGTCATCAAAACAGCCCTTAGTCGCTTCTTAGCAGCCATTTCCACAGCTTCGTTCGCCTCCATGCCGCTATTTGCAAAGTGGTTTGCAAAATCAACCACCAAAATGGCGTTTTTACCGACCATGCCAAAGAGCAAGATGACGCCAACCATCACAAATAGGCTAAATGGGTTGCCGCTTATAAAAAGTCCGATCACGACGCCACAAAAGGCAAGCGGCATGGCAAGCATGATGAGAAATGGTAGCAAAAAGCTCTCATAAAGTGCGGCTAGCACCATGTAAATAAGCACCGCACTAGCGCTCACTGTAAAGATAAACGAAGCGTTCGTATCGTCCATCAGTTCGACAAATCCAAGGAATTTATACTTGAAATTTGCTGGCAAAATTTCATCAAGCTTCTTTGAAATTTCATTTGCCACGCTATTTAGCGGAGCGTTGTTTTTGGTATTTGCTAGAAATTTGATCTCATCGGCTCTATTAAACCTTGAAATACTAGCTGGCTTTTGCTCAAAACTAATCGTCGCCACATCGCCAAGTGTGACGAAAAAGCCCTCATTGCTTCTTATCTTGGTCTTTAAGATATCATTTGTATCGCTTCTAAATTTATCATCAAGGCGCATATAAAGCTCATACTCTTTGCCATTTTCGTTTTCAAAAACAGAGACCTCGTTCTGACTAAATGCGCTATAAACGGCACTTGCAACGCTGGCTTTGTCTAAATTTAGCCTCTTAGCCTTATCTTCATCGATAGAAATTTGCACGCGCTTTAGCAGATCTTCTTCGGGCGAATTTACGTCCGTTGCGTCATTTATCTCTTTTAGCATCTTGCTGATCTTTGGCACAAATTTCTCTAGCTCTTTGCCATTTTCAGAGGTGATAGTAAGCTTAACTGGCTGCACATCGCCGCCTTCAACCACCGGAAGATCAGCTACAATGACGCTCATATCGTCACTTTTTAGCTTGTCGCGAAACCTCTGCATGATGGCGTTTTGCCGCTCGTGATTAGCTCTATCTTTTAGCTCCTTTAGCCTAACGTAAGCTTTTACAAGATAAGGCTGCTTAGCGTCTGTGTAGCCAAGGATGAAGTAGGCGTAAGCTACCTGAGGATCGGCATTTATGAGTGAAATTTTATCTTTTAGTCTCTCTTTGCTAGCTTGCAGGCTAAGTGAGGGATTGAGCTTAAAGTAGATATTAAACTCCGAGTTATCCTCGCTTGGCATGAAGTCACCGCCTACAAATTTAGCCAGCCCAAATGAGCAAACAACGACCACAATCGTTATGGCTAAAAATATGAGCTTAAATTTAAGCGCCAAGGCTAAAAGCTTCTCATAGCCATTTTCAAGCGCCTCAAAAAAGGGCTCACTCTTTAGAAAAAAGCTGCTTTCTTTGGCATTTACAAACCTAGCACTAAGTGTCGGCACGAGAAAGATACTCACGAAAAACGAGATGACGATGCCAGCTGCCACGCTCATCGCAAAGGAGTTAAAGTACTTGCCAACGATGCCGCTCATAAAGGCTATTGGCACGAAGACGCAAAGCAGCACGAGCGAGATCGCAAAGACGCTAAATGCTATCTCTTTTATACCTGCAAAGCTTGCTTTTAGGGCATTTGGCTCATCTTTTAGCTTGCTAGCGATATTTTCAGTGACAACTATCGCATCGTCGATGAAAATTCCGATGCCAAGTGTGAGCGCTATGAGGCTTAAGCGGTTGATGTCGTAGCCTAGGGCATTTATGATGAAAAATGTCGCTACGATGCTAGTTGGTATCGCTACGACCGAGATGATGGTGATCGAGAAATTTCTTAAAAACAGATAGACGATCACGATGGTCAGCAAGACGCCAAGGATCATATCAAAGGCGGTTTGATCGATGTGCTTTTGTATCACTTCGCTCTTATCATAAGCGATCTTGACCTCATAGCCCTCGCCAAGTAGGCTTTTAAACTGATCTAGTTTTGACTTAGCTAGAGCGATAACCGTTAGTGCGTTTGCGTCTGGAGCTAGCTCAAGACCCAGCAAGACGCCACTTTTTTTATCCATTATCACAGCTTCGTTTGCGTCTTTGTAAGCGAGATCAACGCTTGCGATATCTTTTAAAAAGACCCCTTGTTTGATCGTTAAATTTCTTATCTCATCTATGCTTTTGGCACTGAAATTTGACTTGATCGCCATTTGGATTTTTTCATTTTCTATCTTGCCAAGTGGTGCTTTTAAATTTTCAACCTTTATCAAATTTGCCACTTCGTTTGCGCTAAGAGCGTTTTTATCAAGTTTAAATCTATCTAGCAAAATTTTCACCGCTGGCTCTAAAAAGCCATTTGTCTTGACCTTTGAAACGCCGCTTATGCGCTCTAAAAATGGCTTTGCCACGTCGTCGATATCTTGCATGAGCTTAGTTTCGTTGCCATCAAGCCTTGTGATAAAGAGGCTAAAGACGGCTGAAGAGAGGCCATTTAGCTTTTCTATCTCGTAGTTTGCGTTTAACCTTGCCTTTTGCATCTTGTCGCGAACGTCGTTTGTAGCGCTCTCTAGGTCTTTGTTTAGCTCAAATTCGATACTTACCACGCTTAGGTTGTCAAAGCTGGTTGAGTAAAGCTTTTTTATCCCCTCGATGCTTGAGACCTCGTCCTCGATCTTTTGCGTGATCTTTGTCTTGATGTAGTTCATATCGCCGTTTGCGTAGGTTGTGATCTTAACGATTGGGATATTTACTTGCGGGTATAAATTTATATTCATCGTCTTTAGCGAGTAGATGCCAAAGACAACGAGGCTTAAGAATATCATAAGCGTAGTTATGGGGCGGTTTATGGCTGTTTTTATCATTTATTTTCGCCGATTATCACTTTTCCTTGACCAAACATGCCTGGCTTTAGCCCGCTATCATAAGCCTGGGCGTAAAATTTCCTGGTCTCTCGCTTAATCTCTGGGTAAATTAGCGCGATTTTTACCTCTTTTTCCTCGTTTGTTGCATCAAGCTTAAATTTAAACGTGTCGCCAACTTTTACTAAATTTGCATATTTTTCGTCAATCGCTATTAAAATTTTAGCCTCCTCGGAGTTTAAGACAAAAGCTGGCTGAAGCGGCGAAGCACTCTCGCCAAGCTCGACATTTTTACTAGCTATGACGCCATCAAAAGGAGCTTTTAAAAGAGCCTTTTTAAGATGATCATCTGCGTTTAAAATGGCTATCTCCGCACTCTGCACCCTAAGGGCTGCCTCGTCAAATTTATACTTTACCTCATCAAATTCTTGCTTTGAAGTGACGTCCTTTACTTGGCTAAATTTATTAAAGGTGCTTTTAGCAAATTCTTTGGCATTTTTGGCAAGCGCTAGGTCGTTTTTTGCCTTTTTTAGAGCGATATCTAGGCTTGTTTGATCAAGGCTAGCTAGCACGTCACCTTTTTTAACGTGACTTGAGACATCTACAAAAATTTTATCCACCTTGCCGCTGCTCTCAAATGCAAGCTTTGAGCTTTGCTTAGCATAGACTTCAAAATCAGCAAAAATCTCCTCCCCTGCAAATGAAAAGATGCAAAATATCATTAAAATTATCAGCTTTTTCAATCCCTAATCCTCTCTAAAATACTCTCACCACTCTCAAAAAAATACTCCGCCTTTTTTATCTCTAGCTCATCTTTCGCCCCTTCAAAAAGGCTAATAGCGTCAAATTTCTGAGAAAGTGCTTCAAGCAAGTCGCTATACCCTAAAAGCCCAGAGTTATATTTTTCATAGCTCGCTCTAAGCGCAAGCTCGCTTGCCTTTACATACTCATTTAGCGAGGCGATCTTTGAGCTAAGAGTTGCGATCTCGTTTTGTAAATTTTTAAGTTTAGTCTCGTTTTCACGCTTTTTATACTCTAAATTTAGCCTCGCTTCATCAAGCGCGATCTTGCTAGCTTGGCTCATCTTGCTAGTGGCGAAAAAATCAAAAATTTTCCACCTAAAGCTAACGCCAAATTTATTGCCGTGCGTATCTTCTTTTAGATATTTATCAAGATATGGGCGATAAGCGCTATACTTGCCAAGGTCGATGTCGTAGTTATTTTTGTAAAATCCATAGGTATCATAAAGCGAAATTTGAGGCAAAAAGCCAGCTCTTGTCTCGCTAAGCTTAGCCTCGCTTAAAGATATATCTTGACTTAGCTTGTCAAGCTCGGCGTTTTTTGAAGCTAAATTTGAGCCAATCTCAGCCATTTTTGCTCCGCTCGTAGGCGCGATTTGCTCGCCTGTTAGCAAATTTATCTCATTTAAAATTTGCTCCATTTTGTTTTTGTATTCAAGCTGCGTGCTGTTTGCCAAGTGATATTTTGCCCGCACATTTTCTAGCTCATCTTTTGGGGCAAGTCCTGCAATGTTAGCCTTTTCAAGCTTGTCTAAAACGCCTTTTAAGAAATTTGCCTGAGCGTTTTTGGCTGCTATTATATTTTCAAGTGCGCAGGCGTTAAAGTATAAATTTACAGCCTTAAATGCAAGGTAGTTTTTGGCTTCATCGTTTGCGATAGCGGCTTTATTTTTTAAAAGCTGGCTCATCTTTAGCCTAGCCTCTCTAGCTCCACCATCATATAGTAAAAAATCAATCCTTGCTAGCACGCCAGCTGACTCTTTGGCGACTATGCTTGGAAAGGTGCTTGCGTTTTTACCGTATGAGCCCTCTAGGCTAAGGCTTGGTAAATAAGCACTTAATGTCGCTTCGTCATTTAAATTTGCTCTTTTTAGCTCAAGCTCTTTGATCTTTGAAATTTCGTTTTGAGTGGCCTTGTTTGCTATCTCGCTTAAATTTGATCCAAATAGCGCCAAAGGCAAAAGTGCTAATAAAATTTTTTTCATCAGTGAAAGCTCTTTACGAGGTTTCCTATTAGCAAATTCCAGCCATCAACTAGCACGAAGATGAGTAGCTTAAATGGCAGCGAGATCATGACAGGAGGTAGCATCATCATACCCATAGCCATCAAAACGGAGCTTACGACCATGTCGATAACCAAAAATGGCAGATAGAGCAAAAATGCTATCTCAAAAGATGTCTTTAGCTCGCTTATCATAAAGGCTGACATCGCGATGCTTAGCGGGATATCCTCGATATTTGCTGGATTTTGCAAATTTCTTATCCTAAAAAATAACGCAAGATCCTTCTCTCTAGTGTTTTTAACCATAAATTCTTTAAATGGCTTTAAGCTCTTATCAAGCATCTCCTCATAGCCTATCTGCTCAGCTATATAAGGCCTTATGCCCTCGTCGTAGCTTCTTTGCCCAACTGGCTCCATGATGAAAAATGTAAGCACCATCGCAAGCGAGATGAGCACCGTTGAAGGCGGCACTTGTTGCGTGCCCATCGCTTGACGCAAAAATGAAAATACAATGACAAGGCGCAAAAAGCTCGTCATCATAAAGATGAGTGAAGGAGCGAGTGCAAGAGCAGTGAGGATTAGTAAAACATTTAGTGAATTTACAAGCTGCTCGGCATTTTGCGGTGAATTTAGGCTTAAATTTATAGTTGGTAGCGCAGGATCAGCCCCAAAAACCGTGCAAAGTAAAACCGCTAAAGCAAGCAGTGCTTTCACGACTAATTCCTCGTATCAAGGATACTTTTCTTAGTAGCCTCTTTATTTTTTGGCTCGAGCGAGACGAAGTGAATTTCCACTCTATTGTTTTTAGCTCTGCCCTCGTCTGTGCTGTTGCTAGCGATCGGATCAAAAGAGGCTCTGCCAGAAGTGATAAGCCTCTCTTGTGGCACGCCATCGCTAACTAGCTCTTCAAGCACGCTTAGCGCCCTTGCAGTAGAGAGCTGCCAGTTGTTTTTGTATATAGAGTCTTTACTTGGATTTGTATTATCAGTGTATCCGATGATATCTGTTTTTACCTCATTTGGCATTTTGGCTATTATCATGCCTATTCGCTTTAAAAAGAGCTTCGCATCCTCACCAGAAATTTCAGCGCTATCTTTGTCAAAGAGCATCGCAGCTGGAAGCCTAACGATAAAGCCATCCTCGCTCTCCTCCATCGTGATCTCAGGTGCCCCGCTAGCCGTTAGTAGCTCATTTATCTTTTTAACAGTCGAAGTAACCTCGTTTTGAGCGCCTTTTTGAGCTTTTGGCTTTGGAGTGCGTCTGCTTTCAGGGTCTGTCTCTTTTTCTACCTGACTATCTGGTCTTGCGCCACCCTCTAGCACGCTTAGCGCACCAGCTAGTGAGCCAACAGCAGCCTCCATCTTTTTAGCATCCATCGTCGCCATAGAAAGGAGCAAAACGAAGAAGCAAAGCAGAAGCGACATAAGGTCACCAAAGGCAGCCAGCCACTCAGGCATACACTTTGGGCACTCTTCTGGTTTTATTAACTTACCCATTATTCAAACTGACTTTTTCTATCTTTTGGAGGTAAAAATGCTAAAAGCTTAGCCTCAAGCGTTCTTGGGTTATCCCCTGCTTGTATCGCCATGATACCCTCTAAAATGACTTGTTTCTCAAGCGCCTCATCAGCATCGCGGATCGAGAGGATATTTGCAACAGGTGAGCCAATGATGTTACCTATCATCGCACCATAAAGTGTCGTAAGCAAGGCAACCGCCATAGATGGACCGATCGCACTAGGGTCTGACATGTTAAGAAGCATCGCAACAAGACCAATGAGCGTTCCGATCATACCCATCGCACCAGCAAAACCACCGACTTGCTCGAAAATTTTGATGTTGTTTGCATGCCTTGTGCTAGTCTGATCGATATCGATCTCCAAAAGCGCTCTGATCGCATCTGGCTCATTGCCATCGACCGCCATTGAAAGACCTTTTTTTAAAAACTGATTTGATTCGTTATTTACTTCGCTCTCAAGTGCTAAGATGCCATCTCGCCTAGCTTTGGTTGAGTAATCAACTACTTTTTTTATAGTCTCAGGTAAATTTACAACAACTGATGGCTTAACAGCGACACCATAAAATTTACCAACACCTTTAAGCGTCTCCATCTTGAAGCCAACCATCATAACGCCGATAGTACCACCAAAAACGATCATCACAGAAGGGATATCGATGTATGGTCCTATACCAACGCCTATCGCCATTGATCCAAACAAAAGCACCAGGGTCAAAACCCAGCCGACGACGGTTCCTAAATCCATTTAAACTCGCTTTATTTATAAATTCTTAAGAATTGCTATTTTATTAGCTTTTTGTTGAAACAATCGTTAAATTAAAAAAAATGTTTGCCATTTTTTGCTACAATCTGCGAAATTTTTAACGTTAAAAGGCTTAAAAATGAACAATAATACTTCAATCATAATCCTAGCTGCTGGTCTTGGTACCAGGATGAAATCAAAACGCCCAAAAGTCCTATTTGAGCTATGTGGCGAGCCGATGATCATTCACATCTTAAAGCAAGCTTATGCGATCACAAATGACGTTAGCGTCGTGCTTCACTACGAAAAAGAGTTAATTAGCAAAAAGATAAAAGAAATTTTCCCTCAAACTAAAATTTTCGAGCAAGATCTAGCAAATTTCCCAGGCACTGCTGGCGCGATAAAGGGCGTAAATTTAAGCGGCGAAAAGGTGCTTGTCACTTGCGGCGATATGCCACTTGTTAGATCAACTGACCTTATGCGTCTAGCAAATGCCGAAGCAGACGTGGTTATGAGCTCATTTGAAGCGGCAAATCCTTTTGGCTACGGCAGAGTTATCATAAAAAACGGCAAAGTTGAGGCCATCGTCGAGCAAAAAGATGCGAGCGAAGCGCAACTTGCCATAAAGAGCGTAAATGCTGGCTGCTACTGCTTTAAACGCGAGGCGCTAGAGCAAATTTTACCGCTCATAAGCAACCAAAACGCACAAAAAGAGTACTACCTAACTGACGCCATAAAAATAGCAAATGAAAAGGGCTTAAAGTGCGTTGCAGTAAATGTTAATGAGCAAAATTTCATGGGCATAAATGATAAATTTCAGTTAAGCATCGCTGAAAAAATCATGCAAGATGAGATCAAACAAAATTTGATGAAAGCTGGCGTTTTGATGCGCATGCCTGAGAGCATTTTCATAGATAGCAGGGCTAAATTTGAAGGCGAGTGCGTGCTAGAAGAAAACGTAAGCATCCTTGGCGAGTGCGTTATCACTGAGAGCATCATCAAAAGCTCATCAGTGATAGAAAGTAGCGTCATCAAAAACTCAGACATCGGCCCACTAGCTCACATCAGGCCAAATTCTGAAATTTCTGACACGCACATAGGAAATTTCGTCGAGGTTAAAAAAGGCGTTCTTAGCGGCGTAAAAGCTGGACACTTAAGCTATCTTGGCGACTGCGAGATAGAAAGTGGCACAAACATCGGTTGTGGCACGATCACATGCAACTACGACGGCAAGGCAAAATATAAAACCAAAATCGGCAAAAACGTCTTTGTTGGCTCAGATACGCAGCTAGTTGCCCCTGTAAATATCGCTGATAACGTCATCATCGCAGCTGGCAGCACCATCACAAAAGACGTTGAGAGCGGCGCTCTAGCTATCAGCAGAGGTCGCCAAGAGAACAAAAGCGGCTTTTTTGAGAAATTCTTTGGCAAAGACGATGTTAAAAAATAAGAAAATTTTACTTGCCGTTTGCGGCAGTATCGCCTTTTATAAGGCATTCGAAATTTTATCGCTGCTTAAAAAGCAAGGCGCTGATGTTTATGTGGCTTTAAGTGACGGAGCGCTTGAATTTTGCAGTGTAAGCGGCTTTGAGGCGCTAAGCGAGCATAAAATTTTAAGCTCACAAACGCAAAACTGGCAAGACGGCGTAAATCACATAGCCTACTCTAAAATGGATCTAGTCCTCATCGCACCTGCCTCGGTAAATACGATAAATAAGCTAACAGCTGGCATCTGCGACAATGTCTTCATGCAAACGCTAATCGCCGCCTCGCACGTGCCTTTAGTTGTCGCCCCTGCTGCAAATAACAATATGATCGAGCATTTTGCGACGCAAAATTCGCTTGAAATTTTAAAGAAAAACGGCGCTTTAGTAGTTGAGCCAGTGCTTAAAACTCTAGCTTGTGGCGATGTTGGCAAGGGTGCTTTAGCAAGCCCTGAAGTGATAGTAGAAGCTGCCATTAAAAGGCTTAGCAGGTCACTTTTTGCTGGCAAAAAAGTGGTGATCACTGGTGGCGCGACAACAGAAAAGATAGATGATGTAAGAGCCATTACAAATTTCTCAAGCGGAAAGATGGCAAGAGCCTTGGCTAGAGCCTTTTACTACGCAGGTGCGGAGGTAAAACTGCTTGCTAGTTTTGAAACTGGCAGCGAGCCGTTTCTTAGCCTTAAATTTAGCTCAAGTAGCGAGCTTTTAGAGCTTTGCAAGAGCGAGTGCGAGGGCGCAAATTTACTTGTAATGTGCGCTGCGGTGAGCGATTTTGTACCGACAAAGATAGATGGCAAGATAAAAAAAGAGGACGTTGGAGAGAGCTTAAATTTAAGCCTAAAGAGAAATGTTGATATTTTGCAAAGCTTAAAAGAGCTTAAGTGTAAAAAGATCGGCTTTAAGCTTGAAATCTCAAACGAAAGTGCTCTAAAAAGCGCTAGATCGATGCTAGAGAAAAAAGGGCTTGATGCAGTTTGTCTAAATATTTTAGGCGAGAAAAATGGCTTTGCAAGCGAGCAAAACGAGGTAAATTTCATTACAAGGGGCGGCGAAACCCTACTGCCACTTGCCTCAAAAGACGAGATCGCAGGGCGCATTGTGGAGCTAGCAGCAAATTTATGATAGAGCAGATCTCACGCGTCCAAAAGATAGCAAATAACAGCCAAGCTCCGCTAGTAGCGATAAATTCGTCCTTGCCACTTAGCATTTTGGTGAGCCAAAAGGTCGGCTTTAACAGATATATCTTAAATTTCGCAAATAGAAATTTAAACACAAAAAGCGTAAAAGAGCTAAACGTGGGCTCTAGATACTGGGGCGAGGTGCATAGTCAGGGCGAAAACATCGTCATAAAAAATTTATACGAAAAGCCAAAAATTTTAGATGAGGACGTTTTGGCTGATGGGCTAAATTTGATAGAAAATTTGGTAAAAAACGAGAATTTATCGTGGCTTTACAGCTATTTATTTAAAAACTTAAGCGAAGTTAAAACAAAAGATGAGATGAGAGTGCTAGCAAAAATGCTCTTTGCCCTGCAAGAAAACGTCGTGCATATACCATTTGCGTATAGCGGCACAAACGGCATTTTCCAGCTTAAAAAAGAGGCAAATGAGATGAGAGTTTTTCTTGTTTTTTCAAATTTTGCGCCGCTTATTTTTAAATTTAAAGATGAAATTTTGTGTGAGATCGCAACTCCATTTAGCAACGTCGCAAGCTTGCTAAAAAGCGAATTTGACACGCCAGTTTTGGTGCAAAACGTAAGCGCTCTTTGGAGTAAAAAAGAGCAGATAATTGACTTTAAAGGCTAGACATTGAACAAACTTAACCACCTCGCTATCATCATGGACGGCAACGGACGCTGGGCGAAAAAGCGTGGATTTTTGCGGACAAATGGGCACGAGGCCGGAGCAAATGTAGTGAGCGATATGTGCGAATTTTGCATCGATAATGGGGTGAAAATTTTAAGCCTTTACGCATTTAGCACCGAAAACTGGAAAAGACCGCAAAAAGAGGTTGATTTTTTGATGAATTTGCTTAAGAAATTTCTTCTTTTAAAGCGTGATGATTTTATAAAAAATGGGATCAAATTTAACACGATCGGCGACATCTCGCCATTTAGTGACGAGCTAAAAAATGAGATAGAGATCACTAAAGATGCAACAAGGGAAAATACAAATTTACTTTTAAATTTAGCAATAAACTACGGCTCAAAAAATGAGATCATAAGAGCTGTGCGAAAACTAAAT
>ERZ651108.1012-NODE-1012-length-12869-cov-17.461292_pt1 | contig 12869 bp, 14 predicted proteins | sample MGYA00512173_ERZ651108 | MGnify/ENA metagenome assembly ERZ651108 | reverse complement strand
TCTTCGTATTTACAAACGTAAAGACGAATTACCAAAAGTTATGGGTGGTTTAGGTATCGCAGTTGTTTCTACATCTAAAGGTGTTATGACCGACCGTGCTGCACGTCAAGCAGGTCTCGGCGGTGAAATCATCTGTTACGTAGCATAATAGAGAGGTAGGAAAAAATGTCTCGTGTTGCAAAAGCACCTGTTAATGTTCCTGCCGGTGTTCAAGTTACTTTGAACGGTCAGCTATTAACAGTTAAAGGTAAAAACGGCGAGTTATCTCGCGAAATTCATAATGCAGTTGAAGTAAAATACGAAGCTGATACATTAACTTTTTCACCTCGTGAAGGTGTTGTAAACGCAGATGCTCAAGCAGGTACTGCGCGTGCATTAGTTAATGCAATGGTTATCGGTGTTACTGAAGGCTTTACGAAGAAATTGCAATTAGTTGGTGTTGGTTATAGAGCACAAATGAAAGGTAACTCAGTTGCTTTAAGTTTAGGTTTCTCACACCCAATTGAACACGCGTTGCCAGCTGGTGTAACTGGTGAATGTCCATCACAAACTGAGATCGTTCTCAAAAGTGCAGACAAACAGTTAATTGGCCAAGTAGCAGCAGATATTCGTGCATATCGCCGTCCAGAGCCTTATAAAGGCAAAGGTGTACGTTACGCTGATGAAGTTGTACGTACTAAAGAAGCGAAGAAAAAGTAAAGTAAGGTAACACTATGGATAAGAAAGTAGCTCGTATCCGTCGTGCAACCCGTGCACGTCATTTAATGAGAGAGCAAGGTGCAACACGTTTAGTTGTGCATCGCACACCTCGCCATATTTATGCGCAGGTAATTGCACCTAATGGCTCAGAAGTTTTAGCAGCAGCTTCAACTGTTGAAAAAGAAATTAAAGAGCAAGTTAAATACACTGGTAATAAAGACGCAGCTGCAGTAGTTGGTAAATTAGTTGCAGAACGTGCTTTAGCTAAAGGTATTCAAGCGGTTGCATTTGATCGTTCAGGTTTCAAATACCACGGTCGTGTGCAAGCATTAGCAGACGCTGCTCGTGAAGCTGGTCTACAGTTCTAATAGAGGAATTTGAGATGTCAAACATCGAAAAACAAGCTGGTGAACTGCAAGAGAAGCTAATTGCGGTAAACCGCGTATCTAAAACTGTAAAGGGTGGTCGTATCATGAGCTTTACCGCATTGACTGTGGTAGGTGATGGTAATGGCCGAGTAGGTTTTGGATATGGTAAAGCACGTGAAGTTCCTGCAGCGATTCAAAAAGCAATGGAAAAAGCACGTCGTAACATGGTTAATGTAGCTTTAACAGAAGGTACGTTACAACATCCTATTAAGGGTACTCATACTGGTTCGCGCGTTTTTATGCAGCCGGCGAGTGAGGGTACCGGTATTATTGCCGGCGGTGCGATGCGTGCCGTGTTAGAGGTTGCTGGAGTCCGTAACGTATTGTCAAAAGCATATGGTTCAACTAACCCAATCAATGTTGTTCGCGCAACTATTGATGCTTTAGCAAATATGAAATCACCAGAAATGGTTGCTGCTAAACGTGGTAAATCAGTTGATGAAATTTTGGGGTAATTGATAATGGCTAAAACTATTAAAGTAACACAGGTTCGTAGTTCTATTGCTCGTTTACCGAAGCATAAAGCTACACTACGTGGTCTTGGTCTTCGCCATATGCATCATACTGTTGAGTTAATTGATACTCCGGCAGTACGAGGAATGATTAACCAAATTTCATATATGGTTAAAGTGGAGGAGTAATAGATGCGTTTAAATACTCTATCTCCGGCTGAAGGTGCTAAGCATAGTGCTAAACGTCTTGGTCGTGGTATCGGTTCTGGTTTAGGTAAAACTGGTGGACGTGGTCATAAAGGTCAAAAATCCCGTACCGGCGGTGGTGTTCGTCGCGGATTTGAAGGTGGACAAATGCCTTTATACCGTCGTTTACCTAAATTTGGTTTTACCTCAATGAAATCTGCAGTAACAGCAGAAGTTCGTTTAGATGACCTAAATAAAATTGAAGGTGGCATCGTAACTCTAGAAACATTAAAAGCAGCTAATGTTTTAACTAAGGATATTCAATTTGCTAAAGTAATTTTGGCAGGTGAAGTTAAGTCTAAAGTAGTAGTTCGCGGATTAGGTGTTACTAAAGGTGCCAAGGCAGCAATTGAAGCTGCAGGCGGTTCAATCGAGGAATAATTAATGGCTAAGCAACCAGGCTATCAAGCAAGAGGTACGCAAGGCGGAAAAAGTGAGCTTAAGAATAGATTGTTATTTGTTTTAGGCGCACTGATAGTTTTCCGTATTGGTTCGTTCATTCCGGTTCCTGGTATAGATGCTGCCGTATTGGCTCAGTTAATTGAACAACAAAAAGGCACCATCATTGATATGTTTAACATGTTCTCTGGTGGTGCGCTGAGTCGAGCTTCTATTTTTGCTTTGGGTATTATGCCTTATATTTCGGCATCAATTATTATCCAACTATTAGCCTCAGTTCATCCAGCACTGGCAGAACTAAGAAAAGAAGGTGAATCTGGTCGCCGTAAAATTAGTAAGTATACACGTTATTCAACAGTTGTTCTTGCTACTTTACAAGCGGTAGGTATCTCAACAGGTTTACCTAATATGTTACCGGGGTTAGTTCCCAATTTAGGATTTAGCTTCTATTTTACTGCGGTAATTAGTTTAGTCACCGGGACTATGTTTTTAATGTGGTTAGGTGAGCAAATTACAGAGCGTGGTATTGGTAATGGTATTTCTTTGATTATTTTTGCCGGTATTGTTGCTGGTTTACCTGCTGCTGTAGGTCAAACGATTGAGCAAGCTCGCCTTGGTCAAATGCATTTTCTTGTTCTTTTATTGATAGCTGTTATTGTTTTTGCAGTTACTTATTTTGTCGTTTTTGTCGAAAGAGGGCAGAGACGAATCAAAGTGGAATATGCTAAGCGTCAGCAAGGCAGACAAATTTTGGGTGGACACACTTCACATCTTCCGTTAAAAGTGAATATGGCAGGCGTGATTCCCGCAATTTTTGCATCAAGTATAATACTCTTTCCAGCAACATTAACTCAATGGGTTGGACAAGGCTCAAGTTTAGAATGGTTAACTGATTTATCAATGTTATTGCATCCTGGACAGCCGTTATACTTAGTGATATATGCCGTGGCAATTATTTTCTTTAGCTTTTTCTATACTGCAATGCAATACAACCCTCGGGATACAGCAGATAACTTGAAAAAGTCAGGTGCATTTATACCTGGAATTAGACCAGGGGAACAAACATCTCGATATATTGATAAGATCATGACTAGATTGACCCTTATTGGGGGATTATATGTCACATTCGTTTGTTTGGTTCCTTATATCATGACATCTGCTTGGAATGTTCAATTCTATTTTGGTGGTACATCTTTGCTGATTGTTGTGGTGGTTATTATGGATTTCATCGTACAGATTCAAAGTCATTTAATGTCTACAAAATATGAGTCTGCGTTGAAAAAAGCAAACCTTAAAGGTTTTGGACAATAGTCCAGTTATAAAAGGGATAAGCAATGAAAGTTCGTGCTTCCGTTAAGAAATTATGTCGTAACTGTAAAATTGTTAAACGTGAGGGAGTTGTTCGTGTACTTTGTAACGATCCCAAACATAAACAACGCCAAGGTTAATTGATATTTTTCTTGCAAAGAACCGGTTGAGTAATTATACTACTCAGCTCATTTATTTCCTTGACACTCTGTTTGAGTATCCTGAAAACGGGCTTTTCAAGATCAGGGTGTCAAATTAATTAATATAGGAGTGCATAGTGGCCCGTATTGCAGGCATTAACATTCCTGATCATAAACACGCTGTAATCGCTTTAACTGCAATTTACGGTATCGGTAAGACTCGTTCTAAAAGCATTTGTGCTGCAGCGGGTATTGCTGAAGATGTTAAGATCAGCGAATTGTCTGAAGAGCAGATTGACAAACTGCGTGACGAAGTTGGTAAATTTACCGTTGAAGGTGACTTACGTCGTGAAGTAACACTAAACATCAAACGTCTTTTAGACTTAGGTTGTTACCGTGGTTTACGTCATCGTCGTAGTTTACCGGTACGTGGTCAACGTACTAAAACTAATGCGCGTACCCGTAAGGGTCCACGTAAGCCGATCAAAAAATAGTCGGGGTAAATAAAGAATGGCTAAAACACCAGTTCGTGCACGTAAACGTGTAAAAAAACAAGTTGTAGATGGCGTAGCACACATTCACGCATCTTTCAATAATACAATCGTTACCATTACTGACCGTCAAGGTAATGCTTTAGCTTGGGCTACAGCAGGTGGTTCAGGTTTCCGTGGTTCTCGTAAATCTACCCCGTTCGCTGCACAAGTTGCTGCAGAACGTTGTGCTGAAATCGTTAAAGAATTCGGCTTAAAGAACTTGGAAGTTATGGTTAAAGGTCCGGGTCCGGGTCGTGAATCAACAATCCGTGCATTAAATGCAGCGGGTTTCCGTATCACGAACATCACTGATGTGACTCCGATTCCTCATAACGGTTGTCGTCCACCGAAAAAACGTCGTGTTTAATGGCGTAATAGGATAGTTGGAGAAAGAAAATGGCAAGATATTTGGGCCCTAAACTCAAGCTCAGCCGTCGTGAAGGCACTGATTTATTCCTTAAATCAGGTGTGCGTGCGATTGATTCAAAATGTAAAATTGATACAGCACCAGGTCAACACGGTGCTCGTAAACCGCGTTTGTCTGACTATGGTAGTCAATTACGTGAAAAACAAAAAGTTCGTCGTATCTATGGTATTTTAGAACGTCAATTCCGTAACTACTATAAAGAAGCAAACCGTTTAAAAGGTAATACTGGTGAAAACTTACTAGTATTATTAGAAGGTAGATTGGATAACGTTGTTTATCGCATGGGATTTGCTGCAACTCGCGCAGAAGCTCGTCAATTAGTGAGCCACAAAGCGATTGTCGTAAATGGTCGTGTTGTAAATATCCCATCTTTCCAAGTTTCTGTAAATGATGTCGTTGCTGTTCGTGAGAAATCTAAAAAACAAGCACGTATTAAAGCATCATTAGAATTAGCAGAACAAAGAGAAAAACCAACTTGGTTAGAAGTTGATTCTGCAAAAATGGAAGGTGTGTTCAAACGTGTTCCTGAACGTTCTGATTTATCAGCAGACATTAACGAACATCTGATCGTTGAGCTTTACTCTAAATAATAGTTAAGCTTAAAAGCAAAGAGAGGATAAAATGCAGGGTTCTGTTACAGAATTTTTAAAGCCACGCTTAGTAGATATCGAGCAAATTAGCTCTACTCATGCTAAGGTGATCTTAGAACCGTTAGAGCGTGGCTTTGGTCATACTCTAGGGAATGCATTACGTCGTATCCTTCTGTCTTCAATGCCAGGTTGTGCTGTAACTGAAGTAGAAATTGATGGCGTACTGCACGAATATAGTAGTAAAGAAGGTGTTCAGGAAGATATTCTTGAAGTTCTTTTAAACCTTAAAGGTCTAGCGGTTAAAGTACAGAATAAAGATGATGTTATTCTGACATTAAATAAATCTGGAATTGGCCCTGTTGTTGCAGCAGATATCACCCACGATGGTGATGTTGAGATTGTTAATCCATCACATGTAATCTGTCACTTAACAGACGAAAACGCATCTATTAATATGCGTATTCGTGTTCAACGTGGTAGAGGTTATGTACCTGCATCTGCTCGTACTCATTCACAAAATGAAGATCGTCCAATCGGTCGTTTATTAGTAGACGCTTGTTATAGCCCGGTTGACCGTATTGCTTACAATGTTGAAGCAGCACGTGTTGAACAACGTACTGACTTAGATAAACTAGTTATCGAGTTAGAAACTAACGGGACTATTGATCCGGAAGAAGCAATTCGTCGTGCAGCAACAATTTTAGCAGAGCAACTCGATGCATTCGTTGATTTGCGTGATGTTCGTCAACCTGAAGTCAAGGAAGAAAAACCGGAATTTGATCCGATTTTATTACGTCCTGTTGATGACTTAGAGTTGACAGTTCGTTCTGCTAACTGTTTGAAAGCAGAAACAATTCACTATATCGGTGACTTAGTACAACGTACAGAAGTTGAGTTATTAAAAACGCCTAATCTTGGTAAGAAATCTCTTACTGAAATTAAAGACGTTCTCGCTTCACGTGGCTTGTCACTTGGTATGCGCCTTGAGAATTGGCCACCAGCAAGTATTGCTGAAGACTAGTTTGGTCATAGGTTAAGATTTTTCTGAGAAGGATAAGATCATGCGCCATCGTAAGAGTGGTCGTCAACTAAACCGTAATAGCAGCCATCGCCAAGCGATGTTCCGTAACTTAGCAAGTGCTTTAGTTAGTCATGAAATCATCAAGACTACTTTACCAAAAGCTAAAGAATTACGTCGTGTAGTTGAACCGTTAATTACATTAGCAAAAGAAGATAGCGTTGCAAACCGTCGTTTAGCATTCGCTCGTACTCGTAACATCGAAACTGTTGCGAAATTATTCAATGAATTAGGTCCACGTTTTGCTCAACGTGCAGGTGGTTACACCCGTATCTTAAAATGTGGTTTCCGTGCAGGTGACAACGCTCCAATGGCATACATTGAGTTAGTTGATCGTCCAGAAGTTGCAGAAGCAGCAGCGGAATAATAATTTGTTATAAAATAAAAAGGCTCACATTAGTGAGCCTTTTTTATATCTTGCTTTCCTAAAATTCAGCTTCAGCTCTAAATGTCATTTTTTCACCTGTGATAGGGTGCGTAATCGTAAGTTCTTCTGCATGTAAGCATAGGCGAGGTGACATCGCTTTAGCTTGTGGGTGAGAATAAAATTTGTCACCTAAAATAGGATGTCCTAGTGCGAGTGTATGTAAACGTAGTTGATGTGAACGTCCTGTGATTGGTGTCAGTTTTACTCGAGTGCAGTTAGTCGGTAATCTTTCTAGAACTTCATAAAACGTGACCGCTCTTTTACCAAATACAAAATCAATGCGTTGACGCGGGCGATTTTCCCAATCACAAATCATAGGAAGATTAATTTCCCCACTATCTTGTTCTAAGTGTCCCCACACTAATGCTTGATAATATTTTTTGGGCTCACGTTCACGGAATTGACGTTTCAACTCTTTATCTGCCGCTTTACTTAATGCAAACAGAATAATCCCACTTGTGGCCATATCTAAACGATGAGCAGGTTCACAAAATCCAAATTTCTCTTTCACCCTGCTCATTGCACTGTCATAGTATTCTGGTTGATTGCCAGGAACTGAAAGTAAACCGCTTGGTTTATTTACCACGCAGATATGATTATCTTGGTAGATAATATCTAAATACGGTTCTAAAGGGGGATGGTATTCAATAAGTGCCATATTATTCCTTGTTTGTCACTATTACCCGAAGGCTATCTAATCGCCAGCTTGCTTTACTTAACTCTTCCAGAGAAAGCACGCGTTGTTTTTCTAATACATCAATTTCCGCCTGGCGAATATTTTTATTTACTGCTTTCAAGGCTATAAGTCGATTGATTTCAGTGCTCAATGTTTGATCTGCTAATTTACTGGCTTCTTGAATTTTAGCTTGTGCGATTTCAGTTATTTTGTGATCGCCTAGTTTAATTAATTGCTCAATATTTGGACGAGCCATTTTGACCATTTTATTCGCAATGTCTTTGCTTAGCGGCTTAAGTTTATTTTGCAACGTATTAAAGTTGACTTGTTCGGCAAGATTGTTTCCTTTGCTATCCAGTAATAATCGAACAGGTGTAGGCGGAAGAAAACGATTCAGTTGCAAACCTTTTGGTGATTGGCTTTCAATCATATAAATCAATTCAACCAAAAGAGTGCCTGCAGGTAGCTGTTTATTAACTAATAATGCCATCGATGCTTTGCCGATGTCACCAGAAGCGATTAAATCAATGCCTTGACGTATCATTGGATGATCCCAGGTAAGAAATTCTAATTCCTCACGAGCAAGGGCAAGTTGTCGGTCAAAGGTTACTGTGACACCTTCTTCTTTTAGTCCTGGGAAATCAGGAACAAGCATGGTGCCCGTTGGTGTGATAACAATGCTGTTTTCACCTAAATCATCTTGTTCTACGCCAATAATATCAAATAAATTCAGTGCAAAATCGACTAATTGTGGCGAATTATCTGTTTGAGCAATTTCTGCCGCAAGTCGTTGTGCCTTTTCACCACCATTAGAATTTAATTCTAACAAACGATCACGACCTTTCTCTAAGGCTAAACGCAATGCTTTTGCTTGTTTTTGCGTTTGGAGAATGAGTTGCTCAAAATCTGCTTTATTTTCTGACCGCACTTTTAATAAAGTTTCATATTGTTCAAACAATGCCATACCAATAGGGCAAGTTTGTTCAAAGGCATTTAAACCTTCATGATACCAACGTGCTAAATCTTGCTGTGCAGAACCTGATAGGCAGGGTACATAAATTTGTACATCTCGCGTTTGCCCGATGCGATCTAAACGGCCAATACATTGCTCAAGTAAGTCAGGATTTTCTGGTAAATCGAAGAGTACGAGATTGCAAGCAAATTGGAAGTTTCTCCCTTCAGAACCAATGCTTGAACTCAGTAAAACTTGTGCGCCATTATCAGTATCTGCAAAATAAGCCGCTGCACGATCTCGTTCAATGATTGACATTCTTTCATGGAAAACAGCACTGCGAATGGCTTCTTTTTCTCGTAAAATTTGCTCAAGTTGAATTGCCGTTTGTGCTGTTTTACAAATGACTAAGATTTTTTCATTTCGGTGTGATTTTAAGAAATCAATTAACCAATGAATTTTTTCATCACCCTCAGTCGCATCAATCGTTACTTGGTGATAAACCCGATGCGGGAAACCTTTTACACCTTGGCGTGTGTTACGAAATAAAATACGGCTTGTGCCATGTCGATCGATGAGATTTTGAATGAGTTCTTGTCGTGCCGCTTGCTTTTCGTCGTCATTGTGACAGTCTAAGGCTTTAAATAATGGTTCGACATCCTGCTCATGAAGTAAATCAGAAATATGATTTTTTTCGACCGCACTTAGCGGCTTCTCTGAGAGTAAAGATTGCACGGCATCCGCAACAGGTTGATAATTTTCCTGTTCCTTCAAGAACGCCTGGTAATCATAAAAACGCTCAGGATCAAGCAAGCGTAAGCGTGCAAAATGGCTTTCCAAACCCAGTTGTTCTGGCGTTGCGGTGAGTAATAAAACGGATGGAATAGCGTTCGCTAATTGTTCCACCAATAAATAAGCGGCACTCGGCGCATTTTCTGACCAGGCCAAATGATGCGCTTCATCGACAATTAAACAGTCAAATTCAGCTTCAATGGCTTGTTGTACGCGATGAGGGTGAGCTTTCAACCAATCTAATGCACAGATAATTAAGCTTTCCGTGCTAAATGGATTGATGGCTTGTTCGGCAAAATCTTCACAACGTTCTTCATCAAATAATGAAAAATGTAAATTAAAACGACGAAGCATTTCGACAAGCCATTGATGTTGCAAGGTTTCCGGTACAATAATTAATACACGTTGTACTTTTTCAGCAAAAAGCTGATTTTGCAAAATCATCCCTGCTTCAATGGTTTTACCTAACCCGACTTCATCCGCTAAGAGCACGCGAGGATTGATACGATTTCCTACCTCTTGCGCAATATGAAGCTGATGAGGAATTAAACCCGCACGATTGCCTCGTAAGCCACGCAAAGGCGATTGAAATTGAGCTTGTTGATGCAGAAGTGTTTGATAGCGCAACGCAAAATGTTCACTACGATCAATCTGTGATGAAAAGAGGCGATCTTTCGCTTGGCTAAAAGAAATTATCGGAGAAAGTTCTTTTTCATTGACGATAACATCTTCTCCTTGTACATTTTTGACTAAATAAAATAAGAGACCATTCATTTCCTGAACATCAAGGACTTCACCTTGCCAACCTGTTTGGTGATGAAGTTGTTCACCTTTATTCAATGCAATTCGGGTTAATGGTGCTTGCGCCACCGCATAAATTCGGGTTTCATCTGTGGCAGGAAAGTGAAGGGTAACAGAACGGAAATCTAAGGCGGTAATCATCCCTAATCCGAGGCTATTTTCTGTTTCGCTAATCCAACGTTGACCGATTGCAAATGACATCATCTTCCTCTTAATGAATCTCTTAAAATGGGGCGATATTGTAGTCTGATTATAAGGGAAAGCAAGGTAGGGACATCTAAAAGTATGAAAAATAAAGTGTGATTTATCTCACAATAATCAAATTAAATACTCGCTATGCTTTACTTTAAAAAAGTGCGGTGTAAAAATGGCGTACTTTTTATAAAACAGGAGTGTTCCATGAATTGGACAGAACGACTTAAAGAAGAATTTTTATCCGGTTGGAAGCCTTTTGAAGTGGCATGGGTAGTTATTTTCCTTGCTGCGCAAATTATTGCTTATGTTCTTGCACCAGATAGCCCATTAGGCATGATTTCGGGTATTGCAGGTATTCTCTGTGTGGTATTGGTGAGTAAAGGAAAAATTAGCAATTATTTCTTTGGGCTTATTTTTGCTTACACCTATTTTTATGTTGCCTGGGGAAACAATTTCCTTGGTGAAATGAATACGGTGCTCTATGTGTATATCCCATCACAATTTATCGGCTATTTTATGTGGAAACAACACATGCAAAATGATAATGGTGGTGAAAGTGTAATTGCAAAAGCCTTGACGCCAAAAGGTTGGGCAATGTTACTCGTGAGTGTTGGGATTGGTACATTCTGCTTTGTGCAGGCTTTAAAAGCAGCGGGTGGGAGCTCTACAGGATTAGATGGTTTAACCACAATTATCACTGTAGCGGCGCAATTATTGATGATTTTGCGTTATCGTGAGCAATGGTTATTGTGGATTGTCTTAAATGTGCTTTCCATTTTACTTTGGGCAGAGCAGCCAGCGATGTACTTAATGTATAGTGCTTACTTACTTAACTCATTATATGGTTATTACAACTGGACGAAACTCGTCAAAGTAGAAAACCACTAATCACATCAATTAAAAAGGGCATAGTCATATGCCCTTACATTTTTAAATAAAATGCCTTCGTCAATGCAATAAATTCCTCTGTGTACTGATTGTTTTCGTTATAAATCACCAAGCTATCTTTTACCTGTGGTAAATGCTCTCGGCTAAACGTGAGTAACATCCTTTGTGGTGCTTTCCCTGTTTTTGTAATGACATCAGTCTGCTTGATGCAATAAAGTGCGGTTGAATTTATCAATGTTTTCCCCGCTTCATAAGGCAAGACAAAACTGATTCTTCCTTTTTCGGATAAACAACTCGCTGCCCAATTTAACCAATCTAAATGGCTTTGTTGAACATAACGAGCAAGCGCTCGCTCATCATTTTTACATTCAACGCCTTGTGCAAAATAAGGCGGGTTCGCCACAATTAAATCAAATTGATGTGTTGTTTGTTGGCAATAAGTTTGCACATCTTGGTGTGTTAAATGAAGACGATTGTGCCATGGCGAGGCCTGGAAGTTTTCTTGTGCTTGTTGTGCTGCAAGGAGATCAAGTTCAACGGCTTCAATTTTGCAATTCTCATGACTTCGTTGGGCGAGCATCAATGCAATCAAGCCTGTGCCAGTCCCCATATCTAGAATATATTGACAATCAGACACATCCGCCCAAGCACCAAGTAAAATGCCGTCAGTGCCGACTTTCATCGCACAATGTTGTTGATTAATATGGAATTGTTTGAAGGTAAAGCTGCTCATAAAATCTTGCGGAAAATGACCGCACTTTCAGGTATAATCAGCCCCAATTTTAACAAATTAACGCAAAATAATGAATTTATCCCCATTTGAAGAATTCGATCTTTCCCCTGAATTATTAAAGGCCTTAGAAAAGAAAGGTTATACCCGTCCAACCGCAATTCAATTAGAAGCGATCCCCGCTGCAATGGAAGAACGTGATGTGCTCGGTTCTGCACCAACCGGTACAGGAAAAACTGCCGCATTTTTATTGCCAGCGATTCAGCATTTATTGGATTATCCCCGTCGTAAACCTGGTGCGCCTCGCATTTTAATTTTAACGCCAACTCGTGAGCTGGCGATGCAGGTTGCAGAGCAAGCGGAAGAGTTGGCGCAATTCACGCATTTGAAGATTGCAACCATTACTGGCGGTGTGGCGTATCAAAATCATGGGGAAGTATTTAATTCAAATCAGGATATCGTGGTGGCAACACCGGGGCGTTTATTGCAATACATCAAAGAAGAAAACTTTGATTGTCGTGCGGTAGAAATGCTGATTTTTGATGAAGCAGATCGCATGTTGCAAATGGGCTTTGGCCAAGATGCAGAGAAAATTGCCGCTGAAACACGTTGGCGTAAACAAACTCTTCTTTTCTCTGCCACATTAGAAGGGGAGTTATTAGTTGATTTTGCAGAACGTTTATTAAATGATCCGGTAAAAATTGATGCCGAGCCAAGCCGTCGCGAGCGTAAAAAAATCAACCAGTGGTATTATCACGCCGATAGCAATGAACATAAAATCAAGTTGCTTGCACGTTTTATTGAAACCGAGAAAGTGAGCCGTGGTATTGTGTTTGTTCGTCGTCGCGAAGATGTGCGAGAGCTTTCTGAAACTTTGCGTAAACGTGGCATTCGTTCTACTTATTTAGAAGGCGATATGGCGCAAACGCAACGTAATAATGCCATTGATAAATTGAAGTCAGGTGTTGTTACTGTGTTAGTGGCTACTGATGTGGCTGCTCGCGGGATTGATATTGATGATGTCACACACGTCATGAACTTCGATTTACCTTATAGTGCAGATACGTATTTACATCGTATTGGTCGTACCGCTCGTGCAGGAAAAAAA
>ERZ651108.1010-NODE-1010-length-12874-cov-18.844996_pt1 | contig 12874 bp, 10 predicted proteins | sample MGYA00512173_ERZ651108 | MGnify/ENA metagenome assembly ERZ651108 | reverse complement strand
AAGGCCACCAACGGCGTACATTCTCGCTATGGTCGAGGTTGATGCTGAGAATAACACTATCCTCATCGTTGTCACAAGCGCGATAGAGTAGTTCTCCCTGTGGTCCAGCAACAAAACTGCTTCCCCAGAACTGGATGCCTTGAGTTTGCTCGCTTGGGTCAGGTTCATGACCGACACGGTTTACAGCGATTACTGGCAAACCGTTAGCAACGGCATGACCACGCATCACTGTTGTCCACGCTTCACGCTGACGTTGCTTTTCCTCGTCAGTATCACTACTTTCATAACCAATAGCTGTAGGGTAAATAAGCATATCTGCACCTTGCAATGCCATAAGGCGGGCTGCTTCAGGATACCACTGATCCCAGCAAACAAGTACACCAAGACGTCCTACGCTTGTGTCAATTGGGTGGAATCCGAGGTCGCCTGGTGTGAAGTAGAACTTCTCATAGTAAGCTGGATCATCTGGAATATGCATCTTGCGATATTTACCAGCAATACTACCATCCTTCTCTATCACTACGGCAGTGTTATGATAAAGTCCTGGTGCACGTTTCTCAAAAAGTGATGTCACGATGACAATACCCAGTTCGCGTGCCAACTCACCATAAAAGCCAGTAGAGGGACCCGGTATCGTCTCAGCCAAGTCAAACTTGTTTACGTCCTCTGTCTGACAGAAGTAAAGTGAATTGTGCAGTTCTTGGAGGATAACAAGTTCCGCACCACGTTGTGCTAAGTTTGTAATCCCCTCAGCCAATCGCTCTATATTGTTTTTGATGTCCTCAACGTTATGTTGTTGTAGGAAGCCTATCTTAAGTTCTCTCATAATAAAGGTGTTAGCCCTGTTTATGTTTATTGTTCTGTATTCTTTTATTACTATTCCATCTTTTATCAACTCAAAAGATGGGTGGTTTTATCTGTTTAATGGTAGCTGCATCGTCAGACAGTGTATAGAACCATGCTGTCTGATAATAGTACGGCTGTCAATACCTATGATTTCACGATCAGGGAAAGCTTCTTGAATTGTGTCCAAAGCTTCTTTGTCCTTTTCGGGTTGGTTGTAGGTTGGAACAAGTACAGCTCCATTGATGATAAGGAAGTTTGCATGTGTTGCAGGCAAACGCTCGTCATCATCATAGATAGCATCAGGCATAGGGAGACGAAGTAGGCGATAAGGCTCACCTTTCTGTGTGCGGAGCTGTTTTAGCTGTTCCTCTAAGAGTCGGAAGTCCTCATAATGCTCATCTTCCTTATCGTCACACCCTATATATAATAAGGTGTTATTAGGTGCAATACGTACGATGGTATCAATATGTCCGTCTGTATCATCGCCTGCTAACTGACCATAATCTAACCATATAACTCTCTCTACATTTGGAAAGAAAAGGCGTAATTGCTTGTCTATATCCTCTTGTGTGAGAGGTTGATTACGATGTGGTGCCATCAGACAACTTGTTGTTGTAAAGAGTGTATGGCTTCCATCACTCTCTATTGAACCACCTTCCAATACAAAATCCTTGTGGCTTTCCAATACTCCTTGGAGGAGTCCTGCCTCGTGAAGCTGACGGTTGATTCTATTATCCTTTTCTGCTGCAAACTTCTCACCCCATCCATTGAAACAGAAGTCAAGTAGACGAAGGGGCTGGGAACTATCTTTCGATGCTTTGTTTGCTATGAGCGAAATCGGTGCAACGTCTCGTGCCCAAGTGTCATTATTGTCACAAGTAAAGAGCGTTACACGTTTCATCTGTTCCTCTGTCAGCCTTTCCTTCAGTAAGGAACTTACCATTTCTGTATCACGTGCTGTGATAAGCAATGCCTCGTATCGGGTAATGGCATCTGCCATCTGGAGATAAACCTCAGTAATCTCCTCAAGATAAGGACGCCAATCAGTATCTTCATGCGGCCATATCAGTATAACTCCGCTTTGTGGTTCCCACTCTGCAGGTAATCGAAAGCTATGATTTTCGTTTGTGTTCATAGTGCAAAGATAAGAAAAGAAAATGTGATACTTGTCTTTCCGTCTTCTTTTTTATTATAATATATTCGTTTAGAGGATGTTGATATAAAGGCACGCATGGGTTGATATATGTCAAATAGCGGGATTGATACGTGTCAATCTTATTGACGCAGGTCAAAATTTAATAGAAAAACAAAGTGAAAGTGTAAGTTTCCTTTGTGAGATTTTGGAAAGTGTACTAACTTTGCAAGCACAAAACAACACAAACGGCACCTCAATAGGATAACAAAGAGGTAGCCACTGAAAGGGCTTCAATCTCAATAGGAGCATAGGTAAAAGATTGTATAACTCAATAGAGAAAGGAAACGTTATGAAAGAGAAAGTAAAGAATATGAGTGTTATGCGTAAGATGTTTCATTATATGACAAATGTCATCCGTGAATACAATATAGGTCGTGTAAACTGTTTGGCATAAATCAGAAACAGACTTATTCTTGCGCGATTCGCATGTAGTTAAGAAGAATAATTGAGAGAATATAAAAAAGAATCGGGTTAGAGTCAATAGACTTTAATCCGATTATTGTTTATGGAAGTTTCTCGGTTTATTTGACTTTGTTTATGAACTTAGGGAAGAATGTATAAAGTTTTGTGATTGTTTTAACGTGTTAAAGATTCCCTATTGTTTTTGCGGATAGATGAACTAATATAGGTTTACTCGCTTTTCTTGGTTTATTTGTAGATGTTATATTTGTTTAAAATGTAATGTTTTTGTTTATGATAGAAAGAAAAGTTTTTCTTTAGCTTGTATATTTAATCTAAATTACTTAAATTTGTCCTCGGTTAAGTAATAGCTGAAAACAATAACCCGTTTGTGAAGAGGTGTCACTTAAGACTTCCCCACCATAGTAGCAACGTGGTTCAAATAATAAAACAAAAAAAGAATGCCATGGGGAGTCGGCTCAAAAAAAAAGTTATGGAAGAGATGAATACTCCTAAGCCAAATAACAATTTGGCTCTTGCAATTTTCACAACTGTTTGTTGCTGTTTGCCAGCAGGTATCTATGCAATCATTCGTGCAATGAAGGTGAACGAGTTCTACATGATGAAGCAATACGATGAAGCTGTTTTAGCTGCTAATGACGCTAAAAAGTGGAGTCTTATTGGTATTGTTGCGGGTGTAATTGGTTCTATCCTTTACTTTGTTTGCTTTGGTGGTTTAGCAGCGTTGGGTGCAATGACAGGAGCTAACTAAGTCCTTGAAACGTACTATAAAGAGTATAGGTTGGCTCTGTTTGGTAGCCTTTCTATTAATTCTATATTATTTCTATAACCCTGTTACGACTTTATGGGCGCCTAAATGTCTCCTTAAGGTCGCAACAGGGTTACAATGTCCTGGTTGTGGCATTCAACGTGCGTTGCATGCTTTATTGCAAGGGCGGTTTTCAGAAGCAATCCATTATAATTATTTTCTTCTGTTTTCTGGACCATACATCTTATCATTTGGAGTACGCGCCTTACTTCCTAAAGGGAAGGCTAAGGATAGTCTCACAAAGGTAATAGAAGATAAGCGGCTTATATGGTTGTATATAATCCTCTTTTTCATTTGGTTTATTGTAAGAAATATCCTAAAGATATAGTGGATATGGGTTTTGGGGACATGTAAATTTATATAATTATTAAACCTAAGGTAATCATTATGGAATCAGATAAGGTGAATCATATATTGATGATGCTTTCATCAAAAATCCCTGCAGGAAGTATTCCGAGTGTTCGTACAAGATTAGAAAACACTGATATTAGTGAGTCAGAGATATTAGCTCTCCACTCTCAGATGAAAGATCCTTTGCTATCAATTCTTTTGTCAATATTTATCGGAACACTCGGTGTTGACCGTTTTTATATTGGTGATGTTGGTTTAGGTATTGGTAAGTTGTTGACAGCTGGTGGTTGTGGTATCTGGTGGCTTATAGATATCTTCTTGATAGTAGATGCAACTAAGCAGAAGAACTTGGAACTGTTGTCATACTATCTTCGCTAAGAAAGATTAAACCTGCTGGGTTAAATAAGATATCCTTGTATAGTTATTTCTTGCTGGAATAACTATACAAGGATGTTGTACAATTTAATGTTTCATTATGTAGGCTTACAATAAGTCTACAGTTTCTATCTTAACATCTTCTGTTGGACGGTCGTTGCGGTCTGTATTGCAGTTTTGTATACGTTCAACGATATCAAGCCCTTCCTCCACTTCGCCGAAGACGGTGTACTGATTATCGAGGAAAGGAGTACCACCAACATTAGTATAAACCTCTATTTGTTCTTCTGTAAAGGTAGGTTTACCTTGTTGCTTACAAATTGTTTTTGTTTGTTCTATCAGTTTGTCTTGTAGTTCTTGTAGTCCTACACGGTCACGATTACGTCTTAAATTCATTATCTCCTCGTGATGTTCTCGTGTAAGCTGATTGAATACCTGCTGCTCTTGTTGCATTGCCATCTGATGCTCCATTTGCTTCAGTTCTGCAGGTTTAAAGGTCTTTCCCCATACAATGTAAAACTGACTACCACTGCTTTCTTTCTCAGGGTTAACTTCATCACCAGTACGGGCTGCACTCAAGGCACCACGTTTGTGAAAGTATTGTGGATAAACAAACTCAGCAGGAATGGTATAGTCTGGTCCACCTGTACCTAACATCTTACCCTTTGGAGCATTCTTACTATCGGAATCTCCACCTTGTATCATAAAGTCCTTTATTACTCGGTGAAATAGTGTACCATTGAAATACCCTTCCTTTGCAAGCTTTAAAAAGTTATCACGATGTTTTGGAGTCTCGTCATAAAGGCGAATAATGATATCACCTTCTGTTGTTTTTATTTTAAGTCTTGTTGCCATAGCGCAATTTATGAATGTTTCTTAATAAAGATTTTTGTTGTGAATTTATTAGCAATTACTTGTCAATTATAAACCTGTCCACTTCCCTCACAGTCCTCTTGCCTTATAGATTCTTTCTTTGGCATCGTTAATCTCCTGGAACTTCTTTTCAGCAGCCTTTCGGATATCGTCTCCAAGCGTAGAAACACGATCAGGATGATGTTTTAAAGCCATCTTGCGGTAAGCAGCCTTGACTTCATCATCAGTTGCTGATGGAGATATGCCTAACACCTTATAAGCATCTTCAATGTTGCTACTTGCTTTTGCTCCACTTTCTAAGTTGAGCATGGACTCAACGTCTTGCGCAGAAAGTCCAAGATATAAGGCAATCTCCTTTAGTGCAACAACTTCTTCTGGACTTACTATGCTATCTGCTTTTGCTATGATGACAAGGTAATTTAGTAATTGTAGTCGTTGACTATCACTCGTATGAAAACGTATCTCTGTGCAGCTCTTACGGATTGTTTCTTTAAATTGATAAGGTCCTTGTTGCTTCTGTAAATCAAATAACTTTAGCAGAATTGATTCTCCTTGGCTTACAGCCTGCTCACCGAAGTTATGACGAAGAAATTGGCGTACATATTCCATCTCAGAGTGCATTATCTTTCCATCGGCTTTTATAATGTAAGAGGAAAGGACAAGCATAGAGAACAAAAAGGAGTTGCGGTCTTCTTCAAACGGACGCGTGCCTCCAAAATGACTTTGCTCGCCATATCCGCTCTGTCTATTACCATCTCTATTATCGCCTGCAAATGCTTCGTCAAGCATTGTTCCTATACAATAGCCAACTAAACCACCCAGCATACTTCCGCTAAGTATCCAGCCTAATGCGCCACCAATCCATTTTCCTATTGCCATATCATCTTCTATTTATATGAAATAACACCTGTTTATTGTTTCATACTGACCTATAAACAAAGATAGTGCCAAAGTATGTTGGCTCATTGATTGTAAAGATTAATAAGAAGACTATATGAGGATTATACCACTGTATTGTTAAATGTTTTGATAGTCTGGAATTGTCTCAAGGAAAGCGTATGTTTGATTCTCATAATCCATTTTACAGATATAAGTATCTAAGCCATTTGATACAATCAGATAATCAACATGGAGTAGGAGATTGTAAACAGATATTTGTTCAAATACTTTCTGTGTTAATGGTATGGTTGGTGCTTTGTATTCAATAATCATCCTTGGACGAAGCTGATTATCGTAAAGCACACTATCAGCACGGACTTTCTTCTCGCCAACTTGTAGTGGAACCTCGTTAGCAAGTAGAGTAGCAGGGTAACTCTTGTGTTCAATGAGGTAATGAATAAAGTGCTGGCGCACCCATTCCTCTGGAGTGAGTGCTATATACTTCCTGCGGAGTACATCAAAAATCTGCTTTCGTCCGTTTACCTCTCTTACTCTAATCTGATAAGGAGGGAGGTTAAGCTGCATCATATCTAAATATCTTATATATAATAAGGTGTAAGGTGTATATTGAAAGTCAAATGAAAATTTTGTTTTCTATCTCTTTTCTATTAACTTTGCATAAAAGACCATACTGCAAGATATAAGGAGGTATGTTCCCTAAGATAGATTTCTATCAATATAGGACTTATAACCTCAGTATTCTTACCGCTATATATGGTTTATCTTTTATGCAAAGTTAATAAAAAAGTAAATGCCAGCAAAGCAAGGACCAACATTTCAGAGTATTATGCAGGATCTGAAGAATAAGAAGTTTGCTCCCATCTATATGCTGATGGGGGAAGAGTCTTATTATATCGATCAGATTTCTGGCTATATAGCAGAGCATGTTCTTTCTCCAGAAGAACGAGATTTTAATCAGACTATCTGTTTTGGATCAGATGTTACAGCTGTACAGGTAGCTGATATGGCACGACGTTATCCTATGATGGCGGAGTATCAGGTGATAATAGTCAAAGAGGCGCAGAATATTCGTTCTTTGGAAGCATTGGAGAAGTATCTCAAAAATCCCGTAAAATCAACCATCCTTGTATGGTGTCATAAAAACGGGAAAATTGACGCACGTAAAAAAGCTGTAGGATTGGCACAGGCTGTCGGTGTCGTTTTTGAGAGTAAGAAGTTGCGCGACTATCAGCTACCAGATTTTATCCAAAGTTATTTGAAGGAGAGAAAAGTTAGTATCGACCCAAAGGCGTGTCAGATAATAGCTGATCATATTGGTGCGGATTTAAGTCGCCTCACTTCTGAGTTGGATAAGGTGCTTATCTCTCTTCCTGCAGATAATCTTCGTGTCACCCCAGAAGTAGTGGAGAAGGAGATAGGTGTCAGTAAAGACTTCAATGCATTTGAACTTAGAAATGCGATTGTACAGAAGGATTATTTTAAAGCAAATCAGATTGTGAAATATTTTGACAATAATCCAAAAGCTGGTTCTCTTTATTCTTTCCTTCCATTACTCTTTTCTTATTTCCAAAGTTTGATGATAGTTCATTATTCTCCTCGAAAAAATACGGAACAAGATATCGCTGCTGCTTTAGATTTGCGTAATACATGGGGAGCTAAAGATTTTGTAATAGGGCAAAAGAATTATTCTGCTCGAAAAACGATGGACATAATTTCTAAGATTCGAGACATCGATGGGAAGAGTAAAGGATTAGATAATCCTAATACTGGTGCAGGAGATTTGATGAAAGAGCTAATTTTCTTCATACTTCACTAAAAAATAGAAGGATTTTTGATGCTTTTGAAGCATAAAAATCTCCTGTTTTTACCAGAAATCATGATTTTTTAAGCTAAAAGGAGCACTCTGAAAAGAGTGCTTTTTTTATGTTTTCTATTGAGTAATAGGGTAGTTAGCTCATTTTTCCCTCTTCATTTTTCGCGTATTTTTCGTCTTCTTTATCCTTGTTCGTAAATACTTTAAGCACGCAAAAAATGGTATTTTTTCGTAATAGCTGATTTATATTTCACATTCTTTTAGTTTTGGTTTTGTAAAATAGAAAGCAGGTGTTTTTATACTTTATATTTGTATATGTCGGGGAATAGGAATAATTTTTGTATTAAAAACTGCACATACAAAAATGTATTTGCAAATTAAAATTAGAATATTTGTATTTACAAATCAATATGTATTTTCATACATTAAGCAGTTATAATATATAATACGTTGTTAATCAGCATTTTATTATAATTTATTGATACTTTTATCAGCTTAAACTCTTGTTATCCCCCTTTTTATTGCATATTCTGCTATTTTAGGTTTGTATACGTCAATAAAGGTTGTTTATAGCCAGTAATTTAGAGTTTTCTGCTTGTTTATTCCTTTGATATTGTATAGGTTTGTATATATCATTTTGTAAATGTATATTAGAAGTGCACACGTTTAGCTATTTATATTTGTGAAATGTAAATATCAAAAGTAAGATATACAAATGAAATATCCTTAGTTCATTATTTTGAGATTTAAAATATTATGTTTACCTTTGTAAAGTTATTAAAGAGGTGCCTAATCAGCTTAAAAACTCCTCTATTTGCTAACGAACGATAGAATTTGGATATGAAAGATCGAATCAGACAGCTTATGGAGAGTCAGCATATGACTCAACAAACTTTCTCAGATTTCATAGGAATCTCATCAGCATCTCTCAGTAGTATTTTTACTGGAAGAACAAAACCGACTCTAAATACAGTTGAAGCTATCAAGAGTAAGTTTACAAAGATTAATCTTGATTGGCTTCTGTACGGACAAGGACCTATGTTTAAGGATCAGGTTACTGAACCTAATTCTTCACCTGGAGAAGCCGAGATGGTATCTCCTGGAGTCTCTGAGGGTATGCTTGATTTTCCTTATCCTACTTCATCCTCACAGCCAGAGACGGAACAGATAGGTTCTCCATATAGTGATAATATGTACAAAATTCCATCTCGTACAGAGGTAAAGTATATTGACAAACCGCAACGCCGTATTACAGAGATTCGTATCTTCTTTGATGACCAAACATGGGAGACTTTTGTACCAAAGAAGTAAGTCTTAGGAATGCGAAATTGATATTTAAAGAATAGCACTCGGAAGTTTGTAAACGTATTTGTTAACTTCCGAGTGCAAAGTTATATCAGATAAGCTTTAAAACAATTTCTAAGTAGCGTACATTTCTCTATAAGAATCTATGTAGCTCTTCTTACAGGTTTTTGTTTGAACCTTGATATATTAGTCTTTGCTATCAGTTAGGCGCTTATAGTATCCAAACGTTCTTAAAAACACAATACCTTTTCTCTTATTACTACTATTGGTTCTTATGTTTTTATCATGTCTATCCAGAGTTTTGAAGTGACAAGATAAGTTTTTTTAAGCGATTATATACAAATCTACTTTTAATTTAGTTTGCTGTCATTTTAACATTTAGCACAAACTCCTTATAAACTAATAAGTTAGAAGCTCTGTTTGGATGACAGTAGTGACAGGAAAGTATAATTCGAGTAAATCGTTTATTGGAGGCGGACAATTTACCTATACTTGATTAAGCAATTGAATAGTGTCTTATTGTTTCTCTTCTTCCTATTCGAGTCAAATATAGAGTCATTTTGTTTCGTTTCATATTCGGTACTTTTCTATTTCAAGCCTATAATAGTAATAGAAATACTACTCGAAATGTTGGGTAAACTCTCTTTTTTTGCTTGTTATGGTCTGATAGCTCTAAGAACAAGCTAAGCAGAATATGTAAGCTTGTTCAAAGTGTCCAGAGATGATAGCAAAATAGCACATGCGATTAGTCAAAACATGCTTGTTGACTTAGAAACATCATTTTATATTTGTAGGCTAATGACATCAGATAAAGCACTTCTGTTGTTAGTTTATGTATTTTAATGCTTTTGTAATGATATAGTCAAGATTTATTTCTTCACGATTAAAACCTCTTGATAAAATCTTAGACATAGGATATATGTCGCGTATATTTAATTTCCCGTCAATATTTGGGTTAAATTCTATCTGATATAGTTGTCTATTATATAGTATGCTAAAGTCTCCTGCAAAGGTACTTTCATCTAAGACAAAATAGCCTAACAAACGTACTATATCCCTGTCTGGTGTTATTCTTTTGATAATTTGGACATTTTGTTGTCTATTTACTCCCAACCTACTCAATATTGCAATAAGCTTAACAAGTGGTGTGTCCGATAAGAATTGTATATTATTTGTTATTTTTACCACCTCCTTTCTATAAGAATCTGTAAAATTATCGAGTACTCTTACAATGTCTCTTACAGAAAAATCTAATTCTTTTACATTGTCTGTTAAAGCAGTAAATACTAGCTCTGGGTCTATATTGCATTCGTGATAGATATGTTCTTTCAATTTTGATAATGCTAATTTTGTTATAGAATATTCAAAAATACGTTTAGAGATAAATTTACTGATATATCCCTGATAATTATAATTACCATAGAACTTTTCGTAAATAGCCTTAGTAGCTTCTGCATCCATGACAAAAATGATTTTTTTAAATCCAAATTTATTTGGCAGTTGGTCTAAAGGCTTCTCTTCGTCATCTTTTATTATGTTCTGGTCACTTAATAGATATTGCCTGTCTATGTGAGCAGAGAAGATATTAAGGATTCTGAACAAGTGGGCAGGGTCAATACGATCAAGATCTTCTATGATGAGGACGGGTGTTTTCCCCTTCTCTGCAGTAATGCTTTTAGCAATGATCCAGCTGATAGGGTCTAATTCATAGATACTACCAGCCTCGTTATTGAAACGCCCAATATAGTTCACTCCTTCTTTAAAACTATTATTGTTGATTTCTTCTTTGAAATCCTTAAATTTCTGATATTGCTTGATGATTGTTTCTGCAAGTGCTGTTACGCCCTCTAATACCATTTGGTATTGTGCCATTGTGCCAATGAGTGACGGAGCAAATTTCATACAATCGCGTACGATGTCAAACGGATTGTTACAGAGGTACCATTGGAATGCGATAGAGTCAGGAATCTCTATACCTTGTTCAATTTTATTGTTGAGAATCAGTTGGAAAAGCAAGTCCCTTTTTATGTACTCCATTATTTGCTCGTTTGGAGCAATCTGATAGTTGACAGGGTAGAGAGTGTAGAAATCGTACTCGTTCTGGTATTTTTCCTTGAACTGTTTCAGGAACTCTGTTTTACCATCACCGAATTTTGCTGAAAAGATGGTTCTGTCTATAGTAGCTTCGTTTAAATGATGGTAGAAATCTTTTAACTCGTAGGTTATATCTATTGTATCCATAAATTTATGTTTTTATCAGGTGTTGTCCGTGAGTTCGTAATGTTTTGATTTAAGTGTTATTGTAAGCGTTTGAGCAACAGAATATAAAAAAAACTATTTTACAGCATCCCCGATTCTTTTGCTGCTTCGTACAGTGACAGGAATCTCGAAACACCTTCGTTAGTTGTGCACCACGCAATAAAATCTTTTTCGTCTGTGTGGTAGTGTTCGATGTTAGACTTCTCAATTAATTTTTTAATTGATTCGAGAAGGTCTGGCATCTCGATTTTCTTATAGTTTTCCAGTTGAAATCCCCAATAAGGTAAATTATTTTTTGCATCGTAACCATCCCAGACGCCTAACCACACTTGATTTTTTAATTGTATACCAAACGAATGTTCGTCTTGAGATAAAGCTATTTCTTTCTCTATTTCTGATTGCCATTCTCTCATGAGCCTATTTGATTCTTCTTTTCGCAGTTCAATTCTAAGGTCTTCGATAGAATCTAATAAAGTTGTCACTTTTTCTTGTTCGTTTTTTAGAGCTGTTATCTGCTCTTGGAGTGTCAGTCCTTCAATATGAAGTTCTTTCAATATGAAGTCTTTAATTTCTTTGTTCATGTTTTGATAAATTGGTGAAGTATAAAATTTGTTCTCTAAGAAATCAATATATTGATCCAATGCACTTGCTATATGTGGCTCGTTTTCAATAGATAACTTACGTAGCCAATCTGTAATATCATATTTATATGATAGAACTTTAAAGTGTTCTTTTTCCAGTGCTTCAAATACGTTATTCTCCTTGTTCTTATCACATAGTGAATACGACGAAGGGAGTGTACGGGTGATAGAGTTAAGATATATGACATAAATCTGCGGCAGTGTAAAACCGTATTTCTTTATGCCAATTTCGTTAACATAGCGATATATCTGGTTTTCCATTTCCTCAGCATCATTTACTTTATTCTCTATTATTACAAATATGTCTTTCCCCTTTAATGCAACATCAATCCTGTTTTTTTCTGCTGTCACATACATATATTCATGTTGGATATTCAGGAAATTCTTTATAAACGAAGATTGAATGACAGGATGTTTCAGTAGGTTTGCAAGAACAAGGCTATGTCCAGTCTCTTTAAAACGACCTCTGCAAGCAGCTTCTATGACATTCAAATGAAATGGTATCTTATCCAAATGTGTCTTGATAATCTGATGAACTCGCTCAGATAGCCTTATTCCATTTTTATAATAATTAAGCCTATATTGGAATAGCAAGTTTGAGATTCTTAATGCTTCTTTCATATTTTCGTGTCTTAAGTCTCAAGAATAAAAAGAGCTTTTAAACTTTTAGCTCTCTACAATCCTTGGTTCGTTATATTTTGATTTAAGTGTTGTTATAAGCGTTTGAGGGAGACGGAATATAGCCCCTTTATTTAGTCATATAGCAGAAATATATTGACTTTGTGTTGGGATTAAAGTATTAAACTGTGCAACCAACAAGGCAAAAGTACAAAGAAAATCTGACAATCTCACTTCCTTTTGGAGGAATATTTCCAGTAATGGAGAAGTTTGAGTCGGCAGATAGTTTCTTTCTGATTATATATAAGGGGGTAAATTGTATTATTAATATGATAGATGTTTATGGACATTACTCATTTTGAAAGGATTTCTTTCTTTTTTTTTCTTCAATCAGCCTATAATCGGGATATTTTACCTATATTTGCATAGTTTTAAAAAGCAAAGCAAAGATGAAGAAGTATGTCCTCGAC
>ERZ651108.1004-NODE-1004-length-12942-cov-18.155040_pt1 | contig 12942 bp, 9 predicted proteins | sample MGYA00512173_ERZ651108 | MGnify/ENA metagenome assembly ERZ651108 | reverse complement strand
ATGTGCGGTCATCCGTATACCGGTATCGGCTGTGTCGGTAAGAACAACGGTAAAACGTACTATTATTACCAATGTCCGCAGAGCGTTTCGCCGTTTAAAGCGTGTACCCATCGCGGACGAGTCACAGAAAAGAAGATTGAAGAAGCTCTTCTTGACTCGTTCGATGAAGCGTATAAAGACTTCCAGTATTCTGTTAAGAAGAAGCAAAAACAGCAACCTGTTACGACCGACGTTGAGAAGTTGAAGCGTAAGCTAGAACGGCTGAAAGAATTGTTCTTGAATGAACTCATCGACCTTGACGAGTATAAAAAGACTTATGCGGAATTATCGGCTGCTATTGCCGAGGTAGAAACGCCGAAGATACAGCCATCTACTCCGCTTAATTATTATCTACCTGGCGGTATCCGTCCGTATTACGAGAAGATGACCAGAGAACAGCGGCGTCAGTTCTGGCAACAGACGATAGACCGAACCGACCTTGACGAAGATGATACGCCGAGAATTACATTCCTTTCGTAATTTGAAGTAATACAACTAGCCGTCAGGAAGCTTGGGCTCGAATTGCAGATATGCCTTACCGTTTGTATCCTTTGTAGCCAAAGCGGCCACCGTTTCGGGATATTTCCCTTTATCGATTTCATACAATGCCGCCGCATTATCAATAGTCCGGATGTCCGCACTGATTTTTGCTATTTTCGCCGTCTTTCCGGCAGACATAAACTTGGGAACGGCGACGGTAGCCAAAATTAAAATGATACTGACAACAACCAGCATTTCCAAAAGTGAAAACCCGTTTCTTACAGGCGTTATACGAAAACTTGCAATCTTCATCATATCATCTCCATTTCTTCAGTTCACGGCTGTAATCATATCCAGAAGCGGCAATAATAAGGCCGTTACGAGAAATCCGGTTACGATTCCCGTGAAAACCAACATAAGCGGCTCGGCAGCCTTGCGAATGGCTGTACTCGTTTCTCGGAGCCGCTTCCCGTAATAAGCGGAAACGGTCCGGAGAACGCGATCATACTCTCCCGTGGACTCGCCGACGCGCAACATAGTCTCGACGTAAGATGTCCCGAATCTTCCCGACTTGACGGCGGTACTGAAAGACATGCCGTTCTCCAGACAACGAATCGTACGCACAATATGCCCCTTGAACACTTCTGACGGCACGGCCGAAAGGGCATCGCCGAGTGCCGAAATTATCGGAATCCCTCCGGCCAACTGAACGGCCAAAATCATACTGAAGCGTTGCCATGACCAAATCAAAAAGAATATGCGTATCCGCCCGATTCGCCACAATAATTCTTCTATCTTTTCTCTATATCGCCTCCTTTGCAATAACTTATATATCAGAATTCCCGTCATCACTGCCGCACCGATTAAAAACGGCCCATAGCGACAAAGGAAATTTCCTGCTGCCAATAACATTCTCGTGCTTTGAGGTAACGGCACGCCTGTTTCCGCAAATAAATCGGAAAAGACCGGAATGACAAAAACCAGAGCCCCGAAAAACAGGATATTGATACAAACAAACAGGAACGTCGGATAAATCATCATATTACGCAGTTGTGAACGCTCATCGCACAAGCGTTCATAATAAGACGCAAGTAATTCCGTCATATCTTCCATATGCCCCGAATGTTCGCCTGCCTGTACAAGACTGCAAGCCGTTTGCGGAAAAGCACCGCTGTCCTGCATGGACTCTGCAGCTCTTTTACCGCTTTCCATGGCCGTAATGCAACCTTCAACAGCTTGTCTTTTTCTCCTGTTTTTTAAACGCCGTGAAATGAGATGCCAGGCTTCTGTTAAGGGAATACCCGCCTTTAACAAAAGACCGGTCTGACCGAAAAGAAAGGCGCACTCTTTATCGGTCAATATCGACGATGACCGAAAAAAAGAGGTGTCTTCCTTTTCTTTTATTTCCGTAACCGCAAGCCTTCTCTCAGCAGCTTTTATTCTTATTTCTTCCCTGCTTTTGGCCTGCACAACAGCCTTGTGCAATGTTTTTCCTTGTCCGTAAGTTACAATATAGGTCTTCATTATTTCTGCAACCGTCCTTCAGCTTGAGCCATGGTTCTCATTCCGTCAGCGCCGCCCGTTTGCATAATCGTTTCCAGTTGATGCTCCTTGCCGCTTCTGATAAGCTGTACTACTGCCGGCGTAGCAACAAGGATTTCTCGACAAATGCGTACGCCCTTTTTCGTATTTATACGCCTTTGTGCCAGGACGGCACATAAAACGGAAGACAAACGATACCGCAATGAGGATTCCTGTCCCTCACCCATAGAAATTAGGCGGGTAACGGTCTGCGCCGCCGTTCGGGTATGCAAGGTGGAAAAAACGAGATGCCCCGTTTCCGCTGCCGTCAGAGCCGCTTCCATCGTATTCTTATCCCTCATTTCACCGACAAGTATAATATCCGGATCTTGTCGTAATGCATCGCGTACACCTTGGGAAAAATCATTAAAATGTTGCCCCTTCTCACGTTGAGTCACCAGTGAACGTCTGCCGGACACAACATATTCAATCGGATCCTCGAGCGTAATAATATGCCTGGCCCCGCACTCATTAACATGAGACAGCATCCGCCACAGTGTTGTCGTCTTACCGCTTCCCGTCGGCCCTACAGCCAAAATCAGCCCTGACGGGGTATCTGTAAGTTTTGCCAAAAACGGCATATCTTCATCTTCCGGCAGTGAGTCCAAAGGGTAGAGAATCCTCAAAACGCCCCGTATACCGGCCTGATCTCTGGACCAGTGGGCTCTACATCTCAAGTGCTCATTCATGGGGAAAGAAAAGGACAGACATTCGTTTCCCGAAAATTTATAGCCTCGTTTATGAAGCCATTCAACCGACGTTTCCTTCACAACAGCCTTATCTGTTAACGGAATCAGATCGGTATCGGGCAGTCGTATAAAAGGCGGGCGCCCTTCCTGGATATGTAAGTCCGCTCCGCCGGCCATAACAGCTTCATGCAAAAGTTCGTCAATATTCATGGTCTTCACCGCAAACCCGCATAATTTCCCGTTCATCCGTAAGGCCGTCTCTCACCATCGCCATTGCCGTTTCTTTGAAAAAAATCTTTTCCTGTGCCCCTTTCCGTACGGCTCCGGTGGACGCATCACGACGTACAGCCTCCTTCGTCCGGTTCGTAAAATAGATAACCTCGGCCAGACAGCCTCTTCCGTCATAACCGCTGAAATTACACGCAAGGCAACCGGTGCCGCCACAAACCGAACATTGCTTTCTAACCAACCTTTGAGCAGCCGTACACACCAAGGCGTCACCTACCAAGTAGGCGGGAACACCCATGTCGACCAAACGCTCCGGAACGGCGGCCGCCTCGTTAGCATGGATAGTAGAAAAAACAAGATGTCCCGTCAATGCGGCACGGACAGCAATGGCTGCCGTCTCATTATCCCTTATTTCTCCGATAACCAAAACATCCGGGTCTTGCCGCAAAAGAGCTCTTAATCCTTCATGAAAAGCAATCCCGCCTTTTTTACCTATTTGACTTTGAGAAAGGCCGTCTATCTTATACTCGACCGGATCTTCCAGGGTGGCTATACTGACGGACTCCTTATCTATCTCCCGCAAAGCCGCATACAAGGTCGTTGTTTTACCGCTTCCCGTAGGACCGCAGATAATGATTAATCCCTTTGCGTCCCGCAAAGACCTGCGAATCAGACTTACAGCTCGCTTATCCATTCCCAGACCATCTAAATCGGGCAGGTTTCTGCTACCGCCCAGAATACGAATAACCGCTTTTTCACCGCGAACGGTAGGCATAGTTGAAAGTCGCATGTCAATACCTTCTTTGTACACAATACGTCCGTCTTGCGGTCTACGTGCATCGGCAATATCCAAAGCGGCCATAACCTTTAGACGATTGATAAAGGCTTTTCCCTTCTCTTTTCGTATAGCGCCTACGGACTGCAAAACACCGTCGCGGCGACAACGAATGCGAAATGTTTCATCAAGAGGCTCCGCGTGAATATCACTGACACCTATGGTCATTGCATAGGAAAACAACTTTTCTATTAAGTTTTGAACCGTTTCCGTTTTTCCTTCCTCATCAGTCCAAACCGATTCTTTCATCTGAAAACCTCCTGTATGTACAGCATAATCGTTGTAATGGATAAACATCCCTTTTTTACCTAAATTTAAGGGGACTGAACAAAGTTTAATCTTTCCTTAATTCCTTAGTCTTGTTAGTGGTATAATAAAAAAATCGAATACAGGGAGTCTGACATGAAAAAAGCACTAAAATATATAACCGTACACTATGGAAAATTCGGCAAACGAATAGGCGCAATTTTTACCGCCATTTTGTTAATGCTTCTTGTATCGGCCCTCTTTGCTTCACACGGTGCGGCCTTTATTTTTAACCGCGTCATGGAAACTCAGTCGGTCGTAAAAGGTACAATTCATGTCAACACTTTATCTGCCGATATTCGCGGCCAGGTGAATTTCACCGATTTGGAGTGGGATGCTCCGGACGGTACACCCGTACTGCTCGTTCCTTCAGGAAGTTTCAAAGTCAATCCTTGGGACTTTATTTTGCATCGTTCTTTAAAAACGACGACCTTGCGGGAAATTACGCTAAACGATTCGACCGTATCAGTTAAATTCGATAAAGACATGTCGGCCCAAATTATTTCTTCCGAGGCTCCGGAACCGGTGAAAAAATCGACTACTCTTGATGAAAAAATACGCACTCTCAATATGACGGACAAAAAATTCAATCTGCGTATTAACCTTAATAATTGTCGCTTTGAAGCCTATAAGGACGATAAACAATATGTCATGACCTCTGTAGATGCAGCACTGCATTTGAAGTCCAATGAGTTTTTGACCGTCAATTTTTCTTCCGGACCTTTTAGCGGTACGGCTGTCGGTGACGGCATTAATATCGACGGTTCCGTCAATTTGCGTACACCCATACCCGAAGCCGATTTGGAAGTGAATTTCTTAAAAGTTGATCCTTCTTCCGTCGGCTTCGGCAAATCCGTTCACGATCCTCTTACCTTGAAAACGCAGTTTACAGGACCTGTATCCGCACCCATGGCTCACGGAAAATTGGAGATGGATAAGCTGTCCATCCCCGCCCTGGATTTCACAAATGTCCGCGGCGATATCGATTATAAAGACGGAATTTTCTTATTTACGAATGTAACAGCCGATGTTTATAACGGAACACTGTCCGCTTACGGCGATTACAATCTTAATACCAGAGCTTATACCATTCACGGAAAGGGCACGGGATTGGACAGTCGCATAGCCTTAAAACGCATGGAATTTAAATGCCTGGTAGATACGGATATTACCATGGAGTGCGACGGTAATCCCGACAATTTGCTTACGTACGGTTCCTTCCGGTCCGGAAAAGGTCGCTACACCCTTTTTTCCTTCAACTATTTAGAAGGAAAGTTCTCCAACAGACGACACCTTTTAGAATTTTTTGACGTAGCTATCGCCACTAAATTCGGCTTGATTACGACCGATGCCTTTCAAATCGTAAACGGAAAACTCATCCTCGGCGACATTAGCGTTGTCTTTCCTTCCTCATCGGTAGCATTTAACCTCTTCTCATCAGATAGTAATGCCCCCATGTCGTGGCCTGACATTCGAGAAAATCTGTCTGTCACAAAGAATAATATGAAGGAGCTGAAAAACGGCACTTCTAACTTTAGGGACACGTCATCAAGTATGAAAGAGAATATGCGAGCTATTAAAGAAAATATGAAAAAGCTCAAAACCGATACGGCAAAAATAAAGCAATCTTTAAAACCATCCTTGTAAGACCATCGTAAGTTGTGAAATATGCAGGAACGCTCCTTGACGGTCTTATGAAACCGTGATAAACTCATGAAGTACCTATGTGGAGCGGTATCGAAGTGGTCATAACGGGGCTGACTCGAAATCAGTTAGGCCGAAAGGTCTCGTGGGTTCGAATCCCACCCGCTCCGCCACATAAAAAAGAGTCGACACAAGTGTCGACTCTTTTTTATAATTCTTACGAAATAAATACTTACCCAAGAAATATAATAAAAGACCGCCCTATAGGACGGTCTTTTATTATATTCTAAAATACGAATACCAATTGTGCCCGTGTAAAGTTGCCTGCATCACAACGATTGCAATCCTTTATTTCCGATGAAAAAGCTCGGAATAACTGCAATTTTGCATTTTTAGCAAAAACATAGTCACCGCCGACACCCCATGAGGTTACACCGAAGGTACCGCCCGTAAAGTGTTCCGTTCTCCAGTTACCCGTTCCCAGGAAATCTTGAATACCACTCGAACCGCTGTTCAGGTAATCAACCCAAAGATCCCAGGTTTTAGGTTTTTCAAAGAGAGCTTTACCATACTGCAACTTGCCGTAATATACATCGGCAGATGCCGTATCGTCTTTAAAGCTTACCCGATTATATTCACCGAAAAGATTCCATTTAGGACCGAAGTTCAAAGATACGTAGGCCCCTTTAAGATCTTGGGGTTCATGCATCAATATTCCGCCCATTCCGGGATAATTGTTATAGTAAATACCGGCTGCCGACCCCGTCATAGAACCGCCGCCGAAGTTTCCTTCCAACTCTCCGTAAGCCGTTTTAGCATTGTTGGAATAGCCGCCTTTAAACTTACCGTACCCTGCAGTAGCCGTAAGTTTCTTATTCGTAAAGCTCAGTTCGGCACCGTCAAAGGGATCATCATATTGAAGCCCCGATGCTTTACCTAACACATACGTATAACGACCGACTTTAAGATTCCAATTGTGAGCCGGATCCAAAGCATAGTTCACATATGCCTGATCAACAAAGAAGTTATTGTAAAGGCTTCCGTTATAGGCGTACATAGGAGTGCCCGATGCCGCAGTTTCATCATCAAACCAGTTGATATACTGGATTCCCAGTACGGCTTCTGCACGGTCGTTAATCTTCCCGTTAGCTCGGATACGAGCACGATAATCCCAATAATCATGGTCTGCAACGGATTTCGAATCATTCAGATAGCGGAATCTCATATCACCCGTTACCTTAACCCGGCCTACACGGTCTTCCAAGTCGGATACGCGAACGCCGAGATTATTAAGCTCACTCGAAAACTCGTCAGCCAGACGATTAATAAGAGCGCGTTGCTGCGCATCGGCATTGTCTTCATGTGCCATAGCCTTAGCCACTACTTCTGCCGCTTCGTAACGGGTAATATTGCGTTCGCCCTCAAAATGCGTCTTATCAAGGCCTTGAATAATACCTGCATTCGCCAATTCCATGACCGAATTATAAGCCCAACTATCCTTAGGTACATCCGTAAACGGATTCGCTGCAAACCCTGTCGAACAGACAACCGACATAACTGCGAGAATAGCTGCCGTCTTCTTGTTCATCCTAAACACTCCTTTAAAATATTATGCTTTATTTGCATTAATTTCCTTGATGATTATATCAAATTTTCAATTTATTGTAAAAAAATATATTTAAATACAAAAAACGAGCTCTTTTTATGAGCTCGCTTTCTTATTATCATATATACCAATACGAAGGCTTTTTATACCGTTTAGAATACAAATACGAATTGTACACGCGTAAGTTCGGACAAGTTACCGCTTCGGTCCTTCAACTTAGAGTTAAACGATTTAAATAACTGAAGTTGCGAATTCTTGGTAAACGTATAGTTCGCCCCTACGCCCCACGATGTAACTCCGTAATCTGCGCCTAAGAGGTTTTCCGTTCTCCAATTACCGCTGACCAGGAATTCTTGAATACCCGAACGATCGCTATTTAAATAGTCAACCCACAGATCCCAACTCTGAGGCTTTTCAAAACGGGCTTTGCCGTATTGAAGCTTACCGTAAAATACATCGGCCTTTTTCGTGCCGTCCTTAAAACTTACGCGATTGTACTCACCGAAAAGGTTAAAGTTCTCGGCAAAGTTCAAAGACATATAAGCACCCTTCAAGGCTTTCTGAGGATGGCTCATATTCCATTGTTCACCGCTGAAGCGATTATAATACAAACCAACCCCCGAATCGGCGACCGAACCGCCTCCGAAGGAAGTTTCCACCTCGCCGTAAGCTGTCTTGGCTTCATTGAAATTGGCTTCTTTAAACCTGCCGTACCCTGCTGTGACTGCCACTTTTTTATTTTTAAAATTAAGTTCAGCCCCGTCGAAGGTATCATCATACTGAAGGCCCGTTACCTTGCCGATCTTATAATTATAGCGGCCTACTTTTAAATTCCACTGATGACCTGAATCGAATGCATAGTTTACATAGGCTGTATCGACAAAGAAATTATTCAGCTTATACCCGTATGTAAAGACTACAGGCGACCCGGATGCCGCCGTTTCGTCGTCAAAATTATTGTCATATTGAACGCCCAGAACAGCTTCAATGCGATCGTTGATTTGTCCGTGAGCACGCAAACGACCGCGGAAATCCCAGAACTTTTTATAAATCGGCGAACTTTTCGCATTTATATAACGAATACGTGCATCGCCCGTCACCTTCACGTTACCTGCACGGTCTTCAAGATGTGAGACACGAACGCCCAGATTATTAAGTTCATCTGAAAATTCATCAGCCAAGCGATGAATGAGTGCACGTTGTTCTGCATTTGCACGGTCTTCATGAGCCATGGCCTTGGCCACCATTTCAGCAGCTTCATAACGGGTAATATTACGTTCTCCCTGAAAATGAATTCCGTCAACACCCTGAACAATGCCAGAGTTAGCCAATTCTACTACGGAATTGTACGCCCAACTGTCCGACCGTACGTCTACAAAAGGATTGGCCGCCATGGCCGTTGTCCCTAATGTAGTAGTCATAACGAAAAAAGCCAAAAGTTTCTTCATCGCCTTCTCCTTTGCAACTATTCATAAACGCCATTGTATTTTAAAGTGTATATCATAATTAATATATTTGTCAAAATGAAGCGTCAATGCGGTAAATTCTCAGGAGGAAGCTCTGATAGGCGCAAAAAAACAAGACCTTTCAGAAGAAAGGTCTTGTTTTATAGTTTCAGTTAAACTTAGAATGCGAATACGAACTGTGCACGCGTGAGTTCGTCCGGATCAGATGCATTACTGTCCTTGGATTTGGAAGCGAAGGACTGCATAACCTGGAACTGAGCATTCTTAGCGAAGGTGTAGTCTACGCCGGCACCCCAGGTTTCAACGCCGTTGGCTTTACCGAGCAGGTTGTCCGTTCTCCAGTTGCCCGAAGAACCGTTGACACCGTTCTTTTCAGCATTCAAGTAGTCAACCCACAGGTCCCACGATTTCGGCTGAGCCATCGTAGCTTTACCGTACTGAAGTTTGCCGTAGAATACGTCTGCATCAGCTGTGCCGTCGGGATTATTTACATTCTGGTATTCACCCAAGAGATTGAACTTTTTACCGAAGTTTACGGAAGCATAAGTTCCCCAGAGGTCATCGGGAGCCGTAGATCCGGCCAAATTCGTTTTATTGAAGTTATTATAGAATACGCCGACTTTGGAACCTGCTGCAGAACCGCCGCCGAATTTACCTTCCAATTCGCCGTAAGCCGTCTTCGTATCATTCAAGTCGCCTTCTTTAAACTTACCGTAACCGGCAGTAGCCGTCATCTTGGCATTGTCATAAGAAAGCTGAGCGCCGTCGAAGGTATCACCGTATTGAAGGCCCGTTGCATTACCGAGTTCATAGTCATAACGACCTGCCATTACATTCCACTTGTGACCGCCGTCCAACGCATAATTGACATATGCACGGTCAACGTAGAATTTATCCTTATCGGACGATGCTGCATCTTGATTAGCAAAATTATTGGTATAATTTACGCCTAATACGGCATCTGCACGGTCATTAATCTTGGCATTGGCACGAAGACGACCGCGGAATTGCCAGGATCCGTCATTTTTATTGGACGAATTGTCCTGATTCATGTAACGAACACGAGCGTCGCCCGTCAATTTAACATTGCCTACGCGGTCTTCCAAGTTGGAAACACGAACGCCCAGATTGTTAAGTTCATTCGAAAATTCATCGGCCAAACGGTTGATGAGAGCACGCTGTTCAGCATTGGCACGATCTTCATGAGCCATAGCCTTAGCAACTATTTCAGCTGCTTCATAACGAGTGATGTTACGTTCACCTTGGAAGTGAACGCCGTCAACACCCTGGATGATACCGGAGTTGGCCAACTCTACTACGGAATTGTATGCCCAGCTGTCTTGAGGAACATCCTGGAACGGGTTTGCGGCAAAAGCTGTCGTGCCTACTGCCATGGTTGCAACTAAAGTTGCTAAAAGTTTTTTGTTCATAATAATCTCTCCTTCTGTAAATGCATAAGTTTACAATTATTGTAATCGGAGAAATATACCTTGCCTTCAAGGGGTCTCGGCGAGTTGTCCATGTTTCCTCTCGTTTCCCGTCTTACCCGGCACTGTATTTTCTCTTGCAAGTTCAGTTCTGAAGCACTTCTTCTCTGAACTTGACATGAGTATACCCCCGATTTGAAAACTCGTCAACACTTTTAAGTTTTCATCTTCGTATACATTTTGTGACAGAAAAATCAGATTTTATCCTGTTATATCTGTATATTATCCCATAGTACCCTCATAAAAGTCAGTATTTAAGCGACTTTTGGTACTTAAAAACATTGTAAAGTTTTATACATAATAAGAAGATCTTTACTTGTAAGACCGGGCTTCCCGGCAAGAAATTTCACTTCTTAGGGTATTATCGCCCGGTATTCATATAAGGGAAATTGGTAAAATTCTCCTTATATGATTATTCCTTAAAGCTACACCACTCGTCTACTTGTCACTTTCGCACGCAAAAAAAACAAGACCTCTCGCAGAGAGGTCTTGTTGATAATCGTATTGATTAGAATACGAATACGAACTGTGCACGAGTGAGTTCGTCGATATCCTGGCTGCTAGCGCTCTTATCTTTCGATGCGAACGTCTGGAATACCTGGAACTGTGCGTTCTTAGCGAATGCATAGTCAGCACCTACGCCCCAGCCTTTAGCACCGTTACCGCCGATACCGAGGAGGCTATCCGTTCTCCAGTTGCCCGTAGAACCATATACACCGTTCTTGTCGATGTTTACATAGTCAACCCAGAGGTCCCAAGTCTTCGGCTGTGCGAAGAGAGCTTTGCCATACTGGAGTTTACCGTAGAATACGTCAGCATCCGTCGACGTGCCGGGGTTGTTAACCTTCTGGTATTCGCCCAAGAAGTTGAATTTCTTAGCGAAGTTCAAGGACGTATATGCACCCCAGAGATCATCCGGAGCTACTGTACCGGTACCCTTATTAAAGTTGTTGTAGAATGCACCTACAGCAGAGCCTGCTACAGAGCCGCCGCCGAAGAAGCCTTCCAATTCGCCGTAAGCCGTCTTCGTGTCGTTCAAGAGGCCTTCTTTAAATTTACCATAGCCTGCCGTTGCAGCCATTTTCTTGTTAGCGAATTTGAGTTGAGCGCCGTCGAAGTTATCGCCGTACTGAATGCCCGAAGCATTGCCCAATTCATAGTCATAACGACCAACCATTAAATTGAACTTCTTACCAGCGTCTAATGCATAGTTTACATATGCACGGTCAACGTAGAAGGTATCTTTGTCTGCCGATGCAGCGTCTGTGCTGGAGAATTTGGATGCGTAGTTGACACCGATTACAGCGTCAGCGCGGTCGTTAATCTTTGCGTTAGCACGGAGACGGCCACGGAACTGCCAAGAACCGTCGTTTTTCAACGTCTGGCCCTGCTTCATGTAACGAACACGAGCGTCACCTGTCAATTTAACGTTGCCTACGCGATCTTCCAAGTTGGAAACGCGAACGCCGAGGTTGTTGAGTTCATCGGAGAATTCGTCAGCCAAACGGTTGATGAGTGCGCGCTGTTCAGCGTTTGCACGATCTTCATGAGCCATAGCCTTAGCTACGATTTCAGCTGCTTCATAACGAGTGATGTTACGTTCGCCTTGGAAGTGAACGCCGTCAACACCCTGGATGATGCCGGAGTTAGCCAATTCTACTACGGAATTGTAAGCCCAGCTGTCGGACGGTACGTCAACGAAGGGGTTAGCTGCAAATGCAGTTGCGCCAACAGCCATCGTTGCAACTAAAGATGCTACGAGTTTCTTGTTCATTGTGAAAGACTCCTTTCAAAAAACAAATATAAGTTTCGGAGAACTTTTGAATTTGTTTTGAAGGGTCATTGGCGAGTTGTCCATGTTTCCTCTCTTTTACTGCTTCAAAACAGCTTCATTTCTCCATTCGACTTAAGCATGGCACAAAGTCATCTGTAAGTCGAGATTTAGTTTACCCTATTTTCTGAAATTTGTCAAAAAAAGGAGTTTAGATTTTAATTTCTTCTATATTTAGTGTATGTATTTATTGTTTTGTCCATATTTTGTATACCTCGTTTTTTTCAGACCGACATGATCGGAAAATAAATTTGAAAAATATTAAAATTTCTTTTTATTTCCGGATAAAACTCGTAACCCAACAATAGTTTTCTTTACTTATTATATAAAAAAACAAGGTCTCTCGTATGAGAGACCTTGTTTAAGTCATTTTTAGAATACGAATACAAACTGAGCACGCGTGAGTTCATCACGATCTTTACCGGTCTTTTCAATCTTAGTATCAAACGTCTGGAAGACTTGAAGCTGTGCATTCTTAGCAAAGGTGTAGTCTGCACCGGCAGCCCAGCCCTTCGTATTATTGACGTTCGTTCTCCACGAACCCGTTCCGCTATCATCAGCTGCGCCGTCTTCGATGTTGATGTAGTTAACCCACAGATCCCAAGATTTAGGCGTATCGAATTTTGCCTTGCCGTATTTGAGTTTAGCCGAAAAGCCGTCAGCATCGGCAACACTGGCCTTGTCGTAGTTTACACGATAAGCTTCGGCATTAAGGTTAAACTTCTTAGCGAAGTTTAAGGATGCATAAGC
>ERZ651108.1003-NODE-1003-length-12948-cov-8.552781_pt1 | contig 12948 bp, 11 predicted proteins | sample MGYA00512173_ERZ651108 | MGnify/ENA metagenome assembly ERZ651108 | reverse complement strand
TTAAAAAGAATATGATTAGAGTACATGGTAAAGTATCTCTATTAGATGATGCTGCGCATCAGGCTAAGATGCTATCTCATAGACGTATATCTGGTGTATATAAATTTAGTGATGGTACACCATTTACCTATACAGGTACATATGAAAAGAATGCTATTGAATTTATGGATACAGTATTGCACTGTAACTCTAAAGACATATTAATGCCTGGACCAGTAATTGAATATACTGATAAATATGGTGAAAAACGTCAATGGATTACGGATATTTACTACGTTCCTTACAATTTGATTATTGAAGTTAAAGATGGTGGAGATAATCCTAATAATAGATCTATGGTAGACTATAGAGATAAACAAATCTCTAAAGAAGCTGCACTAATTAAATTAGGTCAATATAACTATCTAAGATTAGTTGATAATAAATTTGTACAATTATTAGAGACTCTAGCTTTATTAAAAGATCAAGAGATTAATGAAGTAGATCCTGATGATAATAAAATAATTAGAATAAACCAATAGGTTCAATGATAAATGGAATGATATATTATAATCATGAATATAAAGTTTCTATTTACAAAGGAGAATCGTAATGGAAAAGAATATACTACTAGACTTATTGAATACTATTCACTCATATGATGAATCTGAATACATTAATAAGACTAAAGAATTTTTAAATGAAAATAACCTAACTCAAACTGCTGATAGAACTCCATTAACTGAGTCTAATCATTATAAACTATATAGATTAGATTCAAAGGATGGAATAGCAGACTGGGTTACTATCAATATTGATGGTAAATATTATTCTGCAAATCTATATGATGAAGTATCTGAATCTTCTATTATAGAATCTGATTCTGAAGGTGCTATGATTAGAGAGTTTATGCATAACTATAACCAAGATAAACGTGCATGTACTTTAGTAATCAATGAAAACTATACTGCTATTAATACTAAAACTGACATAGCTATTAAACCTTTAACTGAGTCTGTAGAGGAAATTAAAATAGGCGATACGGTTCCTGAAGATAAGCTTGATAGATTATATGAGCTATCTGATTTCAGATGTGTAAATGTAGAAGATAACCATACAATATATGATTTATTTGCTTTTGCTGAAGAGTTTAAAGACGAAATAGATTCTTTTAAAGCTCTATATGAAAGATTAAAGACTGACGAAGAATTTAGAAAAGCATATGATGAAAAATACATAGAATATGCTGTAGAAAATGGTATAGATTATGAAGCTGAAGTTATAGAAGAAATGTATATACTATTTCTTGAAGAAACTCAATGCTGATTGGAGGATATAATGCCAAGACGTAAGCATATAGGAGATATATGGAAAGTACCATATACCTATGATGATAAACCAGGTAAGTATAAATGGAGACCTATAGTTATTATAAGTCTCAATAAAAAAGATAATACTATTACAGGTCTTAAGTGTTCAACTAAAGGTGACGATGATAAATTACTAGATAAATCTAGATCTATAGTTGATGATGCAGAAAATGCATCTAATCAAGATGAATATAGATATGCATATGAACTAATTGATCCACCTAGTGAAATGGATGAATCTAATAGAGTTATATGTAATAAGAAGATAGAAGTTAAAAACTTTAATAGAAACTTCAAATATATTGGATCTTTAAAGAATAAGTTGGATATTGATAATATCCTTCTTATGTATAGAACTGCTAAACGTAATAATCATATTATCGAAGTCAAACGTGAATCTTTCTTTGTAAATGAATCAGCAGTATATGATGATGCTGGTATAGTTTTTAGTAATATTGAAGAATTTGAAGAGGATACTGATAAAGGTAAATATATCTTTGCAGTAGATGCATCAAATATTGAGTATATCAAGAGCATATTACCTGATAGCTATCCTGATAATATTAAATATATCAATCTAGATAAGATAATAAGCTATCTATTCTATAATACATGGGCAGATATTACTGATGAAGATGATATTACAGATAAAATGACTGATGAATACTTTGCAAGAGTTTACCCTAACGTAGATCGTAAAGATATATTCCCTAAAACAAATACAGAGGATCTAAATCTTAATATGACTATTGAAGAAGTATATATAGAAATGACTAAGATACTTAGATTCTTCATGTATAATCTTAGAGGAGAAAATAAAACTGTCTTTATTTTGGATAAATCTTTATATGCATATTTAGTAGATCAATACCCTAACTTAGTTAATTACTCTACAATGTATTTTGGATCTATGGCTATAGCAGTATATAAAACTTATGCAGGTAAACAAATCCCTCAAGAGTATGATATTATTAGACGTATCTCTGACTTAAAAGAATATGCTGCAAGAGAGCATATGGGTGTTGGAGCTGTGGGTGGTATTGTTGGTACAATGGATGGTAATATGCTAGTCCAATATACACCACATAGACATTCTTTCAGTGGAGAAAAAGATGGCTTTGGTATAGTTGATGATAAGAAGTCAACTAAACTTAGAGTTAAATCTGATAATGAAGAAACTGAGATTGTAGATAAAGAACCATTCTTGCAAGATAAATTCTATAAGTCCTATAGACATAAACGAGATAGGGTTACTTGGGAGAATGCTATTAATCTATATGAAGAGATTACTGGTAAAGTAATGCTATCTAAAGACCAATTAGAGTATGATGATGACTTTATCGAAGCTGATTTAGATAGAGAGAATAAGTTAACTCTAATGAATATGATCTATTCTATTGAATCAGAGCTATATAATACAGCTATGCCTTTATGTGATATTCTAGAAGTTAATACTGCAAAGTCTAAACTAAAAGAATTCCCTGAAGGTACTATGATCATGGAAGACCATAATGGATACTTTGCTATTGATTTAGAATCTGGTATAAGAACTAAATCTTATGATACTATTCTAGAGATTGAAGCACCAGCTTTTGTTAAAGCTAAAGATACTTTAACTCAAGATGATGATACTCAAAGTACTAATAATAAGAAAGTTAAAGAAGTTAATGACTCTGGGATGTATAAAGTACTTGACGATAAGTATGAATCAGAAGAGCAATTAATGGATGACTGGAATGATTATAATAGTCTTACTGCTGACATGAAACGTCATAGTGATGATAAGTCTATTGAGATCTATGGTAAATCTAATGTAGAACGATTCAAAGAATTGAGATCTAAATACCTTAATTCTGAAATTCCTTATGATGATTTAGCATTAAGTGAATCTGGATTACAATTATCCGACTTAGACAGAGCTAGAGATTATGGTATTGAACTACGTGGTAAGAAACGTGAGATTGAATATCTCCAAGCTTGGTCTTTAAACTCTGGTATCTTTGTTATCTTACCATGTGATAGTGAAGAAGAGTTAGACGCTCAATGGAATAATCTCCAATCTATGGATATCTCATTAATTCGTATCTCTGATATGAGAATGATGGAAGCATTTGGTTGTAATAATGAAACCATGTATAACTTCCTAAAGAGTGTATTTACTAATAAGGGATTTGATGATTTCTATTATTTACCAATGGTAGAGTCTGCTATGGAAGATGTACAGCCTATTAGAAACTTACCAAATACTACACCATTTTATATTCCACATGAAATCGAAGTATTCAAGCGTAATAGTACATTTGGGGCTATTCCAGATAAATGGAAATCTAAAGCTGATAAATGGTTGAAAGATTATAAGAATATCTATGAAGGTAAATCTTATGATAAAAAAGTTATTCTTGACTGGATGTCTAATGTAAGATATTTAAGTCTAGAGTATGCTAGAACTCAATCTGATGAATATAAACAAGCTTTATTAGAATTTGGTTGGAATCCATATATGGAGTTCAATCCTATCAATATGAATAGAGCATATAACCGAGCTAATGCTTTATTCCATAGAAGTATGACTGCTAAGCTATTACAAGAAAAAGGTATTGGTTTTGAATTCGATAATAAAGGAAACTTATTCGTTAAGAACTTCTTAAAGAATAAGAACTATCAAGCTACATATATGGAATCTCATAGATTACTTATGGAGTATGATAGAGCTAAGAATATTGAAGCAATGAAATATGAATTAGCTAAGATGTATTATCTAAATCTTAAGATTACAGAAGATCTTACTAAACAAGATCGTACTAAAAAAGATAAAGAGCTAGTTAAGATTAGAGCTAGAGTATTGAATGACTTCCATAAGTATCTCAAAGTAGTACTTAAGAATGATAGACGATTCAACTTCTCTAACTATTATCAACGTAGTGAATTCTGTGATGACTCCTTTGTTATTACAGCACCTACATTAAAACATGCTGGTAAATATGCTAAGATAGCTATGCAAATATTATAATACAATGAGTCCTACTTACTAGATAAGTAGGACTCTTATAATATGATTTGCTCATATATTATAACTATGATTAAGGAGGTGAATATAAAATGTATAATGTCGGACAGAAGCTTTGTAAGAAAGATAAATTCGGTCAGATTACTGAACTATATAGAATAGTATCTAGAAAAGACAAAGACTTCTATAAAGTTACTCCAGTAATAGGAGATAAGTTGTTAATTGATAAATTCAATAATGACGAGTATATGCCTTTAGAGATACATTGTAAGATGTTTTTCGAAGTATGTACTCTAAAGAATGGGGAAAAAGAATTGTGTATCAATATCTATTGCCCATATGAAGCAAATAACTATCCATATTTTGCTAGTCGGATTAATATTGATAATCCAGATCCTAAGAAGAAGTTTGGTAAGTATGTATGTAAAGGTGAGTTTGATAATGATAGCTCAATGAGACAATATAAAAGAGCATATGATCTTATGATGTATGATATTGCAAGTAAAGACTATGCTTTCAGTGTAGACTTATATCTAAATGATCCACTTAAGAATATTGTATCATTTGTTAAGTTAGACTCACGTGTTTACGACACTCTTATTTCTATCTGTGATAGTCGCAATCTAGAATACGATGATACAGATCAAGCTATTAAGATAGCATTACAAAATATTCTATTCATGTATTGGTTCCATTATAACTTCAGAGTAATCAATGTATTATTTGAAGTTAAAGATGGTGCTCAATTACGACCTGGTGACTTATTTGCTCTTGAAGCTATAGTACAAGATCGTATAGTAGATTACAACATCGTTGAATATTATCATGATATCTTACTATATAAAGCTAGAGGTAATTTCTTCTTTATTCAAGATAAGAATGACCGAACCTTTATAGTTAAATATGTAGGCATGGATGATCTTCCTGGATTACATGTCTTCTAAACTTAGTTATATTGATATATTATAATGGTGAAGTTAGGTGATTAATATTTACTATGATCCTAACAGTAGAATAATTTCTTTTATATTTTAAAGGAGGACATAGCTATGTCAAATCAATTGATTAATGGAATTCCACAAGTCGACAATGGATTCCAATCTCTAGGTGAAGTACTTCAACGTGCTTCTCGTGAAACTCGTCGAGATGATAAAGGTAACGATAAAGGTAATGCAAAACGCATTGAACTTAAAGTTACCCCTGAAACATTTGAAAGCGATTACAAAACAAAAACAATCGCTACAAGCGAATTATGTGAGTTGCTCACAAATCGTCTTGGTAACATCTTTGCAGACTATGTAGGTTGCCGTGATATGGTATTCACTAACAGCCCACAAATTGGTATTGCATTGGTATTTGCGTTCAATGGTTCTGATAATGAACACGATACTCGTTTAAAAGCTATTGAACAAATCGGTTTAGAAAGCATTGGTCAAAATGCAGCTACTAAAGAACTTGAAATGGTTGCTAAATTCAATGGTACTTCTAATATCCGTCAATTAGTTAAAAACGGTACTGTATCTGAAACTGTTATGGGCTTCCGTCTTACTAATGAAGCAATTGATATCTTGAAAGATACAATTATCGACTTCGGTAAAGACAATGAAAACCATGATAAATTCCGTGCTCAATGTGTAACTTATGCATATGCTTCTGATGGTTCTGGTAACAGCAACTTAGTAGTATATGGTGCTACAATTGAATCTATCCTTGGTTTCATCTATGGTAACCAATATGACTATGTAGTAATTCCTGGTGCTCCAGTAAATACTAATAGCTATTCTGGTCGTCTTCTTGAAATCAAACAATTGCATCCAGATGTGACTAAACGCTTACTCAAAAAATATGTAAGCCGTCAAGTTGTATCCGATGGTTTATTCCGTCCACAAAAATAATCAAGTTATAGTATGACTGGAGATTAACCTCTCCAGTCTATTATTTTTTGGAGGAAATATGGAATTCAAATTTAATATCAATCCAGATGGTATTGATGAAGTCTTTGATGAAAGAGGTAACTCTATTCTAAAGATTTCTGAAATGAGCTGGAATGACAGAGCTTATAAAATTGAACTACGTAAGTGGGTAGTTCAATCCGATGGAACTATGCAGCCTAATAAAGGCTTCTCATTCTTAACGGAGCAAGGTCCACATGATTTAACACATATCCTATTAGAAAAGGGATATGGTGATAATCAAAAAATTAAGGAAATCATGGAAAAACGTGGTGTCGAACTTGACATCCCAGTTACTGAGAAAGAAGAAAAGGAAGATGCTCAGGATTTCTATGATCCTGAAGATCTTATTTAGGTGATCACAATGTCTTACAATCATAAACAGCTTGATACATTTTATGATATCAAAAGAAAAATGTTAAATGCATCTTATTGGGATGCTAACTATATTAAAGCTTTCCCAGGATTTGCCTTCTGTGAAGAAGGTCGATATGCTTGGCAAAAAGGTAATCTTAGTAATGATGATGTATTCTTATCTAGCATACGCACACAATACACATCTGATAAGGATACTATTCTAGAAACCTTAACTGCTCAGCAATATAAATTCTTAATGGATAACATTGAACTTTTCCATACTGTTTATCGTATTGGAGACAACACTTTAATAAGTCTAATTTAAGACGCATAAGTTCTTTTAAGTCAATCTAATAATACGTCACAATAAATACCCCATAGGAGCCGCGAGTCCTATGGGGTATTTATTTTTTTGTAATACTTGGTATTCCTAACTATATATTATTAAGGTGAATATATGATATAGTTATTTAGTTTAGTCATTATGACAGAAAGAGGTATATCATGTTATACGAAGAAATGGATTTAGACTTATCAGTGGATTGTGGTCAATTGTTTTCTGATGAGGATGTACTAGGAGTCCATATGGACGAAGGAATACATCTACATCAATAAGAAAGGAGGTATAATATCAGTAGTAAAAAAGAACTAAACAAATAATCCCCATCTGGTTTAACCAGATGGGGAACTATTATTTTTTTTATTTTTTTACTTATACATTGCACGAACTTCTTGTTCATTCAATTGGAATCCTAGTGCTTCAGAGAGTACTAGCATAGTCAACATACATTCTGCTGTTTCTACAATCTTATCAGTATTGATAGTTTTAGATTCAGTCAAGAATTCGGTATGGTTTTCAGAGATTACACGTTTAGCTAAATGTTTAACCATAGCTTCTAGAAGGCTCTTCTTAGCACTCTTTACGTTATAGATTTTTCGTTTAGCGCCGATAATCATGGACTCCTTGATGTCCTCTGCTACGTCAGCATTTGCAGCTTTAATATTAGCTACTTTTTCTTTTACTTCATCAAGAATCTCTTTGATTTGTTGTTTATCTTCAACATTAGATGCAATGAAGTCTTCTACGTTATTAGCAACGTGAGATTGTACCATAGCACCAACGTCTTCAATTTCTTCTTTTTGTTGACTCATTTTATCAATGAAAGAATCTTGATATTCTGGATCTATAGTAATATCATCAACTTTAGTATCAGGATTCTTAAGTTTATCTTCATTAGCTTTAACTACATCATCTGTAGCTTCTTTGATAGTTTTAGCAATATCAGCTAAGAATAGAGATTTAGTATTGAAAGTACGAATGATAGATTCTACACCATTCTCTTTAATGAATCCACGAATTACTGTATCACGAACGATATTAGTAGATTCTTTTTGAAGATCAGGAATCATACATTCGTTATAGATATATTTGATTGCTTCTGTTAAGAAGTGTTCTTTAATTGCAGCTTTAGCAGCCATACGGATATTTAAAGAACGTTTAGAACGGGCTAAAGAACTTTCATTCATAGCACCAATTTCAGGAATGATAGTCTTAGACTCGTTTAGTTGTTTTTCAAGAGTAGCCTTTTCAGCTTGTTTTACCATCTTCAAGGTATTAGACTCTCTAATTTGTTTTCTAGAAAAATGCATCTTTTCTATGCTCCTTTCATTAGAATAAAGAAGATGCAGCGGAGTCTGGAAGACTTTCAGTTACATCGTCAACTTTATATTTTTCTTTTTCATCTTGTTTTACATTTGCTTCAGCTTTATTGGAAGCTTCTTTTGCATCAACTGCGAGATAGTCAGCAATCTTACGGAAACGGTCTACATATTTACGTTGTTCGTTTGCTGTTTTAGGGTCACCAGCTGTCTCTAATCGTGCAGCATTTAAAGACAACATTGCAATTTGAGTTTCAAAGTACTCAGCTACACTTGCTCTACAATAGTAGAAGTAGTAGATCAATTCACGCATGATCGGAACGATAGTAAAGATAAGACCAATACTTACACCAATAACTGCCAATACGGATGTACCAGCTAAGTTCTTAGCACTTACTTTGATTAGGTCATTTAATACCTTTTTAAGTTTATTACCTTTGCAGAGATTATTGAATTCTGCAAGAGTTTGTAATTGAAGAAGTTCTTTACTTCTGGATACGCCTACACGGTCTACAGATACTTCAATAGATTTTGTTTTAGGATCTACAATGAAGTCAATAGTAGAAGCGATAAGTAAAGATACACCACTGATTACAGACATAGCAGTTGTATTGTATAATACAATACCCAAGCTAGTATTAGATGCGTAACAACGTTGGAATTCATTTTTCAATTCAACCAAGTTGTTGATTGCATCAGTTAAGATATTGATATAAGTAAGAGGTTGTTTGTATTCTTGATAGATTTTCTTCATATCACTAATAGCTTCAGTTACCATATCAATATTATCAATCTTTAAGAAATCACCTCTAGATTGAGGAATTGTGCCAAAGTCAACATCAGTTACTTTAGCTTCAATCTTTTCATATAGTTTATTAGTTACACCTAATAAGACTTCACGTTGTTCAGCTTCATTAACTACACCGACAGTGATATAAGTTTCTTTGTCAGTAAGATCCATTAACTTGCTGGCTTCAACGAATTCTTTTAATACATACTTTTGCATTACTATTTACCTCCAGCTAGTAATTGAATCATTTGTTTATAATCCATTTTATCATCACGTTTCAAAGTTTTGAATGTGTATGGTTCATACTCATCATCACCAGTATCAAAGATGATTTTAGCAGACTCAGTAGAGTCATCAACGATAACGATACCAACTAAGTTATAGTCATCCATTAACTTACGAGCTACACGAGAGTCAGAGATATCAATGTCTTCCATCTTACGAAGCATTTCTACATCATATGCAGATACCATCAATGTAGTAATTGCAGTTGCATCATTACGTGCAGACATGAAACGATTGATTTTAGATGCTAATGCACGACGTTCTAATACTTTCCAAAGTTTGGAAGAAGAGCCACGATGTGTATTAGACACAGCATCAATCTTAGCTTTCTTAATAGCAAATACGAAGTCTCTCCAGAATTCGATTTCGCCACTTGTAGCTTTGATTAAGTTATATAAGCTAAAATTGTAGCTACGTTTAGATACAATATGGTTAGCAATATCAGCAGAATCTACACAGTAGATTTTAGTCTTAATACCAACATATGCATCCACAGTGATAGGATCATTATTATCATTAGTGCTAATGAATTGAATTTGTAATAATGTAGGTTGTAATTCATTAGCTTTCTTATAGTCTTGATCTTTAGCTAATTTGGTTAAACCAGCTCTAGTATTATTACGGATATCATCTAAGCGTGCTTGAAGATTATCATTACTTTGGCGTAAATCATTAATACGTCTATTAGATTGAGATTGAGTTCTTGCGAAATTTCTTCTCATTCTACCTTCATTGCGCTCAATATCATTAAGCTGTTGAGTCAGAGTTCTATTTTGACGAGTTAAATCTCTATTCCGAGTAGCAGTATCTGTATTTAAAAGATTCACTGCTCTAGCTTTATCTTCATCACTAAGATTATTAAATCTTGCATCAGCAATGTTTGCATTAAATTTTGGATCTTGACGCATACGAGCCATCATATCATCCATTAATGATTCACGTAGATGATTGATTGGTTTAGCATGTAAACGCTCTTGTCTAAATGCTTCATATACAGCTTTAATTTCAGCTGCATCGAAAATATGATTAGCTGTAGCTTCTTGGCTAACTGCTAGATAATCATCAACGTCAAATAAACTAGATAAATCTAAGTTAGAGTGAACGTTTTTAAGATGATCAATAGCATCTTTAGAAGATGTAATGGAAATAGCAGATAATAGCATTTGAGTTAATGTAACAAACTTACGCTCCAATGCTCTAGAAACTAATTGTGCAGATGCTGGATCTACAGTATTAGAAGCCATGACAGGAAATGTCATAGTCAAATCTTTATTTGCTCGAGTAATAGACTTGATAGATGGATTCTTCTTGGATATAAATTTACCAATTTCAGAATTATCAGCAACGTCTAAAACGTCTGTAATTAAATCCTTAAGGATCATTTAAAGTACCTCCTTATAGTATCATATATGACTTTAATCTTATGTTAAAATGGGTAAATAAGAAAAAAAATAAAGCATATAGATTTTTCTCATTATAATTTGAAAAATCTTTTATTCATACATTTGATGGTATGAGAATAGTTATTAGTTTGACCTCGTTCAATAAGGTCATCGATTAGTGAGTTATAAAGATCTACTACTTCATTATAATCATCTACTTTAACAAGCTCAAGGTTGATTGATTCATCATCAGACTCTATTGCTATAGTATAAACATTACATGAATATTTAGCTTCTTCTAATTTAGGTAACTCACCATCTAAAATGTCTTCGATATAATCTCTCATAATCATCAGCCTCGCTTTAAAAAGTATAGTAAAACAAATAACTGAAAGCTATGATATAAGAGCATATATCTATATGCTTTATCCTATTTCACTATAATAATATACAATTACGATAGAAGTTAGCCATTTTAACATAAGATTAAATTAAATAAGAAAGGGGGAATATATGCAATGGCAGATGATAAATCCCTTATTGGAACAGCCATAGATAATGCTGCATCTGGAGTTTCTGGAGCAGTTGGTAATGTCATAGATAAAGGTAAGAATGCTGCGTCTGATGCTGTCAGTTCAGTAAAGAATACGCTATATATTAATACTGTCGGACAAGTTGGCGGAGCAATTACTAAGATAGGTAATGAAGCTGCTGGGGCTATTAACAGTGTTGGTAATAGTCTTGATAATATAGTTGCTAAACCTAGTCTACTTGATCAGACTACTAGACCTGAGTTTGATGAATCGTCAGCTGGTCTGTTAAAATATGTAAAAGCAAACGGTCTTGGTATTGGTCCTGGAAGGGTAAGTCAAACCGAGAAATATCAAAAGTTTGCTAGATATGAAAGATTAGATCCTAACAACTGGATGGGTTCTACTAGAGAGTTTATATTCTTTACTACACCAGATTTGCAGTTATTTAAAGGACCTGTACTAAATCCTTCTATTGCTAATAATGCATTAATGGTAGAAGCGTTTAAAAGATATAATGATGTATTACAAAGTCTAAGCTACTCAGCTTGTGGTAGACCTTTTGTTAATCTCTTATCTAACTATAAGAGATCTAATGTAGATCTACCTGATATTAATACAGCTAGTGATTATGAGACATCTAAGAATATACTTGGATCTTCTCTATTCTATCGTGGTACTTCATATGAATCAGATGAAAATCATGAATTCTCCGTTGAGTTCGAAGATACAAAGTATCTAGAAGTATATATGTGGTTCAGATTATTCGATGAATATGAACGTATGAAACACTATGGTTTAGTTGACTTTGTTGATGATAACTATCTTAATGGTAAAATCATTCATGATCAAATGGCTATGTATAAATTCATAGTTGGTGAAGATGGTGAATCTATTATACATTACTCTAAATTTATTGGAGTATATCCTAAGAATGTACCAAGGAGTACATTCTCTGATCTTCCTGCAGATGGTAACGTAAAGTTTACTATTAACTTTAAAGCTGCATTTGTAGAAGATATGGATCCTAATATTATATTAGACTTTAATGAGATTGCTAAAAAGATTCCAGCTGGTGATCCATCTCTAGGTGGATATATGGATGAATTTAATGGTTGGAGTGGTGAATATATGCAAAGACCATATATAGCTCTTCCAGCATATATGCAATTCCAAGGTGGTACTGCAGGTGGTGCTGTAAATAATGGTGGTGGTGCTGTTACCAGTGGACAAATTCAACAACAAATGGCTGCTGGCGATGGATTCCATGTTAGTGAATATAAAGCAGAAGACTCTGCTGAAACACGTATTAAAAATACTGGTAAGATTGTTGCTGGTACTATGTTAGGTGGCAGTACATATATAGCTACTCATATGGATGATATTAATGATGAACTTAAAAGAGAAACATCTGGTATATCAGAAAACTTCAATAATAATATGAATACTATAAGAGCTGGTCTAGGATTATCTACTGATGATAATACAGATAAAGGTCAAGGACTAAATAAGTTCGCTTATTTCAAAGATCCTAAATATAATATGAACTATGGATTTAATGAAACTTTACCTAACAAAGGTTTCTATAAACTCAAATGGGAGGGATAAATAAATGGCATCTGATGCGGTATCAGTAA
>ERZ651108.1001-NODE-1001-length-12951-cov-15.422457_pt1 | contig 12951 bp, 10 predicted proteins | sample MGYA00512173_ERZ651108 | MGnify/ENA metagenome assembly ERZ651108 | reverse complement strand
CGCCTTTGAAGCCGATGCGGATGTATTGGTAGCCGGCGTTGTTTTTCTTAGGCGTTGCCAAGACGTAATCGATGCCGTTGGACGAGCCGTCTTCTTTGAGGGAGTAGCTGCTGTCAAGGGCGGTTTTGTTGGAGAGGATGGCGGCAGGGCTGTCGCCGATGGTTTGGTCTTGGGCGGACTTGGTCACTTGTGCCAAATCAACATCATAGAGCCAAATGGTTTGACCGTCGCCTACGATGGTTTGTTTGTAGGGCTTAGTGTATTCCCATTTGAAAAGGCCCGGACGCAGGATTTTGAAAGTGCCGTGTGCGGTTTGGGTTTTCTTTTTGCTTTGGACGGTTTGGGTGAAGCTGCCGCTGATACCGTCGGCGTCGTTGTTGAATTTTTTGAGTGCATCTACTGCGCCTGCCTGCGCGAAACCGATGGTTGCGGTCAGGGCGGAAGCAGCGAGAAGTTTGAACAGGTTGTGTTGTTTCATCATTATTTTTCCTTGTTGGAAGGGGTGTGGCGCCCAGTATCGATGTTACAAAATAACAATGCAAGCCGCTTATGGGCGGTTTACATTTTGCAAACAGTGTTTTCCGAGGGCTAATTTTTTGAAGCTGCGGGATTTTTTCCGTCAGAAAAGACAATCGGGTTTCACAATTCTTTAATGTATGCCGAGTGTGCAAACTGTGGTATTTAATGGTTTTTGACGCGGAACGCCAAATTGTAAAGATTATATTCCTTATATTGTTTTTTTTAAACGCTATAATGTTTGTTTTCAGAAAAACGGCAGACTTGGGATGAAACCTGATATTTATGCTTTGCTCGAACTTGCCCTGCTTTCAGACGACCCCGATGAAAAAGGACGGCTGACGGATGAAGCGTTTGCCGCCGTTCAAAACATGGACGGGGCTGAGACAAACGCGCCGCCGCTCGACTTCCGCCACGCGGGACGGCCGTCTAAGCCTGTTTTGGTCGCGCCGTCGCAACTGACGCCGCGCAAGATGAACACGACTGAAGGCTATGCGGCGATGCTGCACGCGATTGCGCATATAGAGTTCAACGCCATCAATCTGGCTTTGGACGCGGCATACCGTTTCCGCACGCTGCCGTTTCAATTTGTGCGCGACTGGGTGCGGGTGGCGAAGGAAGAGGTGTACCACTTCCGCCTGATGCGCGAAAGGCTGCGCGCTTTCGGCTTCGATTACGGCGATTTCGAGGCGCACAACCATTTGTGGGACATGGCGTATAAAACCGCCTACGACCCGCTGTTGCGCATGGCGTTGGTGCCGCGCGTATTGGAAGCGCGCGGGCTGGACGTTACGCCGGGGATACGCGCGAAGGTGGAGCAGCGCGGCGATTCGGAAACCTGCGGCGTGTTGGACATCATTTACCGCGACGAAGTGGGCCATGTCGCCATCGGCAACCATTGGTATCAATACCTCTGCCGCGAACGCGGTTTGGAACCTGTCGCCCTGTTCCGCAGTCTGATTGCCCGTTACGATATGTTTATCTTCCGCGGCTATGTGAACATCGAAGCGCGCGAAAAAGCAGGCTTCAGCCGCTTCGAATTGGATATGTTGGAAGATTTCGAACAGGGTTTGAAACAAAGCAAAAAGGTCGTCTGAAAACCCTGAATCCGGATTTTCAGACGACCTCTGTTGAGGAACGTTATGTCTCACCATCACGAACACCATCATCACGATCATTCCCACGCCCACACGCATACCGCCAACAAAAAAGTATTGCGCGTGTCGTTTATCATCATCGCCGCCTTTATGCTGCTGGAGGCGTTCGGCGGCTGGCTGACCCACTCGCTCGCGCTGCTTTCCGACGCAGGGCATATGTTCAGCGACGCATTTTCCTTGGGCGTGGCGTTGTGGGCATTCAAACTCGGCGAAAAAGAAACCACGCTGCAAAAGACCTTCGGCTACAAACGTTTCGAAATCCTCACCGCCATGTTCAACGGCCTGTCGCTGGTGGTCATCGCCGTGCTGATTTTCTACGAAGCCGTCAAACGCCTGCTTTATCCGCCCGAAATCGCCACACTGGGAATGCTCGTGATCAGCGTCGTCGGGCTGCTGGTCAACATCGGCGTAGCGGTTTACATGCTGAAAAACAGCGACACCGAAGCCAACGTCAACATGCGCGGCGCGTATCTGCACGTTTTAAGCGACCTTGTCGGCTCGGTCGGCGCGATTGCCGCCGCCGTACTCATGATGGCGTTCGGTTGGCAATGGGCGGATCCGCTCGCCAGCGTGTTCGTTGCCGCGCTGGTCGGACGCAGCGGCTGGAGCCTGCTCAAACAAACGCTGCACATCCTGATGGAAGGTGCGCCCGAAAACATCCACACCGACGACCTGCTCGCCGTCATCCGCAACACCGACGGCGTCAAATCCGTCCACGACTTACACGTCTGGACGATTACTAGCAATATCAACGTATTATCCTGCCACATCGTCGTAGACGGCAGCATGACCGTTGCCGAATCCGAACAAATCGCCTACCGCATCGAACACGAGTTGTCCCACAAAAACATCGGACACTGCACCATCCAAATTGAAAGCGAACACCACCCGCATCCCGACAGCGTCTTGTGTTCAAACGAGACTGACGGCGCACACCATCACCACCACTAAACCCAAAGGTCGTCTGAAACCCTTTTCAGACGACCCCATCAAAAAACCAAAGGAAAACACATGATACAAGCCGTATTGTTCGACCTCGACGGCACGCTCGCCGACACCGCCCTAGACCTCGGCGGCGCACTCAACACCGTATTGCGCCGCCACAACCTGCCCGAAAAAAGCATCGCGGAAATCCGCCCGTATGCCAGCCACGGCGTAGCCGGCCTGTTGAAAATCGGCGTCGGCATGACTGCCGAACATCCTGATTTCGCAGCATGGCGGCAAGAATGCCTTGAAGCATACAGCCTTTGCTATGCCGACAAAACCACGCTGTTCGACGGCGTGAACGAAATGATTGCCGAACTCGACAGACGCGGCATCAAATGGGGCATCATCACCAATAAACCCATGCGCTTCACCGACAAACTCGTCCCCAAACTCGGCTTCGTCATCCCACCCGCCGTCGTTGTCAGCGGCGACACCTGCGGCGAATCCAAACCCAGCGTCAAACCCATGCTGTATGCGTGCGAGCAAATCCACGCCGATCCGCAACACACGGTTTACGTCGGCGACGCCGAACGCGACATGCAGGCCGGACGCAACGCGGGCATGAAAACCATACTTGCCGACTGGGGCTATATCGCCGCCGAAGACCTTACCGAATCTTGGCAACCTGACTACCGTATCGCATCACCTTTGGATTTGCTCAAGATTCTATAAAAAAAATAAAGGTCGTCTGAAAATTTTCAGACGACCTTTTCTACATCACATTCAAATTAAAACCGGATTACAGTTTCCACTCACTCAGCTTGGCAGCGTAGGCTTCCAAGTCTGCAATCGGACGGGTTGCCACGCCGCTTTCCATCGCTGCTTTAGCAGTAGCGGAAGCGACGCGAGGCAGCAGGCGGGAGTCGAACGGGGTTGGAATCAGGTATTCCGCACCGAATTCGAATTTCTTACCGTATGCGGCAATCACTTCTTCAGTTACCTCTTCCATTGCCAAATCCGCCAAGGCGTACACGCAGGCACGCTTCATCTCTTCGTTGATGGTCGTCGCGCCGACATCCAACGCGCCGCGGAAGATGAACGGGAAGCACAATACATTGTTCACTTGATTTGGGAAGTCGGAACGGCCGGTACCGATGACCACGTCCGGACGGGTTTCTTTCGCCAGCGGAGGCAGGATTTCCGGATTCGGGTTTGCCATGGCGAACACGATAGGCTTGTCGTTCATAGTGTTCAACATCTCAGGCGTCAGCAGGTTCGCGCCGGAGAGACCCAAGAAGATGTCTTTGCCTTTGACGGCATCTGCAAGCACGCGTTGACCGTTATCTTCAATGGCGTAGAACTGTTTGGACTCGTCCATACGGTCTTTGTCTTCGCGGGTTTTGTAAATCACGCCCTTGGAGTCGCAAACGGTAACGTTTTCACGTTTCAGGCCCAAATCGAGCAGTTGGTTCAAGCAGGCAATCGCAGCCGCACCCGCGCCGGAGCAAACCAAAGTCGCTTCTTCGATTTTACGGCCGGTAAAACGCAGGGCGTTCAATACGGCGGCGGCGGTGATGATGGCGGTACCGTGCTGGTCATCGTGGAATACGGGGATTTTGCAGCGTTTGCGCAATTCGCGTTCGACGTAGAAGCACTCAGGCGCTTTGATGTCTTCAAGGTTGATACCGCCGAAAGTCGGCTCCAGCGCGGCGATGATGTCCACCAGTTTTTGCGGGTCTTTTTCATCGATTTCGATGTCGAATACATCCACGCCGGCGAATTTTTTGAACAATACGCCTTTGCCTTCCATCACAGGTTTGCCTGCCAATGCGCCGATGTCGCCCAAGCCCAAAACGGCGGTACCGTTGGAAATTACAGCAACCAAGTTGCCTTTGGCGGTGTATTTGTACGCATTTTGCGGATCGGCATGGATTTCCATACAAGGAGCCGCTACGCCTGGCGAGTACGCCAAAGCCAAGTCTTTGGAAGTGGCCAGCGATTTGGTGGGGGTAACGGAGACTTTGCCCGGCACGGGGAATTCGTGAAATTTCAGTGCGGCTTCTTTCAATGAGTTTTCCATTTTTCGATCCTGTTGCGAGAGAGAGATTTTGAGTTAAGGTCGTCTGAAACGTTGGTTTCGGGACGATTGGCGTTACAAAACCATTTATTCATAAATAAACCTATTTTGTAACGGGCTGTAATTTTATCATGTTCCCAATACGGAGCATACCGCTATTTTCTATCTGAAACAGATAGCTTTAAAGCAGAACGTATGTTTTCAGACGACCTTCATTCGGTTTTAAACATCCATACCAAAACTGCGCGCCAGCGCATGTTCGATATCCGCCCTCACCTCTTCCAAACTCCGGTTGCTATCGATAAGCGCGTAGCGTTCAGGATGCGCGGCAGCGCGTTCGAGATAAACAGCACGCACGCGGGTGAAAAAATCCGCCTGTTCCTGCTCGAAACGGTCTTTCTCACGCGTTTGACCTATACGCGCCATCGACACTTCCAGCGGCACGTCCAGCAGCAACGTCAAATCAGGACCAAACCCGCCCTGCACCCAATTTTCCAACATTTCAATATCTTGCAAAGGCACACCGCGCCCGCCACCCTGATACGCAAAAGTCGCATCAGTAAAACGGTCGGAAACGACATGAACGCCGTCTGCCAGCGCAGGCAGGATGACGTCTTCAAGATGCTGCTGCCGCGCGGCAAACATCATTAACGTCTCCGCGCGCAAGCCCGCCTTGGTTTCAGGGTTCAACAAAATTTCACGCAAAGCCTCGCCGACAGGCGTACCGCCCGGCTCGCGGGTAAACAATACAGGAAGATTATGGGATTCGAACCATTGGCGGATAACGGCAAGATTGGTCGATTTGCCCGCGCCGTCTATGCCGTCCAGAGTGATGAATTTGGGTTTCATAAGGTCAATTTTATTTAGAGAACGGATGTTCAAAAGGTCGTCTGAAAGCGGGATTATAAATGCTTTCAGACGACCTTGCCTTGCCCTCCCCTTTTAAACCATCGCTTGATACAACGCAATCATCAGCGGCATGGTGATGACGCACAGCAGCGTCGTGATGCCGTAAATTGCGCTGGCTTTACGGGCGTTCCGACCATAAACCATCGCCATTTGGGTAACGGTGGACGCGGCGGGGCTGACGGTGGCGAGGAAGCTGATAAGGACGACGGTGTCGCTGTGTCCGCCGAGATGTGCTATGCCTGAAACTTTGACAAACACCAGCAGAATCAGCGGGACAATTATCAGACGCAGGAGGGCGACGAGGTAAATCCGTTTGGAGAGGACGATTTCTTTGAGCGGCAGCGAGGCAATCAACATTCCGGCAACAAGCATGGCGACCGGGCCTATCATGCTGCCGACGGTGGCGAGCGTGTTGTCGATGATGTGCGGCAGTTTGATTTGGAAGGCGAACATGAACACGCCGATAAAGATGGAAAGGATGTTGATGTTGGTCAGTACGGTTTTCCACGCAAGATTGCCGCGCCCGCAAAGCAGCAGGCGCAAGTGTGTCCAGAAAAGGAACATTTGGACGATGATGAAGCCGCTGGTGTAAATCACCCATTGCGGTCCGAAAATCGACATCACCAGCGGGATGATGAGATTGCCGGAATTGGTGTAAACCGTGGCGGCGTGTTCGAGCGTGTCGAGCTTGAACAGGGTTTTAAAAAGCCTGCCCAGCGCGATCAGCAGGATGTGGAACACGACTGCTAGGGCAACCGAGAGCTTCAATCCGTCAATGATGTCGGGCGTGTTCTCGATTTGGAAGGCGTGAATCATCACCGACGGGCTGATAAGGTAGAGCGCGATGACGGAGAGCGTGCGGCTGTGTTCGGAATTCAGGAGCTTAAACTTCACCAACGCCATGCCCATCAGGACAATCAGGGTCAGCTCGGTGATTTTGCCGGCAAGGAGCAGGGCGGTTTCCATAGCTTATCCGTATCTGAATATAGAAAAGGAATTTTATAGCAAATCGCAGCTTTCGTTATCCATAAAGCCCCAGTTTTCCAAGCTATATCGCCATCACTATGCAGACTCCTATAAATAAAAAGCAAAAGGGTCGTCTGAAACCTATTTAAGCCTTATGCCAGAATACCAGAGCCTTGCCGACAACAAGTACATCATCCTCATACGCAAGAGAATTCTTTACAAAAATTAAAACATTTACTTGTAGTAGCAAAATGCCAAATGCATCCGAATAATCAAATTAAAATACCGTTCGTCGCTTTTTCCCCACAAATTGATAAGAATAGAAATTTAAAATATTTTCTACCAAACAAGGTAATACCTATCAAAAAAACCAAAAAATCAAATTAAAATATCATATATTTCATATGCTTATTATTCTATTGCCATTTATTGCATCAAAATACATTTCAAAAAAATCGAAGAATGCCAGCCTATGCACCCCTGTTCTCACCATAAAAAATGACACAAGCCTTGATTTTTAATTTCGTACTTTTACAATATGCATTGAAACTTTTCTTGGCGATTATTAAGTTCCAGCCCGAAACGGCATAATCCTTTTACAGTTTACGGGGAGCCGCCGGAAAAGCATCAACGTCCTTACACCCACCATACAAAGGTAAAAAACATGAAAAAATTCAATGTAAAAGTATTGAGCATGGCTGTTACGGCAGCCGTAGCAAGCGGCGCAGCGGGAGCGGCTGAACAAAACTTTGCAGCAGCGGTTGGCGGCAAAGACGATCAAGGTCAAGCAGCGTTTTTTACTGTCTTCGGCGAAGGCACAACATATGATAAAGGTACCGGTAAGCTGACTTTCAAAAAAGATAGCGATGCTCTGCTTTTGAAAACCTTAGAGTTAGAACAAACCATCAATGGTTTTGCTTCCGGTTCAAATTTCATCACAACTGATGCTAATGGTAACAAAACCGTCCGCGAAGCCACCAATGAAGATATCGCAGCCGACAGCCTGAAAGGTGTAGGCTTGGCAGGCGGCCTTACCGCCGTCAATGCCCGCGTGGACAAATTGGCAGAAGAAGCATCGGCTGCTTTAGATGATCAAGACGAAACCATCGAAGAACTGAAAACTGCCATTACCACCAATGGTACTCGTATTGCCGAAGTTGCCACAGGGGTGAACAATCTGAATAAATCAGTCGCCGATATGGGTAAAGACATTTCCGACCAATTTGACGAAATCGGCGAAGAAGTAACCGCAGTAAACACCCGCGTGGACAGCCTGGCGCAAGACGCAGCGGATGCCAAAGACGCTGCCAAAGCCGCCGAAGACAAAGTAACCGCGCTTTCTGCCAACGTTGACAGCAAAGTAAAAGAAGCCAAGGACGCCGCCGATAAAGCAGTGGATGCCGCTTCTAAAATTGATGCAGTTGCCGAAAAAGCTGACAAGGCAAGCAAAGGCGTAGCAGGTTTGACTGAAGCTTTGGGAAAAGTTGCAGAACAATCAGCACTTGCAGCAGCTGAAAATACTCAAGCTCTCAACGGCTTTGCAGAGGGCGATGAAATCGTCGTTACCGATGATAAAGGTATCAAATCTGTCAAAACAGCGGCCAAAGAAGATGTTGAAGCCGACGAGTTCAAAGGCCTGGGCTTGAAAGAAGTTGTTGCACAACATGACCAAAGTTTTGCTGATTTGACCGCTGAGACTGAACGAGCCAAAAAAGCCGCTGAGCAAGCTGCGCTTGCAGCAATCGAAAACGCACAAGAACTCAACGGTTTTAAAGATGGCGATGAAATCGTTGTGACTGATGATGATGGCGTCAAATCCACTAAAAAAGCTACACAAGCAGATGTTGATGCTGACGGCTTTGGCGGATTGGGTTTGAAAGAAGTTGTAGCTGCACACGATGAAGCGTTGGGTGACTTGACTGAAACCGTCAACGAAAACAGCGAAGCATTGGTGAAAACCGCTGAAGTCGTTAATGCCATCAGCGCAGATGTAAATGCCAATAAAGCGGCATTAGAAGAGCAAAAAGAAGCTAACGAAGGCTTCAACAATGCTATTGCCAGCTTGGACAAAGACATCGGTGATCTTGCCTCGGCAGGTAAAGCTGCGATGGAAGCTTTAGAAGTTAACCGCCAAGACATTGATGCCAACAAAGCAGCAATCGAAACTAAAGCCGATAAAGCTGACTTCGAAGAATTGGCAAAATACACTGCCGACATGGGCAAAAAAGTTAACGACATCGGTGATGAAGTAACTGCCCTGAGCGACGCAACTAGCGCGGCTATCACTCGCCAAGATAAAGACATCGTTGACTTGGCGAAGGGCTTGCAGCTTGCTGCAGAAGCTGTAGAAGACAATCGTAAAGAAATTGATGCCAATAAAGCAGCAATCGAAACTAAAGCCGATAAAACTGACTTCGAACAATTGGCAAAATACACTGCCGATATGGGCAAAAAAGTTAACGACATCGGTGATGAAGTTACCAGTCTGAGTGATGCGACTACAACAGCTGTTGCCCGTATTGATGAAGATATCGTTTCTTTGAAAAAAGCAGGCTTAACTGCAGCCGATGCGTTAGAAGCTAACCGTCAAGACATCGACGCCAATAAAGCGGCAATCGCTGAAAATACTGCCAAACTTGAAGAGCAAAAAGAAGCTAACGAAGGCTTCAACAATGCCATCACCAGCCTAGATGAAGACATCATTACTTTGCAAAAAGCAGATTTGGCTGCAGCCGATGCTTTGGAGGCTCGTCGCACAGAGATCGCTGCCAACAAAGCAGCAATCGAGACCAAGGCTGATAAGACTGCTGTAGAAAGCGTAAGAACAATAGCTGTTGAAGCTCAAAAATCAGCTCAAGCGGCAAAAGGTGCTGTTGAAGTTGCCCAAAAATCTGCCGAAAATGCCGACAGCCATGCCAAAGCTGCACAAACCGCTGCTGCCAAAGCTCAAGAAAGTGCCGATACCAATGCGGTACAAATTGTAGCCAATACTAAGCAAATCGATACTAACAAAACCGATATTGCGACACTGCAAACAGCAAGCAACCAACACGCTGCAGGCATTGCTAAAAATTCAGCACGCCTCGACAGCTTGGACAAAAACGTAGCTAATCTGCGCAAAGAGACCCGCCAAGGTCTGGCTGCACAAGCAGCCCTCAGCGGTCTGTTCCAACCTTACAGCGTTGGTAAGTTTAACGTTACCGCTGCTTTGGGTGGTTTTAAATCTGACACCGCAGTTGCAGTGGGTGCAGGCTACCGCTTCAATGAAAACTTTGCAGCTAAAGCCGGTCTTGCAGTGGGTACCTCTTCAGGCGGCTCTGCATCTTACAACGTAGGTTTGAACTACGAATGGTAATATTCTTCGTAGAACTGACCTAAATTGACCCGCAGCTTCGGCTGCGGGTTTTTTATGCATTTAATCTTTGAAAGAAAAAATGCCCAAAGGTCGTCTGAAAACCCAACTCTGATTTTCAGACGACCTTTTCTCAAACCATTTCAACCGAAATGTTGACAATTTTTCACCCGATAACAAAGCGTTTTCAGTATAATACCGCCCGCAAATTTCCTTTTTTTTGAAAAGCATAAATCATGACTACTTCAAATCAAAATGTGCTGGAGCGTATATTCAATTTAAGCGCAAACGGCACGAATGTACGCACGGAGCTGACGGCTGGACTGACCACCTTCCTCGCCATGTGTTACATCATCATCGTCAATCCGCTGATTCTCGGCGAAACAGGCATGGACATGGGCGCGGTATTCGTCGCCACCTGCATCGCTTCCGCCATCGGCTGCTTCGTGATGGGCTTTGTCGGCAACTATCCGATTGCGCTCGCGCCGGGCATGGGTTTGAACGCCTACTTTACTTTCGCCGTCGTCAAAGGCATGGGCGTGCCCTGGCAGGTGGCTTTGGGTGCGGTATTCGTTTCCGGCATCATTTTCATTTTATTCAGCTTTTTCAAAGTGCGCGAAATGCTGGTGAACGCGCTGCCTATGGGTTTGAAAATGTCGATTGCCGCCGGTATCGGGCTGTTTCTGTCGCTGATTGCGCTCAAAGGTTCCGGCATTATCGTTGCCAGCGACGCGACTTTGGTGAAACTAGGCGATATCCACCAACCTGCCGCGCTCTTGGTGCTGGCAGGCTTCGCTATGGTGGTGGCTTTGGGTCATTTCCGCGTCAAAGGCGCGATTATCCTGACCATTCTGACGATTACCGCCATTTCCACCCTGCTGGGCTTGAGCGAATTTAAAGGCGTGATCGGCGAGATTCCGAGCATCGCGCCGACTTTCATGCAGATGGATTTCAACGGCCTCTTTACCCTCAGCATGGTCAGCGTGATTTTCGTCTTCTTCCTGGTCGATTTGTTTGACTCCACCGGCACGCTGGTCGGCGTTTCCCACCGCGCAGGCCTGCTGGAAGACGGCAAACTGCCTCGTCTGAAACGCGCCCTGTTCGCCGACTCAACCGCCATCGTCGCCGGCGCCGCCCTGGGTACGTCTTCAACCACGCCGTATGTCGAAAGCGCGGCGGGCGTGTCCGCAGGCGGCCGCACCGGTCTGACCGCCGTAACCGTCGGCGTATTGATGCTGGCGTGTCTGATTTTCTCGCCGCTGGTGCAGAGCATTCCCGGTTTCGCCACCGCGCCCGCGCTGCTCTACGTCGGTGCGCAAATGCTGCGCAGCGCGCGCGAAATCGACTGGGACGATATGACCGAAGCAGCCCCCGCTTTCCTGACCATCGTGTTCATGCCGTTCACCTACTCGATTGCCGACGGCATCGCCTTCGGCTTCATCAGCTACGCCGTGATCAAACTCTTGTGCAACCGCGTCAAAGACGTGCCGCCTATGGTGTGGATAGTTGCTGTATTGTGGGCGTTGAAATTCTGGTATTTAGGAGGCTAATGCTCCATTTGCAGAAAGGTCGTCTGAAAACAAGTTTTCAGACGACCTTTTATATATAATAAGTAGTGGCTCAGACTCTACTTCATTAATATTAGTTTAAATAGATGTACAAACCATTCAGTAATAACTGCACAAACCCTCTTAAAGCCGATATACGGAACAGTTTTTATCTGCACCAGAAAAATAGTTTTTCGTAACATCATCACAAGAACTAGCAGTACTCTCACAAATAAAAGTCGTTAGAGATTCATTAATCTTTATTACCCTAGGTTCTTTATTTTTATCCAATGCAACTGCCTTTAAAGTAAATTTCCCATCTAACGCGCCCCTTGCAAGCCCATGAGGATAAATACAAAAGTTTTCTAAACTCCTCGAGTTAGGCAAATCAGGCCACGCTGTAGAAGTTTTCTTGAAACTACCATTCTGCTGATAAAATCGTTCCATAAACTGAGCACTCTCAACAAGCGCTGCCAGAGCCTGACGCATTTCTGAGTCTCTAAGATATTTTTGATAACTTGGATAAGCTATTGCAGTTAAGATCCCAATTATTGCAATTACAAAGATTAATTGAGTAAGAGAATACCCTTTACAATTTTCTTTATTCATAATTTATTACCTATTGATAATTTCATCACCCAATTTCAATATATATCCTTTTGTATAAGAAACCTTTTGGGGTTACAACACTTACTTTCAGACTGACTAAGGTCTCCCATATTTTCTTCCAGGCAGAATACCAGCCTACATCTCAAATTCCTTCTCTTAATGCTCCCAGTTAATTTACTTTTGAACAACGTTTTTAGCTTTTGTGTTTGCAGGTGCGGGCGCGACGGTTGCTTCGGCCTTCAGTTTGGAGAAGATACCCTCGCCGATGCCTTTAACGTTTTTGAGCTCTTCCACCGATTTGAAGGCACCATGCTGCTGGCGGTAGTCCGCAATGGCTTTCGCTTTGGCCGGACCGATGCCGGGCAGGGCTTCCAATTCGGACGGGGAAGCAGTATTGATGTTGACGGCGGCCAGCGACAGCGAGGCGGTCAGAACGGAGAGTGCGGCAAAGAGGAATTTTTTCATAAGGGCGTTTTCCTATCATTTCGTTAATATGGACGGTAACGCCTGGAATGCGTTACCACTATATATTTTATTATCATATACTTTACATCATTTTAGTTCAAACAATTTTAAATATTTCCAACTTTACTATCTCTTAATGTATTGATTTTACAACATCTACGAACCCACCTCAATTTCGAAGCGGCCCCACCCACATTCTCAAAAGCCCATTCTTCTACAACCGGAGCATTCAGAGTATTACCCCATTCCGCCCCACCGCCGCTATCAGCGGCAGGGATGTCCGGTTCGCCAAACCTGTCAACGATACAAAGTAAAAGCCCCCGACAACTGTCAGGGGCTTAGAATAGGTGTTTGGCAGTGACCTACTTTCGCATGGAAGAACCACACTATCATCGGCGCTGAGTCGTTTCACGGTCCTGTTCGGGA
>ERZ651108.999-NODE-999-length-12970-cov-54.260782_pt1 | contig 12970 bp, 8 predicted proteins | sample MGYA00512173_ERZ651108 | MGnify/ENA metagenome assembly ERZ651108 | reverse complement strand
CGCTCGAAGAAGGGCGTATCGACGGGGCCGGGGCACACGACGGTCGCCGTGATGCCGGAGCCTTTCAGTTCGGCGGCGAGGCCCTCGGTGAAGGCGACGACCCAGGCCTTGTGCGCGGAATAGGTACCAGCTCCCGTGCGCGAGGCGACGGAGCCGACGTTGAGGATCGCGCCGCGCCCGCGCGAGCGCATGGAGATGCCGGCGTGGTGGGCGAGCGTCATGACGGCGCGAACCATGACGTTCAGGCCGTTGATTTCGCGTTCCAGGCTGTTGTCCAGGAAGGGGCTTCCCAACCCGAATCCGGCGTTGTTGACGAGGAGGTCGACGGGTCGCAGGTCCGGCTTCTGAGCATCGGCCGGGCCTCCCACGTCGAGACGGGCGGCGACGCGCGCGCACCCGTCCTCGGTGGACAGGTCGGCGGCAATGTACTCGGCTTTCACGCCCGCGACGTTTGTCAGCGAGGCCGCGAGCGCGGCCAGCGCATCCTCGCGGCGCGCGACGAGCACTACATCGTGTCCGGCGGCGGCCAGCTGCCAGCAGAATTCTTCCCCAATTCCGGAGGTCGCTCCGGTCACAAGCGCGGTTCCCATGTGGGAAGTCTAGCGTGCACGTGTGGGGGTAGCACGAGGCCGGGGCCCCTCACGCTCGTGTGTCATGAGGGGCCCCGGCCAGGTGTTTTATCGAGTGCGGATCAGGAAGATGGCTCCGCCACCGGCGAGGGCCGCCGGGATGATGAGGAGGAGCAGCCAGTAGGGGCTCCAGCCTCCCGAGTGTCCGCTGTCGGCCGCAGAGGCGATCGGCAGCGCGGATACCGCGTCATCCGATCCGTCCGATGAAGTACCTGATGCGCCGCTCTGGGCGTTCTCGCCGCTCTGCGCGCCGCTCTGGGCACCGCTGTGGGCACCGCTCTGGGGGCTAGCACTCGGTGTGACGGCGGGTGCAGCCTTGGGCGCGGTCACCGGAGTGCCGGAACCCGAGGTGTTTGCCACACCCGAACCACCCCGAGAGATCGTGCCAGAGCTGGTGGTCACCGCGCCCGAACCGCTCGCGGATCCGCCGGACGTCCCCGCGGAGGAGCGAGTTCCGCTCGAGAGCAGGTTCCTCATGACCCCCTTGGTCCCACGAGGCGAGACCGGTGCCGTTGAGCCGCTGGGGCGGAGACTCGGCGCAGGGGCGGGAGCGGGTGCCGGGGCCGGATTCGCGCTGGGCGCAGGGGCAGGCGCAGGGTTAACGCTGGGGGCGGGGGCGGGTGTAGGAGCGGGCGCAGGCTCCGGGTCAACGCTGGGGGCGGGAGCGGGCGCAGGCTCCGGGTCAACGCTCGGCTCGGGAGCAGGCGCAGGCTCGGGATCCACACTCGGTTCCGGCGAAGGCGCGGGTTCCGGGCTGGGCGCTGGTTCAGGGCTGGGCGCAGGATCCGGCGAGGGCGTGGGCACCGGCTCTCCGCCCGGGGTGGGACCGGGCTGCTCGTGGTGGCCTCCGCGCACGATCACGGTGAACGCCTGCGGTTCGGCCAGGACACGCTCGCCGCTGCGAGCACCGACCTCGATGCGGTAGGTGCCGGGAGCACTGAAGACCCAGTTGCCGTGCATGTGGGTGGACTCGGTCGTGTGGACGACGCCGTCGCCCGTGGTCGAGTCAAAGTGGATCTTCGCACCGCTTCCGAAGGTTCCACCCTGGAAGAAGGCGACGCGCGCGCCCGCGGGGGCCTCGGCCAAGTGCAGTGTCAGGTCGGCACCGTCAGGTAGGGCCGCGTAGTCGACCCCTTCGGTGGACAGTCCGGGCCACACGATGTCACTGTTTTGCGTCTCGGGCAGCACGTAGGTGGCGGTGCCGACGGGTCCGAGCACGTCGTAGCTTGGGTCAGACAGGGAGGCCGGGCGCACGAAGCGCGCGTTGGGGGCAACCGTGAGAGTCGTGGAGCCGACGGTGCGCATCACGGAGGTGCGCGCGTTGGTGAGCGAGTCATCCTTGACGGCCAGCCCGTAGGTGATGCCGTTTTCTCCGTTCGCCTGGGTCAGGCGCACGTCGAGGTGTCCGCGCGCGATCTCAACGGGGTCGCTCAGGAGGGACGAGGCCGGGGTCGGGTTCTCGTGGCCACCGCCGTTATCCGGCGCGGGCGTCGGCGCGGGTTCGGGGGTCGGTTCCGGCGCAGGCGCGGGTTCCGGTTCCTCGGGGGCGGCGACGCCGTCACGCATTGTCAGCATGGCGGTGAGTCCCACGTGGTCGCCAACGGTGACGTCGGAGGCATCAGCGACGGTCATGACCGCGTCGGAGAGGGGGTGGGGGCGCAGGATGACGCGCATGTACATGGGGTCGGACTGGCACACGCCGAGGTCCTGGGTCTTCGTGTCCATGCCTCCCGCACCCAGGGTGCCTTCCATGGAGCACCAGGGGCTGAAATCCCACTTGGATTCGAGGAACTCGATCTTGTAGGTGGCGCGCAGGGTTGGGTCGTTCGCACGCACCGTGGCCGTGTACTGGTCGGTCGTGCCGGGCTTGAGGTCGTAGGAGACGTCGACGCGGCGCGAGGAGAGCGGGAGGTGGTCGGGGTTCCACACGGGCGCGGGGTCCGGGTTGGAGTCGACGAGGATCGTGTCGGTGGTGCCGACGGTGACTGGTTCGGTGTCCTTCTGGGAGTACTGCACGACCTGCGAGATCCAGCGCGACGATCCGGAATCGCCGGGAATGTAGATCGCCTGGACGGCGGCAGCGTCCTCTCCGAGCAGCTCGGAGACGGTTGCTCGACCGCCCTCGACGGCGACCTCGGTGAGGAAGTAGCCGTTGACGGTGATCCACGCACGCCCGGTGTCGGTGGAAACGCCCGTGTCGATCGTGACGTCGGTGAGGAAGTTGTCGCCGGGGTGGGCGCGCTCGGCGTGGTGGGACAGGGTCAGCGTGGGCTGGGCCTCGTTGCCGTCACCGCGCTCGGCGCGCGCGGCGTTGTAGGCGGCCTCGATGTCCTTGATGGTGCCATCGGCGGGGTTCTCACCGCCGACCTGCCAGACCAGCGGCGTAATCGGCGAGGAGTAGATGGCAGTCCCGTCGGCGCTGCGCGCGGTCATCTTGTAGTTTGCGACGTATCGACCGGGCTGCGTGAAGGTCGTATACATGTGCGAGTGACGCGGGTTGTAGACGCTGCGGTAGGCCGTGTCGTGGCTGGAGAGGAAACGGTTGACGCTGTCGCCGTTGTCGATGAACATCTCCATGCGCCCGGGGCCGTCAACGCTGATGAGGTCGAGCGTGTAGGTCTCTCCCTCGAACTTGTCGGCGTCGCCGACCTCGCCGGCACCCAGGCCGGCCCAGATGGGGGTATTGCCCGGTCCGGGGTTCTGGGGGGCCGCGTTCAGGACGGCCCCCTCGGAGCCGAGGAACGCCAGATCGGGGCGCTTGGCGGGTATGACCAGCTGCGACTTCGCCTCGTCCTTCTCACTGGTTCCGGTCCACGCCTTGGGGATCCACAGGGCGGTCTTCTCCATCGGTAGGTTGATGGTATTCAGGGAGAAGCTGTTCGTGTCGTCGTGCCAGATGGGGATGGGCGCATCGACGTGCTGCCTGGTGACGATCCAATCCTTGTCCTGGTCGGGTCCGGCCCACGCGGTGGCCGGGGTGAGCGCCAGGAAGAGTGCCAGCGCCGCTGTGCTCACGCGTCGCAGGTATGACATAAGAGTGCCTTTTCTAGCTATGTTATAGATGAGAATCATTATCATTCTATTATGTCTGTCCGACAACTGCGCAACTCCGCGCGTTTCACACCTGTTTCACGCGTGTTTCACGCGCCCACTCCCCCACTCACGGCTAGGCTCGACCCCATGAGATTTGCGACCTGGAACGTCAACTCCATCCGCACGCGCGTCGACCGAGTCATCGCCTTCCTGCAGCGCTCCGACACGGACGTGCTCGCCATGCAGGAAATCAAGTGCCGCCCCGACCAGTTCCCCATCGAACCCTTCGAGAAGGCCGGCTACCACGTCGCCATCCACGGCCTCAACCAGTGGAACGGCGTCGCCGTCGCCTCACGCCTGCCCATCCTCGATATTCAGGACCACTTCCCCACCCAGCCCGCGTTCGGCGAACCGCCCGTCGTCGAAGCCCGCGCGCTTGGCGTCACCATCGACACGACCGACGCCCTCCCCCCGAGGGACGGGCAGACCTCGTCAATGACGATCTGGAGCCTGTACGTGCCCAACGGCCGTGAACTCACGCACGCGCACTACGCATACAAGCTCCAGTGGCTCGCCAACCTCGCCGAGCAAGGCCGCGACTGGCTGTCCGACCCCGAGGCACACATCGCCCTCGTGGGCGACTGGAACGTCGCACCCCTCGACGAAGACGTGTGGGACATGAGCGTCTTCGAGGGTGCCACACACGTCTCCGCACCCGAACGCGAGGCCTTCGCCGCCTTCGCCGCCGACGGCTGGGTCGAAGTCACGCGAGATCGCGTCACCAACTACACCTACTGGGACTACCAGAAGCTGCGCTTCCCCAAAAACCAGGGCATGCGCATCGACTTCGCCTACTGCTCGCCCGCACTCGCGGCCCGCGTGAGCGGCGCGCAGATCGACCGCGACGAGCGCAAAGGAAAGGGCGCGTCCGACCACGTGCCCGTCATCGTCGACGTCGACTAACAGATCAGGGACGAAGCCGGGGCGACGCCTCCGGTACGGATCGAGGCCTGGGCACGCACCCAGCCCTCGATCCGTACCAATTGGGCACGCTCGCGCGCAAGGGACAACAACGACGCGTTGAGGACCGACCAGTTATCGTGATGCCACTGCCCGAAGGGCTCAGCACCCACGAAAGCGGCACTGGCCCCGAGGTCACGGTCCGCCCACACGAAAGAACCAGACTGCCCAAAGTGCCCAATCGTGCGCGCCGACGCGTCGGGCGCAGTCCAGTGCGGAGCCTTCTCGCCACGAATTTCCAGGCCGAGGCCCCACGGGCAGGGCGTGAAACGCCCATAGCCGGGCACGACGCCGGCGAGCGCCGGAAACTGTGAGAGTCCCGCGAGGGCGGCCAGCGGCGCGCTCACCAGAGTCGGACGGGCGAGCTCAGCACCGAAAAGGCTCACGTCGGCGGCGCTCGCAACACCCGCATGAGCGGGACTACCCGGAATGTCCGCGGAACCCATTCCAAGCGGGTCAAACACCGTCTGGCACACCCACTGAGCGACCCCCATTCCACTCGCCTCAGCCACGACCTCGCCGAGGATATCGAAGCCCTCGTTGGAGTAGATGCGGCGCTTGCCGGGAGCGGCGACAGGACGCCTCCCCTCGAAGGGCAGGCCCGAGGCATGGGCGAGCAGGTGGCGAACCGTGGCCCCCTCAGGACCCGCAGGATCATCGAGGGAGATCAGGCCTCGTTCGACCGCGATCAGCACCGACCACGCGACAATCGGCTTGGTGACAGACGCGAGCGGGAACGCGCGATCAACATCGCCGTGCGAGTAGACGACGTCGCCCCCGACGCGAAGGACGAGGGCGACATCGAAAGAAGGTAGCGGGCCAATCATGCGGTAGTGGCTTCCGGAGCCGCGGCTACAGCGGCGGCTTCTGCTGCCGCCGTGGTCTTCTCGCTGATCTTGCGCAGCGTGCGGGCGTAGACTTCCGCGACTTCCTCGGGCACGGAGGCACCGAGCTGGAGGACGTAGTGCGCCGGCAGGTGCAGGAGCTGCACACACACGGCCAGGAAGTCCGCGACGAACTCGCGAGCGTCGATGGGTTCGTCGTTGTAACGAGCCGACACGACGGAGCCATACCAGTAGCGGATCAGGATCTTTGCCAGGGTGCGAGGAGTCGTACCAATGTCGGCGCCCTCGTCCTCGACGAAAGCGGTGATCATCGAGGTGAGAGCTTCCTCCATCTGCTGCGTACGGTACTTGTAGTGTGCGTGCGCAGGATGAGTCTCCGACGAAGACTCCGCCCACAGGACGCAGTCCAGGGCGATGGCCGCATCCGCGCCGGGCTTCATGGCGAAACGCATCTCCCCGACGGCCCAGTCAACGAACGAACCGGCGGTGATGCCGCCCTCGTCGAATCCACCTTCCGCTTCCTCGTTAATGGAGACGTCGAAGAGTGCGTTCATCTCCTCGTGACGCTGGATCGCACTGCGCAGGATCGCTTCCTTGGAGGGGAAGTGATAGACGACGGCGGGGTGGGAAATACCGACTCGACGACCGAGGTCGCGCAGAGAGAAGCCGTTGTAGCCTCGCTCCGCGATCAGAACCATCGCTGCCGAGAGGATGGATTCACGCGTCGCCTGTCCAACGGAATAGGCTCCACGGGCCTTCCTCTGCGTTGTCATATCATCTCCTGCTGTTGCGGACATCACATACTGCGAGTCCGAAATACACACTGGTATTCAGTGTAGCGCGCAATCTCAGGGTTTATCAACATTCATGACAAGCCCGTCAAAGGTTGCGTTAATGTCAACTGTCACGTTCTGCCCATCCTGCACATCCCCTGCAAGCAGGAGAACAGCCAGTCGATCGCCGATTTCGCGCTGAATTAAGCGGCGTAGCGGGCGCGCCCCAAAGGCAGGATCATACCCCACACGCGTGAGCCAACCGCGCGCCGCTTCACTAACTGTCAAGTTGATACGCCTATCACGCAGGCGGGACTGAAGTGCAGCAACCAGCAGGTCAACAATCTCACCCAGGTTTTCGCGGGTCAGAGCGTCAAACATGACAGTTTCGTCCAACCTATTGAGGAACTCTGGCCGGAAACTCGACCGGACGACAGACATGACTGCATCCCGTTTTTCCTCGGTCGTCAAGTCTTGGTTCACCAGGAACTGTGATCCCAAGTTAGACGTGAGAATTAAAATGGTATTGCGGAAGTCAACAGTCCGACCCTGGCCATCAGTGAGACGCCCGTCATCCAAAACCTGCAAAAGGATGTCGAAAATCTCAGGGTCAGCTTTCTCAACTTCATCGAGCAAGACCACAGAATATGGCCGACGACGCACCGCTTCAGTCAACTGACCACCCTGCTCGTAGCCGACGTACCCCGGAGGGGCACCGACCAGGCGGGCAACCGAATGCTTCTCGGAGTACTCCGACATGTCGATGCGCACGATTGCACGCTCATCGTCGAAGAGGAACTCCGCGAGCGACTTAGCCAGTTCGGTCTTACCCACACCCGTGGGTCCCAGGAACAGGAAGGAACCAGTCGGACGATTCGGATCCGACAGCCCCGCACGCGAGCGCCGAACAGCGTCGGACACCGCACGCACGGCATCCTTCTGCCCGATGAGCCGCTTACCCAACTCGGTTTCCATGTGCAGGAGTTTGTCCGTCTCAGTTTGAAGGAGCTTGCCCGTGGGAATTCCGGTCCACGCCTCGATCACCTCTGCGATCTCTGCGGGACCGACCTTCTCCGCAATCATCGGCTCTTCATCGCCCTGAGCTTCCTGATCCTCAGCCTGAGCCTCGGCCTCGGCAATCTGACGCTCAACGGAGGGAATCTCGCCGTTCTGCAGACGACCCGCTTCCTCCCAGCGCCCCTCGCGAACCGCCAGTTCAAGCTGGGTACGCAGCGTATCCAACTGGACGCGCAGGTCACCAACACGGTTGTGCCCAGCCTTCTCAGCCTCCCAGCGCGCTGTGAGGGCGCGCAGGTTCTCCTCACGGTCCGCCAAGTCAGCACGCAGCTTGCTGAGGCGATCCTGGGTGGCCTCGTCGAGGCCCTCCGGGTCGGACTCGGTCAGATAGGACTCCTCCATGCGGAGGCGATCCACGCTGCGGCGCAGCTCATCGATCTCAACCGGCGAGGAGTCCAGCTCCATGCGCAGGCGAGATGCGGCCTCGTCAATCAAGTCGATCGCCTTATCAGGAAGCTGACGTCCCGTGATGTAGCGGTTCGACAGGGTCGCCGCGGCGACGAGCGCACCGTCGGAGATGGTCACCTTGTGGTGAGCCTCGTACTTCGGGGCGATGCCGCGCAGAATGGCGACAGTATCCTCAACCGAGGGTTCACCGACGAACACCTGCTGGAAGCGGCGCTCAAGCGCCGGGTCCTTTTCGATGTTCTCGCGGTACTCGTCGAGGGTCGTCGCACCGACCATGCGCAGCTCGCCGCGGGCGAGCATGGGCTTGAGCATATTGCCCGCATCCATCGCGCCCTCGGAACCGCCGCCCGCGCCCACGACCGTGTGCAGCTCGTCAATGAAGGTAATGATCTGCCCGTCCGAGCGGGAGATCTCGGCCAGGACCGCCTTGAGGCGCTCCTCGAACTCGCCGCGATACTTCGCACCGGCGACCATCGACGACACGTCGAGGGACACCAGGCGCTTGTCGCGTAGGGACTCCGGGACGTCGCCCGCGACGATGCGCTGGGCGAGGCCTTCGACGACGGCGGTCTTACCGACGCCGGGTTCACCGATCAGGACGGGGTTGTTCTTCGTACGCCGGGACAGGACCTGGACGACGCGACGAATCTCGTTGTCGCGCCCAATGACAGGATCGAGCTTGCCTTCGCGCGCCACCTCGGTCAGGTCCCGACCGTACTTGGACAGAGCCTCGAACGACCCCTCGGGGTCGGGCGAGGTGATCGGGTCAGGACGCAGCTGGGCGAGCGCCTGCGTCAGGGCCTCAGCCGTCGCACCACCGGCGGTGAGAATACGCCCCGCCTCGGTATCGGACGCTGCCAGAGCGATGAGCAGGTGCTCGGTCGAAATGTACTGGTCTCCCGCGCTCTCGGCGCGCTCCCCCGCATCCTGAACGGCGGCGAGCAGCGCGCGCGAGGCCTGAGCGGAACCCGCGGATGCCCCCTGAGTACTGGGTAGCGCCACCAGTGCGTTACGGGTGCGTGCGCCGATTGCGCGCGCGTCCGCGCCCACTGCCCCGAGCAGGGACAGGGCGATACCGTCACGCTGCTCAATAAGGGACTGCAGCAGGTGAATGGGTTCGACCTGCGGGTTTCCAGCCGCCGACGCGGCCTGGAGCGCGGAGGCGATGGCCTCCTGCGCCTTCGTTGTCATCTCACGTGCCATGAGATCGTTCCTCCAAATGGTTCATTCGTCTCGCATCGACGGTTGTCGACGCATCTGGTAGACATAACGAACCCGAAGTTGAGTCTATTCCACTCAACTTCAAAATGGGAACACAAGGCACAGGCGAAGCCGGAGTTCAGTTCTCCGGAAGCCAGGTAGGACCGTCGAATCCGCGCTGATGACCACCCGAGGGACCAGGTCCCTCAGCATCCTCAATACTGTAACGATCCGCGAGCGCACGGAAGAGCTGCAGCGTCGTCGCCAGCGCGCACATGACCTGCTGGATCAGCTGCGCATCCGTTGCGCCGTACTCATAGTCGCCATTCACCTCGGCGACGACACGATCCCCCTCAAGCTGCTCCGCGACGTAAGCCTTGGGCCACAGGAACTCCCCATGCCACGCCTGCAGGAAATCACGCAGATCCTCCCCATATTCAAGGGGAACCAACTGCTTCATAAACGCAACAATCGAAAGCACCTCGCGCGAGTCGCCGAGGAAGCGGAAGCAGAACAGGTGTCCCTCCCACAGGCCGCACAGGTCTCCATCGTTGTCGATACGCCAGGCCCATCCCTCAGAATCAAAGAGGAGCCCCAGGCGCTCCTGCGTAATAGGACGGACCATATCGAAACGATTGGCCTCAAACTCCGAGTTACCCGTGGCGATTCCTTCCGCCGACGTTGCTTTACTACCCTCCCATTGTCCCATATCAGAGCGGTTATCGTCCGCCGATTCGGCGCGGCGAGGCGTTTCCTCGCCGTCGGTTCCGCCGTCGGCATCCGCCCGCCATAGCCAGCCCATGATGACTCCCCTACTCGTATCCGTCGTTCGTGACGCGCCACTGCGTCCGTACCCCGGGGGTGTGAGCGCGTCGGCCACCCCTCTGTGCGTTTGACATGTGCACAACCATCGGCCGCCTCCTCCGCTCACTACATCGTGCCATCAGCGTGTGTATCACTACACCCTCACAGTAGCGCAGAATCGGCGAAATACCAATGGCCACAAGGCCTAGAGGCCGCCGCAACCACGTCACGAATGAACGCCGCACAGCCATCACCGCAGCTCATCCGAGAGGTGCTGACAACCCAGAACCCATTTGTCTATTCAGTCACATTTGCTTCCTTCTCTTGCACGATGCAGAGTTTTCAGCTATTTGCATCATTCTGCATGCCGTCCAAGGAGTCCGGCAGCACTCCCTCAGCGTCCCGAGAGACCGACATCATTGCCTTGGGAGCGCCCTTCACCCCGTGGTTCTGCACTGCCCCCGGCGTCGGCGCACCGTAAATCGACATCGGCAGCTTGGGCAGCGGCAGGGTCCACGCGGTGCGCGCAACCAACCAGCGCAGGAGACGCTCAGCGGGACCACGCGTACGTCCCATCGCGTCGGAGATAACGCACCCGACTCCAATGAGCGCCCACACGGCGAGTGCAATAAGGGCGGAGACCGCCACGCCCACGGAGCGTACTCCCACAGCCCCGAGCACCAGGAACAGCACGGCAAAGACGAGCGTCTGAGCCAGGTACGCAGTCATCGACCGGCGGCCAATCGCGCTCAAGAACGAGCGGAAAGCACCCAACTCCTCGAACGACGCCGCGCCCTGAGCGAACTCCGCCGAGGCCTCGCGAGGACCCCCACCCAGGAGAGCAAGGAGCGCCAACCAGCCACACGCCCCAGCGACACCCGACGCGTGAAAAAGAGGGAACGTCCAACCCGAGCCACCCACGTGTGCCCAGTCCAACTGGCCGAGCGCGTAGGGCAGCGCACCCAGCGCCCCCGCCAGGAGACCACCACCAGCAATCGCGACGAGCGCACCGCGATGGCCGCTCGGATCCTGCAGCGCCCCCCAACGCTCGACCCCAACCCCGAGCATCACGCAAGGCGCGACCAGGGTGGTTAGCACCGTGAAAGGCGTGGCCACAAGCCACCCGGCCAGATTCCACAGAGGCGTCGTCGCCTCCAGCGTCGCCTGCGCGTGATACTCCAGCGTCATCGGATGGGCGCCCATCTCCGCCGCGCCCGACGACAGAAGAAGGAGACTCAGCGACGCACCCGTCACCCCGATGACCGCGCGCAGCCACACGCGCCTCATCACAATAACCTCCGCGAAAATCACCGCCACCAGGCCATAGGCCCCAATAATGTCTCCCTGGAAAATGACACTATGCACAGCGCCAAACGCCAGCATCCACCATCCACGGCGCCGGATCAAACGCGATGCCGCACGACGAGCGCGACGCTCCACGTCCTCGTCAAAAAACTGCCACTGCAGGGGAATCCACCCGGCGCTGAGTTCGGCGGGCAAAGCCTCACGAGCGACGCGACGCTCACGCTCGATCGTGCGCTTGGCCATGATCGCCATACCAAAACCAAAGAGAATCGAAAACAATGGATAGGCGCGGCGGTCGACGAACAGCGCTCGCAGCAGGAACCACCACTGATCCACCCCGCTCATTGCATCGAGCGCCACCTGCCCCGGCGCGGGATAGTCCGGGAAGAAGCGAACCCAGAATGGCACGTTCGCCAAAGCAATCAGGGCCAGCATAAAGCCGCGGGCGACGTCAGGGGCGGGAAAACGCACCCGGCGCTCGCCAGTGAAAGACAGGGTGGACACGAGAGTTCCTTTCATGGGAGACGCGTTGCCAGACAGACAGAGAGGGGCGAGGCCGGAGACGCCTCCGGGGCTCGCCCCTCTCAGGGTGGCGGGTCAGCGCATGGCCGCCATCATGGCTTCCTGCGCAAGACGGCGACGCTTGCCGTTCACCTTCACGAGGAGCACGACGCCAACAATCATGACGACGAGACCGCCGACGCCGACAACGGTTCCCCAGATGAGGGGCACGATGATCGCCTTGTTCGCCAGCTGCTCCGCGGAACCGTTAAAACCGGCGACTTCCGCGCCGGGGGTCAGACCCTGGCACTGAATCTTATAGGTGCCCGCCGGCAGATCCGACGCCGAGAACAGGGTGTTGCTCCCCTCGTAGGGATCGAGCGTATAACTCCTATTGTTGGAGTCGACGAGCGCGCACGAGGAGGCACTCCCGTCACCGATCATCACCGAATAACTGCCCTTATCCGTCACAGTGACGCTCGCGCCGTTCCCCAGCGCTCTACCGTTCGACAAGTCCTCCACGCTCGACGTCAAACCAATAGCCATCGTCGCGAAGAACGCGATGGGCGCGATCAAGACCATCATCACAATGCCGAGAACGAGGGCAACGATGCCCGACGTGCGACTGGGCATCGGAGGCATGACCACCGGAGTAGGGGCGACATATCCGCCGCCTGCATAGCCCTGCGGACCTCCACCCGGGTAGCCTTGCGGGACTCCACCCGTGTTTTCACCATACTGAGGCCAGGGCGTGCTCTGGCCGCCCGAAGAACCGTAGGGGGGATATGACATGTGCGTGCCTTCCTGGTGGGAATTTTGCTTAAGCATAACAACGCTGCACGCGCGCTGAATAGCGTTTCACCGCGAATGGGACGGCGCACGCGATCCTACAGCGCACCGCCCCGGACGGTATACCGAGAGAAGGCGCAGAAAAGGGGCGAGGCCGGAACTACTCCAGCCTCGCCCCTGACAGGATTCGCGTCAGCGCACAGCCGCCATCATGGCTTCCTGCATGATGCGGCGACGCTTGCCGTTCACCTTCACGAGGAGCACAACGCCGATGATCGTGACGACAAGACCGGCAACACCAACGACTGTTCCCCACACGAACGGCATGACGAAGGCCTGCGTCATGACCTCCGGCGAGGCATTAAAGGCAACGACTGTCGCGTTGCTGGCGATGCGTTCACACTGCAGCTTGTACTGGCCTGCAGGAATACCTGAGGCAGTGTAGACGCCCTCGTTATCCTTATAGGGGGTGAGTTGGTACAGCGTGCCACCCGCATCCATGAGGAAGCATTCGGGGTCAGCGCCGTCGGCGGTAACCGTGAATTTGCCATCCGCAGTCACGGTCACAATGCTGCCGTTGGCCGTC
>ERZ651108.993-NODE-993-length-13001-cov-3.647768_pt1 | contig 13001 bp, 6 predicted proteins | sample MGYA00512173_ERZ651108 | MGnify/ENA metagenome assembly ERZ651108 | reverse complement strand
ATTGTTGTCTTGCTGGCTGCGGCGCCTCAATTGGGATTGCCAGTGGAAGGAGTTGCCTTGATTTTTGCGGTTGATTTCTTTGTTAATGCTGGTCGTACTGCCCTCAATGTTCTAGGCCAGGCTTTGGCTGTGAGTGTGATTGAAAAAACAGAAGGTCACGTAGTGGAAGAATCAAAAAGCAGCGAACTGGCTGTTCGGTATTCTTAAAGGAGAGAAGACTTATGAGTCAAGCAAAAGTATACGTTATTCATGAAAATTTGGAGTGGACGCAGCACTTGGTCAAGTGGCTAGAGGAGAAAAATGTTCCCTATGAGCTGTGGGATTTGTCAAGTGGGATCTTAGATCTGCAGAGTCCGCCCCCAACAGGAATTTTCTATAATCGGATGTCAGCCTCTTCTCATACTCGGGGACACCGCTACGCACCAGAATTTACAGAGCAGGTTCTAGCTTGGCTGGAAGCTCATGGCCGTAAGGTCGTCAATGGTAGTGGAGCTATCAATCTAGAAATCAGTAAAATCAAGCAATATTTGAAACTTTCTGAAGCTGGGATTGCTTCTCCAGAGACAGTAGCTGTTTTGGGGCAGGAGAATATTCTGGAAGCAGCTAGAAAACTCAATATTTATCCTCTGATTACCAAGCATAATCGCGCTGGGAAAGGTTTGGGAGTGCAACTCTTTAACAGTGAGGCAGAATTAGAAGCTTATGTAGACAGTCCTGCTTTTGAGCCTTCTGTGGATGGGATTACCCTGCTTCAGGCTTATATCAAGCCAGCGGATGGTCGTATTCGTCGTTCGGAGTTTATCAACCAGAAGTTTCTTTATACAGTGTCGATTGATTCATCAGATGGTTTTCAGCTTTGTCCGGCAGATGGGTGTCAGATTGGACAAAGGCCTGCTCAGTTGGAAACATCAGATAAGTTTCAAATCACAGATCCGCTACCTGCTAGTCAAAGACAGGCTTACGAGACATTTCTAGCTCAGGCTGGTATTGATGTGGCTGCTATTGAGTGGGTAGAGTCAGAGACAGGTCAGATCTATGTCTATGATGTGAACACCAATACCAACTATAATCCGACAGCCGAAGAAAAAGCAGGAATTTTTGCTCATCAGCATTTGGCAGAATATCTAAAGAACGAGCTGGTAGCATCCTATTCAGAATAAATTTAAAACAAACAAAAGCTTTCCGTTTTGGAGGCTTTTTGTTTTTTCTTCATTTCTAAAATATGACATCTGTCATTTTGTTTTTGTGACAAACGTTAGGTGAAGCGCTTACAAAGATTTGTTATATTTAGATTATTGAGATTGCTACTTTTTTATAAAGGAGTTAGGTGCTAAACAAGGTGTTCATTTTGAACAAGAAAAGGTGAAAGGAGTGCGTTATGTAGCAGTAATTTGGTTGTGAGGAGTCTGACTTTATTTTTAGAATATTGAGGTGCGTCATGAAAAATCATCAGGAAAAAGTGTGTAAAAATTGGTTTATGAGAAAAAGCGGTAAGCGTTGGGTTTTTGGTTGTGCCCTGCTGGCTTTTGGAGCTTTCTTATTAGATGGCGGTGGAGTGGTTTATGCAGATGAGGGTAAGGCTAATCCAGCCCCTGCTCAGGTCTTGCAGGCTGATTCATCAGCTGTCTTGGAGGCTGAGAGTGGGCAAACAGCTGCTCCTACAAGGAATACCGATAAGACAGAGAACCTTGTAGCCGGGGAGACTGCTGCAACTGCAGCGACGGAAGCAGATGATCAGGATGCAGCAGTAGAGTCAGCCAATCAAAAGGCTGATAAGGAAAATCAAGCCACAGCAAATGCTAAAGAGACCAAACAGGAAGAAGACGAACAGCCAGCAGCGAAGGAAGTTGCTTCGGAAAAACTCCCTGCCATAGAGACTGTAGATAAGCAGCCAGGCTTCAATACTAATTTGGCAGAAGCCAAGGGAGACAAAAATGGAGTTTGGGAAGTCCGAGAGCAAGGACTTTATAGTGATGCCAGAGGCAAAGGTGATAGTTTCCTTTACTCTCAAAGTCAGGGCAAGGATTTTGTTTACTCAACGGATGTAACCTTCCTCCGTAAGGAAGGGGCGGCAGCCCTCATTTTCCGCAGTAATAATAATCCGGATGACAAGAGCAGCTATGCAGTTAATATTGATGGTGGCAGCAACAATGTGAAGTTTTGGCGTTGGCAAGGCGGGCGTGACTATCAGTTTATCAATGAAAAACATATCGAGCCAACGGATGATAATAAATATCGGCTCAAGGTTGTTTCTATCGGCTCTTGGGTATCCTACTATGTCAATGATATTCTAGTAGCCAGCTCAGGAGATTACACGCTTCAGAGAGATGATAAGGGGCAGAATACTTATCTGTCAGCAGGCTATTTTGGCTTACTTAACTGGAACAGTGAGCTGCTTTTTCAAAATACCTTTTATAAAGAAATCACTCCTCAGTCTAATCCCGAGTTGGAGGATATAAGGGTGACTTCTTCGGTTGGGAAAGTAGAGCAGAAAGGTCAGTTTACTGCTCCTATTGCCATCCAGTATGTTAAGCATGATGCTGAGACTGTAGACTTGACTGTCGTAGCGAAAAATCCTGCTGCTAAGGTAAGCGTGACCGATGCTGCAGGTAGGGTTTATAGTGATTTGAAGAATATCCCGCTGGCAGTGGGGGCAAACTATCTGACTGTGACCAGTACTGTGACGGATGCGGATGGGCAGGAGGTCAGCCTGACTTACCGGCTCAATGTCCATCGTCGGCAGGCAGATGAGGTATACTACAATGAGTTCTATCGCGGTCAGTATCATTATTCGGTCAAGGACGGTTGGGCCAATGATCCCAACGGGCTGGTTTATTATAAGGGAGTCTATCATTTCTTCTATCAGTTTTACGACGATACCAAGTGGGGGCCTATGCACTGGGGTCATGCGACCAGCAAGGATTTGATTCATTGGGAAGAACAGCCGATTGCCTTTTATCCGGATGCTAATGGGGCTATGTTCTCAGGCTCTATCGTAGCAGATACTACCAATTCCTCTGGTTTGTTTGACAATGACCAGGGCGGTTTAGTCGCACTGATTACTGCCGACGGAAACGGTCAGCGCATCAAGTTAGCCTACAGTAAGGATGAGGGTCGGACTTGGACGAAGCTTGATCAAATTGCAGCTGACTGGACGGATGATCCACTGCAATCACAGGATTTTCGTGATCCCAAGGTCTTCCGTTGGGAGGGTAAATGGTTTATGGTCGTTGCAGGCGGACCGCTGAGAATTTATTCGTCTGATAATCTGCGTAATTGGAAGGTGGAGTCAACTTATGCGGATCTCCATACGGAGTGCCCAGATCTCTATCCTCTACTGGCAGACGATGGTAGCCTAAAATGGGTCCTGTCTCGTGGCGGGCGCTCCTATAAGGTCGGTGATTTTAGACAGGTGGAGGGCAAGTGGACCTTCGTCACAGATGCTGAGTTTGCTCAGGCTGATCAGGTCATGAACTTTGGTAAAGATTCTTATGCGGCCATGACTTACTACGTTCAGGACTTTGGCAGCAAGGCTAATCCAACCCTCCCCGACATTATCGCGTCTAACTGGATGAATACCTGGGAAGATTACTGTAATCTGGTAGCCGATACCGTCGGTCAGAAGTTCAACGGCACCTTCAATCTTAACCTCAAACTAGGCCTTATCAAGCAAGACGGCAGCTATCGGCTGACTCAGACGCCAATTACAGCTTATCAGTCTCTGCGTCAGGAAGACAAGGCTGTGTTGTATAAAGACGTGGAAGTTAGTGAGAAGAATGGGCTGTTGAAAGATTTTTCCGGTGATCAGTATGAAATTGTCTCTACTTTCCGTCCGAGTGAAACGACCAAGAAAGTCGGTTTTAACCTGCGGGTTGGAGATGGAGAAGTGACTAGAGTTACCTATGATTTAGAAAAGGAAACTCTCTCTATTGACCGCAGCCAGTCCGGCATTCTTCTCAGTAATAAATTTGCTCAGGTGGATAGTCAGTCTGTCAAGCGCAATGCGGATGGCAGCATAGATCTGCATCTCTATGTGGATCGCTCCAGCCTAGAAGTCTTTGCCAAAGGATATACTGTAGCGGGTGCCAATCAGATTTTCCCTGCACCAAATAGTCTTGCCGCTAGTGTGTTTGTAGAAGGTGGTGCAGCTAAGGCTGACATTGCTCTTTATCCGCTGAAGGGCATCTGGAAAGACAAGCAGGCAGTGACCAAACCACTGGAACTAGTGCAGGCTTCTCCTGTAACAAATAATATTTATGTCGGCGATACTTTGGATTTGAAAGCATATATCATGCCAGCAAGTGTCTCTCAAGCGGTCAGCTGGAGTGTGGATCAGCCAGACTTGGTCTCTGTCACGGAAGATGGCAATAAGCTGCGAGTGACTGCTCTGCAAAGGGGTGTGGTCAAGGTAACGGCGACCTCTAAGGAAAATCCAAGCCTTTCCAAGGTCTTCACCATCAATATCAGCCGTAATGACTTTAAGACCAATGTTCCAGATCTAAAAGCTGTTTCCGGTAAGTGGTATGTCGACGGTGAAAGTCTCTATAATCAGAATACCAGCGCCAATGATTATTATATGGGAGGTCAGAAGATTCCTTTCCCTGAGTATAACTTGGATGTGGAGCTCAAGTATCAAAAAGGCTTGATTAATATTTTCTATGCGTCTGAAAATGTTGACCCTCGCAATGCCTATTCTATTCAATTTGGCGATAATGATAAGATTAGACTTTACCGCTTTATGGGGGAGACGATTGCAGAAAATAGCATGAATAGCAAGCATCTTAATGACGGCCAGTTCCACCATGTTAAGCTAGTGAAAACTAAAAATGGTGTCAGTGTATCTGTGGACGGTGTAGAATACCTGAACCACCAATTTGATGCGGTTGAGCCTTATTATAATGATGCCTACGTCGGTCTGGGACTCTGGGATGGGGATTTGGAAGCTCGCAATTTCTTTGTGACCAATCTTCATGCCCCAGCAGTTAATAAGGCTTCTCTGCAGAAAGTGGTAGACAGTACGGCTAGTCTAGATCCAAGCCTCTACACAGATGAGACAGTTCAGGCTTACCAGTCAGCCTTGGCTCGAGCCCAGTCTCTCTTGGCAGATGAAAAAGCGGAGCAGGCAGATTTAGATAGAGCAGAACAGGATCTGAAGACAGCTCTTGCTGCTCTGGCTGTGAAACCAAGTCATCAGGTCACTCCAGAAGAAGGGATAAAGGACCTAGTGGAAGAAAAGCCTTTCTTAGAAATCGTAATGGAAGAGATTGCATATCAGACCCGAGAACAGGAAAATCCAGAACTGGAACAAGGGCAGCGGCGGATACTTGTAGCCGGCCAAAAGGGTCAAAAGCGAGTCTTTGTAGAAGTCTTGAAGGGTCAGAGAACTGTCCTCGGTCAGGAAGTGCTTTCTCTAGCAGTTGACGAACTAGTAGAAGTTGGCAGCAAGGTGGTGGCTGAAAGTGCTAAACAGCCTTTGACAAGGACCCAGCCTCAAGCTCTCAATCAAGGTGAGGAAGAGAAAGTTATTCCGTCGCCAAGATTGCAGCCAGCTCCCGACTCAGCCCTGCCTAAGACTGGCACTCAAGAAGACAAGTTTCTGCCTCTGGCTGGTTTAGCTTTTCTGGGAATGGGTCTTCTAGCTGGAAGAAAGAAACAAGAAGACTAAGGTGCTAAGCAATGGTTATTTGCACATAAAAAGGATGGGTGTTTTCCCGTCCTTTTTTGATATAATTACGGTTTATGAAATGATTAGTTTTTGGCTGAGCATGCTGCAGTATCTGGCAAGAATTCCGATACATCCATCGGCTTGCTTTTTAATTCTCTATCTGAACTTGCATCCGGATGAACATATCGCGGTGCTGCTCCTGGAGTTGTGGCTGTTCATGAATGACCTCGCAGATATAATCGCCCACAGGAGTATATCCAGCTTGGGTCAGAGCTTGGTGAAAATGCGGCAGAGCTTTAAGTTCATCTACAAAGGAAGAGCAGTAAGCAACAGCATAATTTCCTGCCGGTAGCAACATTCGATTTAAGTGAGGGAGTTCATTGGGAGTATGATGGAAGAGACAGAGTTGCTTGGAAATCCATCTTTCTTTTTGGAAATCTTCTTGTTTCATAATGGAGCCAACACGGCTGAAATGAGTGAAAAAAGGACTGTAACGCAGGATTTCTTGCTTGAAGCAGCGGAGAGCAAGTTCGTATTCTTCACTTTTCATTTGATAAATATTTTGAGCAATTTCAAAAATAAGCAGCTGCCGTTCAGGAAAAGTTTGGATTTCCAGTTCTTGCTCGCTCTGTTTTTCGCCATAGATACGGGCACCAGACCGAAAGATTTCGATTTCTTGGATTTGTTTTTCTAAATTCTCTTTTTCCTCTAGAAGGCGCTGATAGCGCTCTTCGATAAGCTGGTGCAGTTGAAAATGGTCCTTGTCAGATAGAATTTCTTTGATGTCTTCTAGAGAAAAATTCAGTTGACGCAGGTACTGAATGGAGTCAACCAGAGAAGATTGATTGATGTGATAGTAGCGATAGTTGTTTTCTGGATCGACTTTATAGGGTTTTAAAAGACCGATTTGGTCATAGAATCGTAGAGTTTGGATGGAAATCTGATTTATTTGGGAAAACTCTCCGATACGCAAAATTTTTTTCATTTTTTAAAACCCTCTATTGACTCTCTAGTTACTAGAGATATTATACTATAATTGTGAAAATAATAACAATTAATGGAGGGTTTGCCATGAGAAATACAAAAATTCGTGCTGTCCAGTATGGCTGCGGCAAGATGTCTAAAGTGATTTTCAAGTACCTACTGGATCACGGTGTAGAAATTGTCGGAGCTATTGATAACAATCCTGCTGTAGTAGGACAGGATGTTGGTGATTTTGCAGAGCTAGGCTATAAGACTGGTGTCCTGATTTCTGATAATGCTGAACGTGTCTTTGGAGAGTGTGACGCAGACATTGCCATTGTCACCATTGCTTCCTATATGCCGGAAATGTATGATTTTTTTGAAACAGCCATCAAGCATGGAGTTAATATCATCACGACCTGTGAGGAAGCCATCTACCCTTGGACGACGTCGCCATCCGAAACAAACCGCTTGGACAAGCTGGCTAAAAAATATGGTGTCACTGTAATGGGTTCAGGCATGCAGGATATTTACTGGATTAATATGCCTTGCTTGGCTATGTCTGGCCTTAATCGCATTCAAAAGGTGAAAGGGATTGTCAGCTATAATGTGGAAGATTATGGTCTGGCTTTGGCAGAAGTGCATGGTGCTGGTTACGATTCAGAGCGATTTGAAAAGGAAATTGCTAGTGCTGAGAGTCTTCCGTCCTATATGTGGAATGCTGCTGAAGCTATTTGCTCTAAGATGAACTGGACCATTCAGGATATTTCACAAAAGAGTGTTCCTTACATTTTGGATGAAGATGTTTATTCTGAAACGCTGGGACGCACAGTTCCAGCGGGGCAAGTAACGGGTATGTCAGCTGTGACAACCATTCATACCCATCAGGGAATTGAGTTAGAAGTAGAGTGTATTGGAAAGGTTTATCGTGAAAATGACGGAGATATGTGTGATTGGGAAATTACTGGTGAGCCAAATCTAGTCTTCTCAGTCAGCAAGCCTGATACTGTAGCCTTGACCTGTGCCACTATCGTCAATCGAATCCCTTCTGTGTTAGATGCACCGGCAGGTTATGTGACTTCAGAGTTGGCGCGTGAGTTGGCCTATCCGACATATCCGCTTCATACCTATGTGGAAAAATAACAAAGCTTATAACTAAAAATACACCTCCCGCATCAATTGGGAGGTGTGTTTTTAAGTATTAGTCTTCCTTTTTCTTCAAAAGGAAGAGTCCAGCAGAGCAAGCGATTAAAATACTTGCTAGCTTGAAGCCTTCAGTCATTTCCTGTGTTCCAGTTTTTGGAAGAGAGTCTCTGCTATAGGTCAAAGGAATCTCTTGAACAGGCTCAACTTTAGTTGCGGGTTTAAAATCAAGTCTTGTTTGATTTGGAGCTTGATAAGTCTTGCTTGGAGCCTGGTAAGTAGGAGGTGTTAATGGCTGAGGTTTAGGAATTGGATTTGGAGTTGGACTTGGCAAGATATAATCTGTCAAGTTTGCCAACTGACTACCAAAGACTGCATTGGATATCCAACGGTAGAAGTGAATTGTATGCAAGCGGTTGGTAGGATTTCCAGCGTATACAAATAGTGGATTTTCGTTGTATTTCCCAGAGATAGCTACAATTTTGTTAGCCAGTTTTTCGTTGCCTGGCCACCATCCAGCTATATAGTAATCACTGCCAGCGATTGTTGCCAAAGTTTTGAAGTTAGCTGGAGCCTTGGCAATCCAGTTTCCTGAGTTAGAATAGAAGAGGTCGTTCTTATTATAGCCACTAGTCAGTGGGTCTTGATCATCTATAATTGCTTTCATGAGGCCTTCAAAATCACTGCCACCAGAGAATTTTTCAGCGTCAAATCCGTCGATAAGCCCCAATTTTTCGAGTCTTTGCATAGCAGAACCACCAACGACGATGGTTGGCTTGAGACCGACCAGGGATTTGTCAAAATTATTGCTTTCTAAAACAACAACATCAGCTTCCTCTGGGGTATCGACAAGATCAAAGCCTAGATTTTTTAGTGCTAGAGCTGTATGTGTAGGCGAATCAACACCTGCCCAATAAAATTGATGAGGAGGTGAATAGACTTTCAGGGCTTTCAGGCTTGGGCCGTTAGGAACCTTATAGAGTGCATCCCCGTAGATGGCATAATCTCCCAGCAGGTTTTCGAATGTCGGTGTATCAACGATATAGCCATCGTCTGTTAGATAGACTTTCTTTCCTTGGCGAATAGCTTGGTTAACAGCTTTTACGGCACTGTCGGATGTATTTGCGATCACGTAGTAAGGAGCCGAGTGGTTAATTTCGCTTGTACGAGTAGCACGAAGAGCTGTTACGTCTCCTAATTTTCCGTCAAAGAGTTTATCTTTGAAGACTGCTTCCGCTTTAAAGCCACGCATGTCTGGGAAATTCACTAAAAGTTCGGCATACATAGCTGACCAAGCGGATTCATTAGAACCTTTATAAAGGATATGGTTGGCATAGCCTCGTTTAGCTTGGGCCATATCAACAACCAGGTCCCCTTTCTTATAGTTGCCTACATCTTCCTTCAATTCTTTAAGAGTGACACCATTTCTCTTGAAGTATTCAATCATATTGAAGGCTTGTTGGGAGTCGTTGTTTTTATCAAGTCCCATTGGAATGACATAATAGTCAGGGAAGAATTTCTTTTGACCATTCTTGATCCGTCCAACGACCTTACCATCAGGTCCTACTAATTCATTCTCTGCTTTAGGATCTTCTACCTTATTGATACCTCTGAGATAGAAGTTGAGGCGCATTTCCATCAATTTATCTGGGTTTTGAGATAAGTAAGAAATACCTCCCAATACTGCGTGGTATCCAGCTTTATAGGACTCTTGATTTCCTTCAGGAATTTCGATTGTATGCCCTAAGATACCATGGTACATAACGTAAACTCCAGTATAGCCGGAGAAGGAATCGTCCCAGCCATCACCCCAGTCTAGTTTAGGGATAATATAGCTGTCATACTTAGAGTTAGCAACGCCGGCACGTCCCATGTGGTGGGCGTTTTCCAGCATATTTTCTGACAAGAGGTCATATTCGAAGTTGGGATCATGAGGTGGTGTTGCTGGTTCGATCAAGAATTCTTTAATGAATCCATGGATGTCATAAAGAGCAATAGGATTCCATTTATTGATGAGACCAGCGACAGTTCGAGTTTCAGGGTTGGCCTGATAACTTGTGTCCCGGTTTGGGTCAATTCCATTAGCGAGTGCACGAGTATTGGCAACATCTCCGTCAGGATTTTCTGTGAAGTCAAATAAGAAAATAAATTTCTTGAGGAGTTCCTTGACACTAAGAGTAACATTTTTGGCAAGGCCATTGGCATCAGTTGTCTGGAAAGAAATAAGATCTTTAGTAGCAAAGGTATTGAAAAGTCCAGTGATGATGTCGATGGCGGGCTGTTCATCAGCATGGGTATTGTTGATCAGGACTGGGAGCTTATAATCCAGTGTACCGTTCTTTAAGGCAGCCAGCATTTCGGCAGGCTTTGTGAGGGCTTTTGGATTGGTTGTATTGAGGTAGTCATCAATGCTCTTTTGATCGGAGCTAATGATGCCCAGTTTGACATCTCGTCCTTGCGCGCTCTTGCCAATCGTTTCGATTTGGACCAAACGATCATCTTTAGCTTCTTGCCGACTTTTTTCGATAGAGGCCAGCATTTCGTCGTGGGTATGGAAGTCTTCATATGGTCTTAGGACAATGTTTTTGCGAATAGTAAGTCCCAAATCTTCGCTGACCCCGACTAATTCATGATTTCCCATAAAGTTGCGGTAGGTTCTGCGAATATTGTTGGGTGTTCGTAAACTCAGATCTTGGCCAAATAGTTCGTTAAATTTCAGAGATAGCTTGAGGTCGTTTCCTTCGGCTTTTTCTTCTATGGTAACAAAAGGATCTCCGGAGAAGGTACCGTCTTCCATTTTCCATGTTTTCCACTCGCTAATGGGCTTATTATCAAGTGTCCAGTTAATTTTGTTGGCTTTGGCACCTTGTTCTTGAACGGTTTCCTCAATGCTTGCTTTTTCAGACATATAAACCTTACTGTCCGCAAGCTGAACTTTTGAGTCTTCGCTACTTGCTGCACGTGTTTGAGACTTATCAGGTGCAGTAGTGTTTTCAGAGCTAGTTTCCTTTTTGTTTTCTTCTCCTGTGGCTGGGCTAGTAGCCGTTTCGCTTGTAGTCTTATCCGATTCGGCTACAGGCTGAGTTTCCTTATTAGCAGTATCTGCCTGAGGTTGATCAGAATGATCTTCTGTTTTCTCGGAACTGACCGGAGTAGGATTTTCGACAAGACTACTTACTGGACTTGCTTCTTGTGGCGCTTCAGTCGGATTTAGCGTATCGGCAGCTACGTTTCCTTGGGCTAGAACAGCTAGAAGGGCTGCGGCTGACAGGCTAAGAACCTGAGTATATAAGCGTTTCTTATAGGTGTCTTTCATAAGAGACCTCCTTTGTAATGTGTTCTTTAATCTTACTATATCAATTTTTGTAATCGTTTTCAAGAAAAAGCATAGATAAAAAATATGCTTTCAATAGACAAATCTGAGAATCTGTCTTGCAATTCCATCTATGAGCCTTGTCGAACAAGAAATGACGGGCTTATTTTATATGGATGAATTATGGATTCCTGCCTAAAATAGAAGAGTGAGAAGAAAGCATGTATAAGCTCGTCTGAGGAATTTCTACAATTCCATGCAAAATCACATCTTTTATGCTACAATAATACAAACAAAAAATGGATTGGAGTCGACAATGAAAGCAATTATTACGGTTGTTGGGAAAGATAGATCAGGGATTGTTGCGGGAGTCTCAACTAAGATTGCAGAGTTGGGATTGAATATAGATGATATTTCACAGACAGTTTTGGATGAATTTTTTACGATGATGGCTGTTGTTTCAAGTGAAGAAAAACAAGATTTTGCAGCTCTTCGTAGTGAATTTGAAAGCTTTGGTCAGACTCTTAACGTCAAAATCAATATTCAAAGTGCAGCTATTTTTGATGCCATGTACAATATCTAAGGAGTGAAGGATGGATATTAGACAAGTTACAGAAACCATTGCCATGATTGAGGAGCAGAATTTCGACATTCGGACTATCACCATGGGTATTTCACTCTTGGACTGCATCGATACAGACATTGATCTGGCTGCTGAGAAGATTTACCAAAAAATCACGACCAAGGCTAAAAATTTGGTGGCAGTTGGGGACGAAATTGCTGCAGAGCTCGGGATTCCTATCGTCAACAAGCGGGTCTCAGTGACTCCGATTTCTCTGATCGGAGCGGCTACGGATGCTACAGATTATATTCCTTTGGCTAAGGCTCTGGATCGAGCGGCTAAGGAAATCGGCGTAGACTTTATAGGCGGTTTCTCTGCCTTAGTCCAAAAGGGCTATCAAAAAGGTGATGAAATTCTCATTAATTCTATTCCACGAGCTTTAGCGGAGACGGACAAGGTCTGTTCTTCTGTCAATATCGGCTCAACCAAGACCGGTATCAACATGACGGCGGTTGCAGATATGGGACGCATTATTAAGGAAACAGCCCAACTGTCTGACATGGGTGCGGCCAAGCTAGTTGTTTTTGCCAATGCAGTAGAGGACAATCCTTTCATGGCTGGTGCATTTCACGGCGTGGGCGAGGCTGACGTGGTGATAAATGTCGGCGTTTCAGGCCCAGGCGTCGTAAAAAGAGCGCTTGAAAAGGTGCGTGGCGAGAGCTTTGACGTGGTGGCTGAGACTGTGAAAAAGACGGCGTTTAAGATCACTCGTATCGGTCAGTTAGTCGGTCAAATGGCGAGCGAGCGCCTTGGGGTTAAATTTGGTATCGTCGATCTCTCTCTTGCTCCAACGCCTGCTGTGGGCGACTCGGTGGCTCGCGTGCTTGAGGAGATGGGGCTTGAGGCTGTCGGTACGCACGGCACGACTGCGGCACTAGCTCTCTTAAACGACGCGGTCAAAAAAGGTGGCGTCATGGCGTGCAATCAAGTTGGCGGCTTAAGCGGTGCGTTTATCCCAGTCTCAGAGGACGAGGGCATGATAGCTTCGGTGCGCGCTGGGTCATTAAATTTAGAAAAGCTTGAGGCGATGACTGCGATATGCTCGGTGGGACTTGATATGATCGCCATACCTGCGGATACGCCAAGTGAAAGTATAGCTGCGATGATCGCTGATGAGGCGGCTATCGGCGTGATAAATCAAAAAACAACGGCCGTTCGTATCATACCTCTTGGACGTGAGGGCGATATGATCGAGTTTGGCGGTCTTTTAGGAAGAGCGCCTGTGATGAAGATAAATAAGGCCTCAAGTGCCGATTTCATCGCTCGTGGCGGACAAATTCCAGCACCAATTCATA
>ERZ651108.990-NODE-990-length-13020-cov-10.424373_pt1 | contig 13020 bp, 10 predicted proteins | sample MGYA00512173_ERZ651108 | MGnify/ENA metagenome assembly ERZ651108 | reverse complement strand
AAGGAATCAGACAATCCTTGGCAGAAGAAGTAGAAAATCTCAAAGCTGCTACAAACAAGGCTGATGCAGACTTGGATGAAGTAAATAGTCAGGTGAAAGATGTTTTGACTCGTATCGCTAGCGCTCTTCAACAAGAGAAGGAAAATGCTGAGCAAGACCCTCAGACACTTGTGCTCTATCAAAAACTTTACGATATTCTTATGTCACTTCACTCATATTTAGAAAATAATAAGGGTTCTGATGCAGAATTTGATAAGGTTGATGCTCTACTAGATCAGCTATCTGCTAAGAGTAAAGATAAAGCCGCTTTACTTGAATTGACAAAAGCTATTCTGGTCTTGAATGAAGAAATCAAGTCAAAATCAAGCGCAGGTGAAGAAGCAACCCCAGCAAGAAATGCTGAAGCAAATAGTAGTAAGACAAGTACCGAAACTGAAACATCAGCAACTGCAGAATCTAATAGCGAAACTGCCAGCGACGAAAACAAACCGAGTAATGCAACAGATTCTAAACCTGCTGAACCAGCTTCAGAAAAGGAAACAACAGAATCTACAACAAGTACTGGAAATCAAGAAAAACCAGCAGAATAAAAAGAAAGGCGAAGTAGCTAAGCTACCTCGTCTTTTTAGTCTTTATAAGCTACGATACCAATGATGGTATCAACTGCACGTTCCATAGTCTGAAGGCTGACGTATTCAAAACGTCCATGCATATTTTCTCCTCCCGCAAAGATATTAGGAGTTGGGATTCCCATAAAGGAAATCTTAGAGCCGTCTGTCCCTCCACGGATTGGTTCGATAATAGGAGTGATACCCAAATCTTCCATAACTGCTTTGGCAATGGTAATTGGAGTCATATCTTTTTCAATGACTTCTTTCATATTGTAGTACTGGTCTGTCAAGTTTAGGGTGACACGGTCGCTACCAAGTTCTTGATTCATCTTATCAGCGATAGACTGCATAGCTGCTTTACGCGCTTCAAAGGCATCTTTTTCAAAATCACGAATGATGTAGCTTGCACGCGCCTCCTCGACACTACCTGTCACATCCATAAGATGATAGAAACCTTGGTAACCATCTGTCAGCTCTGGCCGGTCATTCTCAGGAAGTTGATTATGAAAATCGATCGCCATCTGAAGGGCATTGACCATCTGTCCTTTGGCAGTACCAGGGTGGACATTACGTCCTTGGAAATGAAGCTCAGCACCAGCTGCTGAAAAAGTCTCGTACTGCAGTTCTCCTAGCGGACCACCATCAACAGTATAGGCAAAGTCCACATCAAAATCTTCTGCGTCAAATTTATTGGCACCAACACCGATTTCTTCATCTGGACCAAAACCAACTCGAATTTCACAATGCTTGATTTCAGGATGAGCAGTCAAGTATTCGATAGCGGTCATAATCTCAGCAATTCCAGATTTGTCATCAGCGCCCAGCAAGGTCGTTCCGTCAGTTGTGATAAGCGTTTGGCCTAGATATTTTTCAAGACTCTTGAAGTCAGCAGGATCGAGTCTGAAACCAGAAGTACCTAAGTCGATGACTCCGCCATCATAGTCTTCGATAACTTGCGGTTTTACGCCTTCAGCATTAAAATCAGCAGTATCCATGTGAGAGATGAAACCAATCTTACGTGTTAACTTGTCATCGTTAGCCGGAAGGGTTGCCACTAGGTAACCATTACTTTCCAAATAATGAATATTACTTAAACCTAGTTCTTCTAATTCTGGTTTTAAAACCTTCAAGGCAAAATCCACCTGGCTTTGTGTCGTTGGCGTTCTTGTCGCATTTTCATCACTACGTGTATTGATTTTGACGTAACGTAAAAAACGCTCTAAGAGTAAATCGTAGGCCATAAGCACTCCTTTTGTTGTATTTAGTATTTACCTCAATTATAGCATAAAAACCCATCATAATGATGGGTTAACGTATAACTTAAACTTTAGATTCTTTTTCATAGTAAGACTTAATCCCTGCCACAATTGCGTTAGCTAAAGTCTCCTGATAAGCAGAGGTATTCAAACGGGCTGCTTCTTGAGGATTTGACAAGAAACCTAGTTCAAGAAGGACTGCTGGCGCTGTTGTCTCACGCAAGACCGCAAAGGTTTGACGTTTCACTCCCTGATTTTGGGCTCCAGTCGCATTAATCAGGCTGGACTGGATGGCATTGGCCAAGGTGTCACTCATGCTCAAACGAGTCGGATTAGCATGATAGGTTGCATTAATACGTGATGGATATTCTGCATAAGGTTGGTAATAATAAGTCTCGATACCCTGTGCTGCAGAACTTCCTGAAGCATTGATGTGAATACTTACGAAGATATCTGATTCAGAAGCATTAGCTGCACGTGAACGATCCGTCAAGTCAACATAGGTATCACTTGTGCGAGTGGTTACAACTTGATAGCCTTCTGCTTCAAGTTTAGCTTTCACGCGGCTTTGGATAGCCAAGGTCAAGCTCTTTTCAGAGATACCAAAGTAAGAAGCTCCTGGATCATAGCCACCATGACCAGCATCGAGATAGACAACCTTATTTAAAACATCGTAGTTTCCTCTTGATGCCGAACCGATTTTCTTAGGGGCTACCACATCAGCTGAAGTTGCCCCAAAGCCGATATTCTTACCTGAAGCATCAACAATATAGCCATGAACAATGTATTTACCTGAATTCCACTTGTGCTGACTAGCTGAAATAGTCACCTTATAGGAACCATCATCCTGTTTTGTGGCATTATGCCAAACAAGATCATCCTGACCATTTTGTTCAGACCAGACTGGGATAAGGACACCTGAAATACCACTTGGATTCGTCAGATTGGTGATAAGAACATCAAAGGTTCCACGGTTTTTATCGTTGTTTGTGATGGTCAAAGTTCCCTGAGTCTTAGTGATATCAAGTGTCACTTGTTTACCACCTAGGCCAATGTATTTACCGTCATTGTCAACCAAATAGACATGAGAATTATAAAGATTGCTATCACCCTTATGATTGCTTGAACGAACAGTCACCTTATAGTCTCCATTAGCTTGCTTAGCTGCCTTGTACCAGATGATATCATCTTGACCATTCTTTTCTGACCAGGTTGGAACCAAGACTTCTTTGAAACCTCGTGGCGCAACTAAATTTGAAATGACAAGATCATAGCTACCCGTAGCATTGTTGAGACCAGTGATAGCAAGGTCGGCTTTGGGATTTTGATTCTCTACTCCTCCATTTTCTAAGACAGAATTGGTCGTATTACTTACTGCATCCCATTCATAAAGTTTATAGGCTTCAATCAAAGAGATAAGTTTTCCGGGATAACTTGGATCTGTCGCATATCCTGCATTCTTCAGTTCCTGAGCCGCAACGCGATAATCTGTTTCATTCACAACTTTTCGGTAATTGTTTTTTCGCCACTCGGTACTCGTGAAAAATTTTGCATGGTCTACTACGCTATCATTCCATGAGGCATATTTTCGAAAAGCAGCATTGACTGTGATATAGTCACCATTAATATATTCCTGGGTAGGCACAATCACGATTTCTCCATTCCAGTCCTCTGAATCCTTAATGCCAAAAAGATTATTGTTGGGAGCCTTAGCAAGCTCAGAGCTTCCCCAACCACTTTCTAGGATAGCTTGTGCTGCCGTAATAGAGGGAAGGACTCCTTCCTTGGCTCCATCCATAGCTCCTTGCTTAATGGCACTAAGAAAATGACTTTGATTCTGATTAATTTCGCTAGGATCATCTGCCTCTTGATAAGAGCTTGTGGTCACAGAACTATTGGTTAAGACAGCCATTTTTGAAGAATCCGCCAGACTTGCTTGCTTCTCCTCTAATATCTTTTCACTTTGTAGATTCATTTGACTTGTCGAATCATCGTATACGCCTACTTCAGAATAACTTGCCGCATGATTATCAGTACTTTCTTTCAAAGTTGAAGATGTGTCAGTTGGTGGCAACATTTCATCTGCTTTCGCCGAGTGACCAGACATTCCTAAAAATAAGATTGCCAACATAACACCACACAATCCATAAGTTTTGCTTTTCTTAAATCCAAAATGAAATCCTAATTGCATCTTAATTTCCTTTTCTACTTACAATTTCTGCTAATTCATTTTAAGACAATGAAACTATCAGCATCATAAAGTCTTAAAATAAACCATCACCAATTTATTCGCAAAAAAAAGCTAGAAACTTGTCAAAAGTTCCTAGCTTTTTTTAGTAGTATTGAAATATTAATCGACATCAACGAAACCAAAACGTGATAGAGGATACAATCTGAAAGAGATAACACCTTTAATTTGGTCCTTTTCAATGAGACCAAACTTACGACTATCATCTGTATTACGACGGTTATCGTTCAGTACAAGATATTGACCCTTTTCAATCTTAGTTTGTTTATTATCTGTCAATGTTGCAATGGAAAAATCATCAGTGAAGAAGTTTCCAGGTGAAACTGTCGCCAAATAAGCTGATTTATCCTTGCTAATATAGGCTTCGTCAACTGACTTATCATTGACATAAAGGAAATCATCCATAGCTGTCACGCTCTTGCCTTCATCAGCAATAACACGCCCAATATATTCCTTGCCATTAACTGTATAAAGAATAAAATCTTTTTTCTGAGGTTCAACATTTTTATTGAAAGTAACATAATCACCAGCATGAATATAGTCATTCGCCTGACCTTCAGTCACACGGTGTGTTGAAAAGACAAATGCTCTTAACAACAAAATCACTACAATGGCAAGAACTGCTATGATAATATTTCGAATTAAATCTCTCTTAACCATACTTACTCCTTATGGGTTCTAATAAAATCATAACATAAATAGAGAAATAAAAAAAGAGGGAGTGAACAAGCTCAATGTATCTCTCCCTCTCTTTAAACCAAGGATTAAAGCCTTTCGCAGCTTAATAATCCTCAAGAAATGTTTGCATATTGACATCATCTGGAACTAAGGCAAGGTATTTTTCTGCTGTTGCACGTGCCTGATCTCTGTAACCAAATTCCCTCAGGATATATGCATAATCATGGAGGAATTCAGGATTTTCAGATAAATCTGTAGCCAAATCTTGATAGATTTGAAAAGCTTCTTCTTCATCATCAAGTGCTTGGTGGGCCTTGGCAATGTTCCAACGAGCCAAAACAGAATCAACTTCGTAATCGGCTAAAGCTACCAGATCCTCGTAACGTTCTTCTTCTAAATAGAGAGTACTTAAACGTAGAACAATCTCATCTTGGTCCTCAGCGAGTGGTAAGGCTTGCTTCAGATAAGATTCAGCAGATTGAGTGTCATGCAACTCGTAGGATAACTGTGATGCTAACAAAAGTAATTGAACATCAAAAGCATTTTTTGAAATCCCTTGTTGTGCCATACGTAAGGCTTCTTCAGTTTTATGCTCTGCATGTAACGACAAGGCGTAAATATACTCATAACCTTCGAAGTCAGCAGACATGGTTTCTATCTGCTTAAAGTAAAAATTAGCTTTTTGATACTCTTCTTGATCATAGAGCAAAGTGGCTAACTCAAAAGCAATGGTATCATCGTATTCAATTTCAATAGCTTTTTCCAAAAATTCACGAGCAGCTTCAAACTTACCTAGACTGGCATAAGCCTTACCAATGCGTTCATAAGTAGAAACGCCAGTCATTGCCAGGAGGTCACGATTATCTAATTTAGCATAGTATTGAATAGCTTGTTCAAAATTTCCAAGTTCAAATTCCATTTCAGCCAAACCAAAAATAATCAATGAGTCATCTGATAGTTGACTTGCCTCCAACAACTTATCACGTGCCACATCAGTTAGGCCCTCCATTTGGTAGAGGTCTGCCTTTACAATTAAAGCAGACAAATAGTCGTCAGAGTCTTCAGGTATGGCATCCAAATAAAGAAAGGCCTCTTCAATATCGCCATCTTCGGCTGCAATTTGTGCTAGATTGACATTAACCTCTGGAAAATCAAAACGAACTTTTTCGTAAATTTCCTGTGCCTGTGGTAAGAAACCAATAGACTCTAGATATTGGCCCAACTCAACAAGAACCTCTGCAGGGTCTTCTCGTAAAGCTTTTTTTAAATATTTGTCTGCGTGGTCTAAATCTTGGTTTCCAATAGAGGCAACCATTTTTTCACTATTTAACATCGTCTTTTTGTCCTTCATTTTCTAAATCATCTTGATAAAGATTACTTACAGAACGGTACCAATCAAAAATCTCTCTAACAACAACCTTGACAGAAGCATAGATTGGAATCCCTAATAGAACACCCCACACACCGTAAAGAGATCCTGCTGTCAAGAGAATAAACATAATGGTAATCGGGTGAATGCTTAGTTTATTTCCCAAAACAAGTGGAGAAACAAAACGTCCTTCAATAGTTTGCTCAATGACAAAAATGATTAGGACCTTGATCAGCATAGCAGGTCCTTGCACCAGTCCCATGATTACAACTGGTACCATAGCAAGAAAACTTCCTAGATAAGGAACCATGTTTAGAAAACCTGCCATAATACCAAAAGTCATACCATATCGAAGACCTACAATCTTAAACATAATACAGAACATAATGGCAACGACAATAGCGACTGTAACCTGGCCTTGAACATACCCTTCGAGCTGACTATTAATATCTGAAAGCATACGAACAGTTGTTTCACGAAAGCGAGTTGGTAAGGCTGAGACAAAGCTATGTTTCATCTTTTGGCTATCTCTTAAAAGGTAGAAGAGAATGAAAGGTGCCAAAATGATAGCTACTGTCACCCTTGCTACTGTGCTCGCAAAAGTACCAACCCATGTCAAAGCAGATGAAGAAAAGTTCTCAGCATAGTTGACCATTCTCGCTGAGAAATCACTAAGCATGGACTCTAGATCACCGTGGAAATTAGAAAGAATAGGAAGATTAATCCAACGTTCCGTCTCACTATTAGCACGTGCAATATATGATGGTGCATTTCTTATTAAGATCAAAATTTGATTTTGTAAGCTAGGAATAGCCGTCGAAATTCCCCAGACCAAGAGCAAACCAAGGATAGCGTAGATGACTAAGATAGACATGGTTCGGTTTAGTCCGGTTCTTTCTACAAGTAGTACCAAAGGTTTTATTAAGTAATAAAGGAGCATGGAAATAACCAGTGGCAACATAATAATGGTCATAAACTGAATGACGGGTGAAAAAATAGGACTAATCTTGGTGAAAATCAAAACCGTCAAACCAATCAAAAGTAAGATGAAAAAGGCTACAACAGCCTGATTATTCAAAATCCACTTAAAAAACCATGTTTCTGAAAAATGTTCTGTTTTTTTACGCTTCATAGTTCCTCCCTATTTATCATAAAAGGTTACAGTCTTGTCTACTAAGTTTTGGTTACGATCATAGACAAATTTTGCAGAGAAGAAAGGCTTATCTTCAAGAATCCACTTGAAGATCTCGTAGTCACCTTCCCAAGTTGGTTTAGATAAGACCTCATCATAAGGTACCCATTCAAGCGTTCCTTCACGAGACTCCTCATCTGAGATGAGTTCTCCTTCAAAACCAGTTACCTTAAAGACATAGGTGTACCAATCATGACCAGGGGTAAATTCTGGAAAGGTAATCATCCCTTTAAAATCCATCTCAGTCACTATAAAATGGGTTTCCTCGAGAATTTCACGACGAGCACATTCGTCAGGCGTTTCTCCCGCTTCTAGTTTTCCCCCAACAGAAATCCACTTTCCTTCATGAACATCATTAGGCTTTTTATTACGATGTAGGAGCAAAAGCTCCTTTCCATTGTCAATATAACAAATGGTAGCTAACTTTGTCATAATGCATCTCTTTTCCAATGTTTTTTAAATATTATACCAAATATGGGATTGGATTTGGGCTTTGAGCAAACGATTTTGAGATATAGTTGAAAATCTGCTTTCTGATTCTCTTGACAAACAAAAAGAGAACCAGATTGGTTCTCCTTTAATTTCTTTAGTATTTCAAATAACGGCGCATTGCCATACGTGACCCAATCGAACCGATAATGATACCGACTGCAAAGAGGGTTCCGATAACCGCATAGACAAACCACTCTGGATCATACATCGAAATACCACCTTTGACAAAATCAGGGTTCAAAGATGAGTAAACCATGTGATACAAAAGATAAATAAGGCCAGAAGGAATGATAGCACCAAGTGCACCAATCCAAGCACCCTCCATCAAGTAGGGACGACGAATATATGAATTCTTAGCACCTACCAAACGCATGATTTGAATTTCAGTCGCACGTGACATAATGGTAATACGGATGGTATTTGAAATCAATAGGACAGCTACAATCGTTAAAAGAGCTGTGGCAATGATTCCCCAAAATTGAACACGTTTCATAGTAGACATCAGAATTTCGGTATCTGATCCACCAAAGTTAGCATTATCAACGCCCTGAATGGCTTTAGCTTCCTTAGCAACTCGACTGACATCATCTGGTGATTTCGTTTGGACGATGTAAACATCAGATAGTGGGTTAGCATCCCCAGTCGCTGTCTCGAAACTTGACCCCATTGTTTCAATGAGTTGTTTCTTTTGTTCTTCTTTGCTAGAGAAAGTAACCTTATCTACACCTTTGATCTTGGTTAAAGCATCATAAATCTTATGGTAGTCTTTATTAGCTACAATCTGTCCAGAAAGTTCCTTGACTGTTTTCGAGGCATCTGATGAATCTGGATCCAGGTAGACATTGACCTGAATGTTCTTTTCAATATCTGAAGCCAATTTCTGTGTATTTAAGATAACAGAGCCAAAGACACCTAAAAGTGAAAGAACAATCATTACCGAAAATACTGCCGTAAGTGTCGACAACAAATTACGTTTGAGATTCTTAATCGATTCTCCTAAATGGCGGAAAAAGCGTCTAATCATGGTAACCGTACTCTCCTTCCTCTTCATCACGAACAATACGTCCTTCTTCAATCGCTACGACACGATGACGAAGGTTATTAACGATAGTTGAGTTATGGGTCGCCATTATAATGGTAGTCCCTTGCAAGTTAATACGTTCAAGGACCTGCATAATTTCCCAAGAAATTTCTGGGTCCAGGTTCCCTGTTGGTTCATCCGCAATCAAAACTTTTGGATTATTTACAATAGCACGCGCAATAGCAACACGCTGTTGCTCACCACCAGACAATTGATTTGGGAACGAACGCATCTTGTGTTTAAGACCAACCAACTCGAGTACTTCTGCCACTCGTTTCTTAATATGACGAGGTTTCTCACCAATAACTTCCATGGCATAAGCAACATTTTCAAAAGCTGTTTTCTTTGGAAGGAGTTTATAATCCTGGAAAACAACTCCAATGGAACGTCTCAAGAGTGGAACATCTTTCTTACGAAGTCGGGTTAAATCAAACTCTCCAACCTTCATAGAACCACTTGTTAATTTTTCTTCTTGGTAGAACAAGCGAATTAAGCTTGATTTACCAGCACCAGAAGGGCCGACTAAGTAAACAAACTCCCCAGAGTTAACAGACAAATCAATGTGTCTAAGGGCTGTTGTTGACTTATCATACTTCTTAGTAACATCTTTTAATTCAATAAGAGCCATAATGTCAGTATTCAACTACTAAAGTAGCTGAACGCCTTCCTTTCATTGAGATAGAGTATATTAATACTTGAAATAAGTATGTTATTACTATTCTTCCATACGCCACTTGAGGTAGGCATCGATGAAGCCTTCAATATCCCCATCCATTACCTTATCAACCTGGGCAACTTCATAGCCTGTACGGTGATCTTTAACCATGGTATATGGCGTGAAAACGTATGAGCGAATTTGACTTCCCCAAGTGATTTCTTTCTTATCACCTTTCAAAGCATTCACTTCTTCTGCTTTCTTTTCTTGCTCCATTTGATAGAGTTTAGCTTGAAGCATCTTCATCGCACGGTCGCGGTTTCCATATTGTGTACGGTCAACCGTTGAAGCAACAACAATACCAGTTGGAATGTGGGTCAAACGCACACCAGTTGAAACCTTGTTGACGTTCTGACCACCAGCACCACCTGAACGGAAGGTATCCATCTTGATATCATCTTCACGGATTTCCACTTCAATAGTATCATCCAATTCTGGCATCACTTCTACAGATGTGAAAGAGGTGTGGCGACGTTTAGCAGAGTCAAATGGTGAAATTCGTACCAAACGGTGTACACCCATTTCTGACTTGAGAAGACCATAGGCATTGGGTCCTTCAAATGATAAGGTTACTGACTTGATACCAGCTTCATCTCCTGCTTGGTAATCCAATACTTCCACTTTAAAGCCTTTAGCATTTCCATAGCGAGTGTACATACGAAGCAACATATCACCCCAGTCCTGAGCCTCAGTACCACCGGATCCTGGATGGATTTCCAAGATGGCATTATTATGGTCATAAGGTTCTGACAAGAGCAAGGTCATCTCGTAACTGGTCATCATCTTATCAAGTTCTGACAACTGTTCAACCAATTCTTCATGTACCGACTCATCTTCAGCTAAAAAGTCTAATAAAATTTCAACTTCATCCTGCAACTCTTCCATCTTATGGAAAGTATTGTAAGTGTTTTTTAATTCATTTAATTCTTGCGACGTTTTTTGGGCCGCGATATTATCGTTCCAAAAATCAGGTTCTGTCATCTTGTTTTCCAAGATGGCAATCTCTTCCTCTAAACCTTCGAGGTCAAAGAGACCCCCTGAAAGAAGCTAATTTTTCACGATTTGCGTCAATTTTCTGACGAATTTCTGAAATGTCCATAAATACTCCTTTATTGTATCGTTTTATTATACCATAATCTATCATTTCTTTCCATCTTTTGCTCTAATCCCTTATTACACGTAAAAAGAAGCCTTTCGGCTTCCCTTATTACAAGACTTTTGCTGAAGTACGAGTGATTTCTTCTACTTGAATATTCTCTGATTCAAATTTTTCTTTCAAGGCTGGTAAATCAATTGATCCATCGATTTGAACTTCGATAATGACCTTACCATCCTTACGCGGAATATTGACTGTATGAGAGATATTCAAATTTTCTTCTACAATCAAAGAAACAATCTTTCCGAGTACACCAACTTCATTTTCCGTAACAAAGCGTACACGAATCCCTTCTTCGCCATAACCTGCGATTTCAAGAAAGGCTTGGAAAACGTCACGGTCCGTAATAACCCCATAGACTTGATGGTTATCTACGACAGGAAGAATACCAATCTTGTTTTTCAACATCAGATAAGTTGCATCCTCTAGACTCGCATAGCCTGAAACAGTGACAACATCACGAATCATCACATCTTTTACTTTTGTCTTATTTAGAAGATAATTCATCTCATAGATAGAAAGACTTGTTGCTTTGGATGGACTAGCTTGGGCAATGGTTCCCTCAGTTACCAAACCAACCAATTGATCATTTTCGATAACAGGCAAGCGGTGCAACCCTTGCTCTCTCATCAAATCTGCTGCATGAGATACTGTTGTATCTGGACTAATATAAACTACCTTGCGGGTCATAAAATCTTTAACTGCCATGAGACTTCTCCTTTTCTATTCTTATCCCTATTATACAATCTTTTTGTAAATCTATCAAACGCTTACATTTCTTTTTCAAAATTCAGAAAAGTATGAATAAGCTAGCAAAAAGAGCTCTGAAATCGAGCCCTCTGAATGAATGTAAGAAACGTTTCATTCGATTTTTTCAATTATTAGAAATTCATCTTTCAGTGTAGATGTAGATTTGTTTGCAATCTAAATATGTCAACTAAAAAGGTCCCCCGGACTATTAATGAGGATTACTTCGCAATCTTCATCTGCCGACTAAAACAATCCAGTGGATTTGATAATTGCTTCGCAATCTTCATCCGCCGACTAAAAAGGTCCCCCGGACCTTTTTAGCCACCTAGATATGCTTTTCTGACTTCTTCTGATGAAGCGAGTTCTTTTCCTGTTCCTGATAGGACGATTTTTCCTGTTTCCAGTACATAGCCTCGGTCAGAGATTGCGAGTGCTTTATTGGCATTTTGTTCAATCAAGAGGACGGTTGTTCCTTGCTTCTGGATATCTTGAATGATATCAAAAATCTCTTGGATAAAGATTGGGGCAAGACCCATTGATGGTTCATCTAAAAGAAGAAGTTTTGGTGTTGACATGAGAGCGCGTCCCATGGCAAGCATTTGTTGTTCCCCTCCTGAAAGAGTGGCTGCATCTTGGTTCTTTCGTTCTTCAAGACGTGGGAAGCGTGAGAAAACTTTCTTCAAGTTAGCTTGATTTTCTTCACGATTTTTCTTTAAGAAAGCCCCCATTTCAAGATTTTCCATCACAGTCAAGCCAGGGAAGACGTGGCGTCCTTCTGGAACTTGTGAAAGACCACCTGCCACGATTTTCTGAGCTGGCATTTTTTGGATTTCTTGACCTAAAAATTCAATCTTTCCTGAGCTTGGTCTAACTAAACCAGACAAGGTACGGAGAATGGTTGTCTTACCAGCACCCGTTGGGCCGACAATGGCTATCTTCTGTCCGGCTTTGGCCTGGGCTGAGAAATCATGAATAATCGTCTGGTCTGACTTGTAACCGAAGAAGACATCTTCAAAGGTAACATCTCCCTTGACAGCAGCAAGCTGCCGCTCTTTATGCTGGTCGTCTTCCATCTCAGGCTCAGCCAGAAATTCAAGGACACGAACCAGTGCTGCACCAGCCTGCTGCAAGACGGTGATACCTTGAGCAATCTGTGACAATGGCTGAGAGAAGGTCCGCACATAAACCATAAAAGCGACGATAATCCCGATGCTAATAGAGCCATTAATCGCCAGAGCAGCACCTACCAAAATAACCAGCACATAAGCAAAATTCCCTGTAAAGAACATGAGCGGCATCATCATACCAGAAATAAATTGAGACTTCCAAATACTGTTATAGAGATTGTGATTGAGAACTGCAAAGCGCTCCTTAGACTGCTCAATGGCATTATAGCTGGTAACGACATTATGACCGGAGTACATCTCCTCCACATAACCGTTTACCGCAGCCAGATCGTTTTGCTGGGCGGT
>ERZ651108.989-NODE-989-length-13024-cov-6.598196_pt1 | contig 13024 bp, 5 predicted proteins | sample MGYA00512173_ERZ651108 | MGnify/ENA metagenome assembly ERZ651108 | reverse complement strand
TACCGCCACCAGCACCCAGCCAGAAGGCAGCGACAAGCCAGAAGAAGTACCGGTGGTAGCCGCCAAAATACCCAGCAGCACCACAGTCACCACAAACTGGGAAACCTGCACCAACGCCACGGTGGCCACACCCACCGCCGTCGGCACCCCCTTACGGTTAAGGAAACGCAAGTTCATAGCCGCCCCACCCACACCGGCCGGAGCCACCAGCGCCACCACAGAAGACGCAAAATGCACCTCGGTAGCCCGAATCAAACCCAGCTTGTTGGGGGTGAAAGCCACCAGCGTCATACCGGCGCCCACATAGGTGGCCAGTGAGAACACCAGCGCCGCCAAGAACCACCAGAAATTAGCTTGCTCAACCGCCGCAGAGATCTGGGTGAAGTTCATCTGGCCCAGCACCGTCCACAGCGCCACCACACCCACAATCGCCATGAAAATAGTGCGGGCAGAGAAACGGTTAATCTTGGTGGGTTCAGCCTGGGCCGTAGGCACCAACGCCACCAGTGCATCACGCAGCTCCTGCAAAATCTTGCCGCGTCGACCCATGGCGGCACGGGTAGAGCGCGGCAACACCACCTTTTGCAGCATCGGCGCGATAGAAGCTACCTGATCGCGATCCAGCACCCGCGAGGCTGAGGCAATGGCCCGCTCCACTCCCACATTTAGAGCCACTAGGGCCAGGGTTTGGGCTAGGTCCATGCGGCGCGAGAGCTCAGAGGAAGCCAGTTCGCCGTCATCCCAGTCGGTTAGCCAAATATGGTCACCAGCATCCACCAGCACACTTTGATCGCTGATGGCGCGGTGGGCTAGGCCAACCGTGTGGGCGCGGCGCAGCTGGGTCCACAAATCCAGCAAAGTGTCGTCAGAGATTTGGTCGCCTAACTGCCCAAATGCGCGCGGAGAGACAATATGCTCGGTGACCAGCAGCATTGATTCTTCTGCCTCAGCCACGCCCAGAATTTGCGGGGCCCGCACCGCATGACTGCGCGCCATCTGGTTCATCATCACCGTGTTTTCTGCACTGGCGCGCACCGAATAGTTTTTCGCTGGGGCCAGGCCACGCGTGCGTAGGGTGTCCCAGGCAGTGGATAGAAAGCCCACCACGTGCGTGTCAGTGTCCATCACGGTCAAGTCATAGCGTTTGCCGTCTTGGTCCCACACCGCGTAGATGCGGTGAATATCTTCGCTTTGGGACTGCCACAGTTCTTCGGCTAGCTCCAGCTCGTGGGCGCAGTTGTAGTCAGGCAGGGGCGTGAGTTTTTCGTCATTGCCGGCTGGGGCCAGGGTTTGGGGGGTTTCAGTTTCGACGACGGCGCCGTCGTCTTGGGTGGAAACGATCGGGTTTTCACGTACTTTCTCGGTGTAACCAAGCTGGGAGTCGGTACGTACCTGCCAGGCTTGCAGGGGGGCTTGGCACGGGTTTAGACGCACCACCTTGACAGCGTCCACACCGCAGCGGCGCAGGCCGCGCGCCAAAGCCACCCCAGTGGCGTTTTCGCTGGCCACACCCATAATGTAAAGCACTAAGTAGCTGGCGATAAGACCCAACAACACTGAGGCCACCGCTGCCAGCAGGGTAATAGCTGAGCGCAGCACCGAAACACCCACCACAATTCCCAGCAGCCACCAGGAAGTTTTTACCAGCTTGGATTGGTGTTTACCGGAAGCCAAAATAACTGCAGCCAAGGCAGCATAGGTGGGTGAGAGAATCTCGTAGGTGTTTAGGTTGCGGTAGGAGATCATGCCGTTGTGCACCTGGTTAAACACCGGCAGCTGCAACAGGTATGTGAACAGTGCAGATAGCAGATAAGCACTGATTAGGGCGATCAGGGCTTGGCCTGAGCGCCACCAGTCCTTATGCAGCAAAGCGCGCCCCATCAACGCTAGGGGCAGAGCTAAAGTGACGATACCTTCAAAGGCTTGCAGCGGGAACACCAGCACCCGGCGCAGCAGCTGGGAAAAGACGGTCTGTACGTCATAAATGACAGCAGTGGTGGTTGCCTGGGCGAACACAGCCAGTAGAAAAACCGTTACTAGACCTAGCGCGCAGACACCGGCAAATAGTAGGTCGCGGGTGCGGTGTTCGCGCCGCTCTAGGGTGTCAACCAAGGTTAGGGTGCTGGTTTCTACCAAAGTTGGCTGTGGTTCCGCCTGGGAGGTGGTGCCTACTCGGGGAAAACCAACTGGGCGGGCCGAGTTGGCGGCCTCAGCTGGGGCGCTGGGTTTTTCGACGGCGGTAGCTACCCGGCTATCCGGGGTGGCGGCGGGGCTACCGGCCGCAGATTGATCTGGCGCTTGGGTCATGGGGCTAGTCTATGAAACTGGGCCTTATATCCCCACATATCCCCCACTAAATAGTGAAGCTCATTAGGGATATTTTATTTTGTCCGCTGCACCTTCCAAGACACTATCTAGTGTGCATAACAAAGCGCGCACCCGGGCTAGCAGCCCAAAGTGCGCGCTTTAATTCGAAGTAGCCAGACTATTCTATGTCACTTCATACTGTCAGATCACTTCACGCGGCGCAGTCGCAGCGAGTTAGACACTACGATCACGCTGCTCATAGCCATAGTGGCCCCGGCGATCATGGGGTTAAGCAAACCCGCCATGGCCAGCGGAATTGCGGCCACGTTATAGGCGAAAGCCCAGAACAGGTTCTGCTTAATGATGCGCAGCGTAGCGCGCGAAACCTTGATAGCAGCCACAACTGCCTCCAGGTCGGCACGCACTAGCGTGATGTCGGCGGCCTCAATGGCCACATCTGAGCCGGTACCCATGGCCATACCCAAACCGGCAGCGCCCGCCTGGGCTAGAGCGGCGGCGTCGTTAACACCGTCACCCACCATGGCCACATTAGCCCCCTCACCTTGCAGGCGAGCCACCACGTCGCGTTTATCCTCAGGCAGTACCTGGGCGATTACGTCATCAATACCCACCTGGGCGGCGATGAACTTGGCGGCGCGCTCATTGTCACCGGTGAGCAGGATGGGACGCAGCCCCATGGCTTTGAGCTCACTGATGGCTTTGGCGGTGGTGGGTTTGGGTTCGTCACGCACAGCTAGGGCAGCACGCAGGCGCAGTGATTTTGGATCCGGCCCTGAGGCCACTAGCACCACGGTGGCGCCGGTGTCTTCCAGGGCGCGTACCTGGGCTTCAGCCTGCTCGCTTAGGTTTACGCCCTGCTGGCTCAGCCAGGTGGCTTTACCGACGACGGCGTAAGTGGCCTGGCCTGCTGCGTGGGCTACCGTGGCGCTGACCCCACGGCCAGCATGGTTAGTGAACTCGCTGATCTGGGGCGCCTGGACGCCGTCTAGCTGCGTGCCCGCCACAATAGCGCGGGCTACCGGGTGTTCAGAGGGAATCTCTAGCGCCTGGGCCAGGGCCAAGGTTTGCAGCTGGGCTGGGCTTAGGGTGGCACCCTCCCCCAAGTCCACAACCGTGGCGCCGTCGCTAGCAGCACCGGCCTGAGCACCAGCGCCGCCAGCATCACTTACCTCGGCGGCGTCGTCGAAAAATACCGCCTGAGCCAGGTGCATTACCCCCGTGGTGACCGTACCGGTCTTATCCAGCACCACCGTGTCAATGCGGCGGGTAGATTCAAGCACCTCCGGGCCACGAATAACCACACCCAACTGGGCGGCGCGGCCAGTACCCACCAGCAGGGCGGTAGGCGTCGCCAAACCCAAGGCGCAGGGGCAGGCAATTACCAGCACCGCCACCGCTGCCGTAATCGCGGCCTGGGCGTTATGACCGGTAGCCAGCCACCCTAGGAAAGTTAAAGCAGCCAGAGCTAAAACCGTGGGCACAAACACCGAACTGACCCGGTCAGCCAGGCGCTGCACCGGCGCCTTTGCAGCCTGGGCGGCAGTAACCACCTGGGCAATACGCGACAGTGTGGTGCCCGCACCCACCCGGGTAGCGCGCACAACCAACGTGCCCGAAGTATTCACGGTGGCGCCGGTAACCTCGTCACCTGCACTTACATCCACCGGCAAAGATTCACCGGTCAGCAAGGAAGCATCAATGGCGCTGTGCCCCTCAACCACCACGCCGTCGGTGGCAATTTTTTCGCCCGGACGCACCCGGAAACGATCGCCCACCTGCAGGCGGTCAATCGGAATTTCCGTAACCGAGCCGTCAGCGTTAACCCGCGCAGCAGTTTTGGCGCCCAGCTGCAAAAGCTTACGCAGCGAGTCACCCGAGCGGTGACGCACCCGCGCCTCCGCCAAACGCCCCGTGAGCAGGAAAGTCACGATCCAGGCGGCAGACTCAAAATACATGTGGGCATGCTCGCTTTGGGCGCGCGGAATGAACTCCATGCTCATGCGCATCCCCAGCATGCCGGCGCCCCCAAAAATCAGCGCCCACAAGCTCCACAAGGTGGCGGTAATAACCCCCAGGGAAACCAGGGTGTCCATGGTGGTGGAGCCGTGGCGCAGGTTAGTGAAAGCGGCCTTGTGGAAAGGCCAAGCACACCAAGTCACCACCGGCAGGGCCAGTGCGGCCACAACCCACTGCCAGCCATAGAACTGGGCGGCGCTGACCATAGAGATCACCATCAGTGGCACTGATAGCGTGGCCGCCACGATCAGGCGACGGCGCAGGTCGGCGGCGTGGGCCAGGTGGCGGGCTTCCTGCTTGCGCATAGCCTCGACGGCGCCGTCCTCCACCTTAGTCACGGTGGCGCTGTAACCAGCTTTTTCCACCACGGCCACCAGCTGCTGGGGATCTACCGGCGCGCTTAGCTCAACGTGGGCTGATTCGGTAGCTAGGTTAACTGAGGCGTTAACGCCGGCCACTTTGTTCAGTTTTTTCTCCACGCGCGCCACGCAGGAGGCACACGTCATCCCACCCACGCTCAAATCTACGCTGCCGTGACTGGCGTTAGTTGAGGTGGTTTCTTGGATATCAGTCATTATTTAAGGCTCCGCCTCACTCGTCGCGTTCGATGGCTTCCAGGGTGTAGTTGCCGGCTTCATCGACGGCGTCGGCCAGGGCCTGGTCGTCTAGGCGCACGTCAGAAACCACCATTACGTCAGAGACGCCGCCCTTGTTCAGGATTACTGAAACGTTCTTGACACCCTCAACCTCTTCTAGCTCTTCACTCACGTGACGCACGCAGTTAGAGCAGGTCAGGCCCGAGACCTTGAGGACGGTGGTGCGGTCGATGTTTTCAGCCATTTTCTTCTCCTAAATGTGTTGCCTAGCCAGTCATTAACGCAAGCTAGCGGCTATGTATGAATATGGGCTAGCCGGCCTGTAGACAGCTTTAAAACTGTCCCCCCAAGCACGACTAGCCCAACCGGGATATGCCCCGAATTATTCCTAGTTAATCCTCTAGGTGGCGTACCAGACTTTCAGCCAAGCCCACGTAGGTGCCCGGGGTTAGCGCCAGCAGGCGAGCTTCGACGTCGGCAGGCATACCCAACCCAGCGATAAAGTCGCGCATAGCCTGGCCGGTAACCCGCTTGCCACGGGTCAGTTCCTTTAGGCGCTCGTAGGGGTCAGCCATGCCGGTGGCGCCAGCGACGGCGGCCGCGCGCATAGCCTGCTGCACCGGTTCGCCCAGCACCTCCCAGGTGGCATCTAAGTCTTCAGCCAGGCAGCGCTCATCCACATCCAGGCCGCCCAGCCCCCCGCGCACATTAGAGATAGCCAGCAGCGAGTGCCCCAGGGCCACGCCCACATTGCGCTGGGTGGTGGAGTCGGTCAGGTCGCGCTGTAGGCGGCTGGTTACCAGGGTGGCCGCTAGGGAATCTAGTAGCGCACAAGAAATCTCAAAGTTGGCTTCACCGTTTTCAAAACGAATCGGGTTGACCTTGTGCGGCATGGTGGAGGAGCCAGTGGAGCCCTGGGCGCTTAGACGCTGGTGGAAGTAGCCCAAAGAAATGTAGGTCCACACGTCGGTGGCCAGGTTGTGGGCAATACGGTTGTAGCGGGCCACGTCGCTGTACAGCTCAGCCTGCCAGTCGTGGGATTCAATCTGGGTGGTTAGCGGGTTCCAGATCAGGCCCAGGTGCTCCACGAAACCGCGCGAAACAGCCTCCCAGTCAGCTCCCGGCACGGAAACCACGTGGGCACCATAGGTGCCGGTGGCGCCGTTGATCTTACCGAGGTATTCGGTGCCCTCAATGCGGCGCAGCTGGCGGCCCAGGCGCCAAGCCAATACGGCCAGTTCCTTACCAAAAGTGGAGGGGGTGGCCGGCTGGCCGTGGGTGCGGCACAGCATGGGCACAGCCTTGTACTGGCGAGCCATTTCGCTGAGGTCATCCACCAGGCCCTGGGCGGCCGGCAGCCACACCTGTTTGATAGCTGAGCGGATAGTTAGGGCGTAGGCCAGATTGTTGATGTCTTCACTGGTGCAGAAAATGTGCACAATCTCGTGCACCTGGGGCAGCACCGTGTCTTGGCCCAGCACCTGGGGGGCAGCATCTAGGCGACGCTTGAGCAGGTACTCCACAGCTTTCACGTCGTGGCGGGTGACTGCCTCAATTTCAGCTAGTTCATCAATTTCGGCGCGGCCAAAGCTGGAAACAATACCGCGCAGGTACTGCTTCTCAGCGGCAGAGAACTTAGGGGCGCCCGGCAAAACCTCGTTATCGGTGAGGTAAATCAGCCATTCAACTTCCACATGCACGCGAGCGCGGTTCAAAGCAGCTTCAGACAGGTGGTCTACCAGCGGCGAGGCGGCGGCGCGGTAGCGTCCGTCCAACACCCCCAGAGCCAGTGGCGGGTTTACCTCAGCTAGGTTTACACGGGATAGGGGCAGGTCAGCAGTCTCAGCACAACTCATGCGCTAATTGTCTCAGCTGACCTGCCCCCAACACCAGAGGCCCGGTTTAACGTGGTTTTAGGCCACTTTTTCGCCGGGCTGGCGGCTTAGGCACGGGCGCGTAACGGATTGGCTCGTCCGTAACGGATGCGCCATCGGTTTTAGTGACGGTGCAGGTAGTCGCGTAGTTTGCCAGAGCGCAGCGCCCCACCAGCAGCCACTAGACCCCCAGCTACAAGCACTAATCCTCCGGCCACACCGGTAACCGCCAGCGAGCCGTGGTGTGAGGCGCCGCTGTTACCGGCGAAAGCTACCTTCCCTGAACCCTTCGAGGAGGGTAGCGGTGAGGGCTTCAGCGCCGCCCTGCCGGTAGGCATGGGGCTGGCGCTAGGCATTGGGCTGGCGCTGGGCACAGCGCTAGCCGTGGGCGCGGCGGTGGGGCTAGGTGCGAGGGTCGGCGCAGCGGTCGGCGTGGCAGTGGGCGACGCCGTCGGGGCCGGGGTGGGGCTTTGCGTAGGCTGCTCGGTGGGCTGCGGGGTGGGAGCGGCCGGCAGCATCCGGCGCTTACCTAGGTTCTGGTCGAAGCGAGTTACCGGGTAGGTGACCTGACTGTCGCCCTGGGTGTAGGTCAGCGTCAGCGTGGCATCCAGGTAGCCCTGCTTGGCCTCCTCCGCGCTTACCACATAGCCACTGGTGAAGCACCACATGGTCTTGCCGGGCTCAATGTCGCCGCTGCAAGATTCAATTTCGGTGCCCTCGGGCCCCTTGGCGCTATCGATGTGCAGGGTCTTATTGGTGTTGTTGACGATGGTCCAGTGGAAGGGCAGCTTTTCGCCGGCCTGGTAGGGCTTAGCCACGATGTCGCGGGTGTAGTCGCTGCGCTCGCCGGCCACGGTCAGTGCAATCAGCTCAGGGGTGGTGAGTTTGAGCTCCACCGAGCCTCGCAGGCTGTACTGGCCTGCCTCCAAGGTGGCATCCACATTGTAGGTGTCAGCCACAATGTCCTTGGTGGCGGTGACCTTGACGTTTACGGTGGCAGACTCGCCAGGCTTTAGCGCCGGGGTGGCTACCAGCTCGCTGCTGACGTTTTCGGGCAGGCCGGTTAGGCGCATGGACCCAGCCGGCAGGGCGACGTCGTCGTCATTGCGGATAGTGACGCTTACGCTGGTACTTTCCCCAGCCCCCAAGCTGGCACTGACGGGGGCGAAGTTAGCGCAGAAGGGCTTTAACCACTCGCGCCCGAAGGTGCCTACGCGGATTTCCTTGTCGGTTTTGGTTTCATAGGCGACGGCGAAAGTGCCGTCTTTCAGGGCAGTCACCGAGGAGTAGGCGTGCGGGCCGTAGTGGTAGACGCGGCTAACGGGCCAGGTGGCGCCGTTGTCGCAGGAGTAGCGCACGTTACCGGTGATGCGGTTGATCCACTGGCCTTTACGGTCAACATCTAGCTGCCAGTTGTAGGGGCTGTTGTTGGCGTTGGTGAACAGCAGCTCCTTGGCGGCCTTGCCGCTGGTGGCCTGGGGGTTCATGCGGGTAATGCCGGCGTTTACTTCCGGGTCTACCAGGGCAGTGTCTAGGTACTGGTTCTTCCAGTTGACGCCGCCGTCGTCAGAAATAGCGACCAGGCGCCCCACCCCGTCACCCCAGTTACGTGAGTTGAGCATGAGGCGGCCGTCGCTTAGCTCAACCACCTTGTTTTCGTTGAAGCTGTTGCCGATGCGGTTACCGGCGTGCCAGGTGGCGCCGTGGTCGTCAGAGTAAACCGAGTAGGCGTAACCGTTGTGGGCTGAGTCAGTACCGATATATTGCTGCACCAGACGCCCAGCGTATTTGCCGTGCTTGATTTGAATGCCGTTACCGGAGGTGGCGAAGGTGCCGGTGATGCCCTTGGGTTTAACCACATTGGTGATTAGGCGGTGGGTCCAGGTTTTGCCATTGTCTGTGGAGGTGGAAACCTCAGCGCTCATAACGTTGCGGGCGGCGTCGTCGTCAGAGTCAACGGACTGGAAGAAACCCGCATCCTTAGAGTAGACGTGGAAGTTGAACAAAATGTTCTTTTCGGCGTCATACACATATGAGGGGTCTGAATAGCCCTGCTTTTGGGCGCCGGGAACGCCCGCGTGGATGACGGTTTGTTCACCCCAAGTACGCCCGCCATCGGTGGAGCGGCGCTGCAAAATGGAGTTGGGGTTGGGGGCGTCCCTCAGGCTGGGACGCCCGTCATAGGAAACTACTAGATCACCGTTGTTTAGCTGCACGATTGAGGGGATGCGGTAAACCGGGAATTTACCGTCACCGCCATTGGCAACTGCTTGCGAGGTGAAATCCTGGCCAGATTCGGTGGCAGTTACGCCAGGGGTTAAAACTACACCGGTAAACGATAAGGTCAGTGCAGCCAGTGCGGCTGCGGTTTTAGCGTGGACACCCTTTGGGGACACGGGAACTCCTTCATTGGCGCTCAGGGGAGCTAGTGCGGGTCTGCGCATATCGCTGTTGTGATTGTAAGCTTAACTGCGCGAAATTGTTACATAATGTGATTTTTTCGTTAGCTTTTGCGTCACTTTCGCTCTTGTGTGGCGCTGAGGGTGGCTTTTTTCTTGGGGCGACGGCGGCTTCTTGCGCAGGGTCGACGGCGCCGTCGTCGTCAAAAACCAAGCCGGCGCCGTCGTCGTGGCTGTAAAGCGAGGCAGCGCCGTCGAGCCCAAACCACACCAAAGCACGCACAACCCACCCTTAGCTGAGCGCGTGCACCGCGCCAAAAGCGCACAAGCTTGTTAGGCCTAAAAGCAGCTTGGCAAAATATAGGCGTGGCTGTAGCTATACCTTCTTCTGCGCGGGCGCTGCTTGAGCACCTGCCACCTAAGGTGGCCACCCGCATCAGTGAGACTGTGGCTATCGCCAATCTAATTCGCTTAATTGCGCGTTTGGAGGCGGCGCGGGCCACCGTCCTACTAACGCTGACTTTTTTACTGGCCATAACCCTGGGCATTAACAACCACTCACTTTTACCCTTCCGGGTTGGGCCATTTTGCTCCCTAGCGTTATGCCTGATCAGCGCCTATTGGGGCGGAAAAATCATCACCCAACACACGCGCGTGGCCTACGACAACGGCACTGACGCACTGGTTCGCACCGACGCCCTAACCCCCACCGCCTCAGCTGCAGCCGCCCAAACCGCCATGGAAATTTCGCAAATGCTAATTTCCGGGGTGCTGTTTGCGGGCGTAATGCTGGGCACGCTACCTCACATGCAATTTCAAAAAGCCAGTTGGCTGGCTGTGGGCGTGGTGGTGATGGGTTCACTGACCTCCTCACTCGCGTTACTGTGGGCAGTGATTTGGCCGCATGCGCCGCGCCGCTGGATGCGGATAGTTAACGCACTTATCGGCACTTGGATTTGCGTGATGTGGTGGTCTGGGCCGCTGGCTGCACTCATGCACCACAAACCTGACATGCTGCTGGGCTGGCTTAACCAGTACAGTTTCTTTTCTGATGATCCCACCTGGCCGGTAGTCATTTACGGCTTTATGGCTGAAGGCATCTCCTATGTGGCCCTATATATGCTGCGTAAAAGTGCCGCCTGGAATAACCCTTCGGCGGCCCTGCGCCAAGCCATGGAGATCACCGGGCCGCGCTGGGCCGGGCCGGGGGCTGTGGCCCTAACCCAGGAGGCGCAGCTATGGCCGCAGCTGACTGTGGCGCAAACCTTTGAAACCCTTGATGGCCTGCGCGGTTTCACTGAGCCGCCGCCCCACCGTGAGCAGATGCTGCAAGCGTGTAAAACTCTTTTACCCCCACCCAATAAATTTATTGACGAATGTACCTTTAGCGAGCGCGAACTGGTGTTATTGGTGTGGGCACTGAGCCAAGAGGCAGATCTGATTTTGATTCACCGCCATGAGAGCTATCAGCTTTTGCCGCGTTCTATGCAGATTGTGTGCCGACAACTGGTTAAGCAGCGTATGGCTGAAGGGGTGCGTTTTGACTTCTCCCCCGCATACGACGACGACCTGCTGAGGCTAATCCGCTCGGGCCAGTAGTAATCTGCCAGATTCCCTAAAACTGCATCTACAGCCATACTGGCGCCACTGCGCTCGCTTTGTGCGAGTTACCTTTACGAGTTCTACTCACGAATTAATGCACCGGTGGGGAACTTTTTTACCCCAACAACCTTATCCACACCCCTAAAGCGGCCCCTTGACTTAGCGCCTTAGCGTTTAGCCATGAGTAACTTGCATTACGTTAGGCAGCTGGCCCTAAGCGCTAAAAGCCAGGTGCCAACCATTCCCAACCAGTGGCGTGGTAGCGCGGCGCAAGCCGCTGGCCAGTCTTTAGCGCAACTAAGCGCCGCCATAAACGTGCTGATCGGCGCCGTCGACAATGATATTCAGGCACTAAGCACCCCAAGCTAGGTCTAGTAATGGGCGACATTGTCTACGTTTCTGGGCCCGATAAGAATCTGCATGTGGATCCGCAGGTGCTGATGAGGCTTAAACGGCAGGTCATGAAAGTTCACTCACTGCTGGAACAAGCCAACAGCGCATATAAGGTAGCTCGCACAGAGCCCAATCCTGGGGTGCTGGAACTACCGCGTATGCCGCTACAACCCCCGCCATTATTTCCTCAACCCCCGCCCAAACGGCTGTCCCCTGAGCTGGACGCGGCCACAACCAAGGCTTTAAAAACCTGCATCAGTCAGTGTGAAACTAACGCTGACGCCCTACAGGTGGGCTATAACCTCTACACCAATGCCGAGATTAAAGCCCAGGCATCGTGGAAATTAGAGGGACTCAAGCGCGCCAATCCTGTCTCTATGGCTAAGCATAGGAGGAACAATTTTCTAAGTGAGTCTGCCGTGCGCGCCGAGCTACATAAGTACGGCCTAGATAACCCCCAAACTCTGCAGAAAAAGCTTAAAGCGTTGGGAATAGATATTGATTTAGAGGACGCTAAAGCTATTTATCAGATAGTGGTATTGCTGGTTCGTAGTGGCTATGGGGGCTGGTTAATTAGTGAAGTACCTGCTCTAATTACTATTTATAAAGCTAGCCCCAGCCTTGGTGTATTTCTGCAGGCAGCCATGGTTTACGCCGGTGCGTTTCTGGGGCCTGAGGCTAAACTATCCTTGTGCGGAGCAAAGGCGCAGCTAACCTATGGACTTGCAGGTGGCAATAAGATTTATTGGCGTGGTAAATGGGTTGACCCCAGAGAACTTAGCGATGTTGAGGCCACCAACTACTACTTGGCGTATCTAGCTGGTGGGAAAAAGAATTACCGACTCACCCTGATCAGCGACGGCCTGCGCATGGACATGCCCTCCCCCGCTATGGGGCCGCTCAGTTTCTCTTTTAGCTCTAGCTTGGGCGCTGAGCTAGCTGCTGCCGTGTTGGCAGGTATAGCAAAAACTACCGCTGGAGTAGGCCAGACCAGTCAGGTCAAGTTCAAGCCGTTAACAAGTAAATATGATGGCTCGGTGGCCGACACTATTAATTACTGCGATCACATCAACTCTCCTGATCCGCAAACTGGAACATTTTCCATTATCAAAACCACCTATTCTGATGGAACCTGCTCCTACCAGGTAATTTTGCCGGGTACGCAGCAGTGGACTGCAGGCAAGTCGAACCCTCAGGATCTACTAACTAACTTGCAGGCTAATGCCGGCGCCAGTGACGACTACTCGCAGCTGGTGATTGCCGCCATGACTAAGGCCGGCATTAAAAGCACTGACCCAGTATGTATTTACGGCCACTCCCAGGGTGGGATTGTGGCCACGAACCTAACCGCTAATGCGCAGGTGCGGGCGCGTTTCAATATTGTGGCTACAGCTACCGCCGGTAGTCCCACCGGCAATAGCGTGATTCCGTCAGGTACGCAGTATTTGAGTATGGAAAACGCCGACGATATTGTGCCCAGCTTGGATGGTAAGGCGCCGGTTAGCGCCCCTAACCGCACCAATGTGGTCACTGTTCACCAAGGCAATGACCAGCATGATCAGCGCGTCTATGCGCGTTCAGCTAAGCAGTTACCTAATGAGCCAGGCGCGCAAACCTTTAATAGGGCTTGGAACCAGGATGCGGGTAAAACTGTGGTTTCGCGTGAGCAAGCCACTTTCCAAATTAAACGCACCCCGGTAGCGGAACCTGCCTACAGGCCTTCGCCACACCCAACCCCCAGTCCTTCACCACAGCCAGCGCCCACCCCACGCCAGGCGTCGCCAAGCCAGCCACAAGCACCTCCACGTCAGGCGGC
>ERZ651108.980-NODE-980-length-13108-cov-37.196813_pt1 | contig 13108 bp, 8 predicted proteins | sample MGYA00512173_ERZ651108 | MGnify/ENA metagenome assembly ERZ651108 | reverse complement strand
GCGCACCGACCCGTACATTCTGGTAGAGAACATCGAAGTGATCATGCGCGGAAGCGTTCTTGCTGCCTTGAAACGTTATTCCACCACGCCTCCCCCGCCGCTGCGCTGAATTTCCTCCCTGCATCCTCCCACCCTCAATACCTCAAGCGGCCTATCATCGAAGACGAATGAAAAACTGCGAGTGGAGGCCATCATGTCAACTCATCCCCAAGACGTGTACAAAGATGCCGGCGAGTGCGTCCTTTTCGTTTACCTGCGATTCAATCGCAAGGATCAGGCCGCAGAACTGGAGGCCTTCCGCGACTTCGCTGACCGTAGTCAGGCGATCAACCGTTCAATGAAGATCCGGGCCCAAAACGATGATCTGCGCGTTGCAGTGGGAGTAAGCCGTAAGGGCTGGGACTACCTCTTCCCGGGTGCACCCCGACCGAAGGAACTTGAGGAATTCACGGGACTGACCAATGAGGACAATCCTTCCATTGCCATGCCCGAAGGCATCGGCGAAGATGCTGACCTCTTCCTTCACATTCGCGCACAGCGCGAGGCCGTGGTCTACGAAGTAGCCGAGCAGTACCGCTTGTCCTTCAAGGAATTCGCGACGGTCGTTGATGAGACCCACGGCTTCCGTTACCTCGAAGGCCGAGCAATCATCGGTTTCATTGATGGCACCGAAAATCCAACAAACGCCGATGCCCCCTTCTGGGCAGAAATTGGCGACGAGGACCCCCAATTCGTAGGAGGATCCTACGCTTTTGCTCAAAAGTGGATTCACGACATGGATGCGTGGCGTTCACTGGGCACCGCTGAGCAAGAGCGTGCGATCGGACGCGAGAAGTTCACCGACCTTGAACTTGATGATGACGCGAAGGCAGCGAACGCACACAACGTTTCCTCAAAGTTCATCGTTGATGGTGAAGAAAACAAGATCGTTCGCATGAACGTGCCCTTTTCTGACCCAGCTGCAGGTGTCACCGGTACCTACTTCATCGGCTACGCTGCCCGTTGGAGCGTTACCAAGGGCATGATCACGAATATGGTCGCGAAGAAGGACTACCTGCTGACCTTCTCGCATGTGCTCTTTGGTCAGGTATTCTTCATTCCTTCCCTTGAGCTTCTTGATGAGATTGCCGGTGGCGATTTCCCCTCGAACGAGGCCAATTAAGCTTTCGCGTAAGACTTCGTTTTCCCCTGCATGAGCGAGGAGATAAACAGGTGAGGGGGCATCTTCGCGATGCCCCCTCACCTATATGCTGCGCTGGGCGGTTTTTCACTCACCACAAAGTGCGCGTTGGTTACGAAACCTACTTACTGATCACGAAGTGCACGGTTCACTGCGGAGATCACGGCTTTGTACGATGCGCGGGTAATCGAAGAGTCGATTCCAACGCCCCAGACGATCTTTCCGTCAACAGCTGCTTCGACGTAGGAGGCAGCCTTCGCATCGCGTCCCTGGCTCATTGCGTGCTCGGAGTAGTCCAAGATGCGCACGTCCAAATCGAATTGATGCAGAGCTGAGACGAAGGCATCAATCGGTCCGGTTCCGTTTGCATCGATTGCAGTGAGCACACCGTTGTCCGTGAGCTCTGCGTGCAATTCAACATGCTCGTCGTCGACCGTTCCCACCTGGGACTTACGCAATTCGAAGCGTCCCCACGGCTGAAGGCCGGGAGCTGCGCTTGTCGGCAGATACTCGTCTGCAAAGATCTTCCACAGTGTATCGGCGTTGATCTCTCCGCCGTAAGTGTCGGTGTGGCGCTGAACAATTCGCGAAAACTCGACCTGCAGGCGGCGAGGCAGCTCCAGGTTGTGTGCCCGCGACATGAGGTAGGCAACCCCACCCTTACCGGACTGGGAATTCACGCGCACAACGGCCTCGTAGGAGCGGCCAACGTCGTGAGGATCGATGGGCAGGTAGGGAAGCTCCCAGACCACTGCGTTCTCATCGCCCCCTGCGGCGTCCACCTTCGTCTTACGAGCAGCAAAACCCTTCTTGATGGCGTCTTGGTGAGAGCCCGAGAAGCTGGTGTACACCAAATCTCCGACGTAGGGAGATCTCGGCGAAGCCTCCATATGGGTGCAGTACTCCACGGTGCGGCGGATCTCGTCGACGTCCGAGAAGTCGATGCCCGGATCAATTCCCTGGCTGAAAAGATTCAAGCCCAAGGTCAGCAGGTCAACGTTGCCGGTACGCTCACCTTGTCCCAAGAGGCAGCCTTCAATGCGGTCAGCACCGGCAAGGAGTGCAAGTTCGGCACTGGCTACGCCGGTTCCACGGTCATTGTGCGGGTGAACAGACAGCGCAATGTGCTCGCGTCGGGAAAGGTTACGCGACATGTACTCGATCTGGTCGGCGAAGACATTCGGCGTTGCGCGCTCGACCGTGGAGGGCAGGTTCAGGACGATCTCGCGCCCCTCGCCCGGCTCCCAGACGTCCATGACGGACTCGCAGACTTCAAGGGCGAAGTCCAGCTCCGTGTCGACAAAAATCTCCGGAGAGTACTCGAAGCCAAAAATCGTCTCGTCCCCCAGGCGCTTCTCAGCCTGCGCAATAATCTCGCGCGCACCGGACTGAGCGAGCTCAACCGTCTGCGCCTTATCAGCGTGGAAGACGACCTCGCGGAACACGGGAGCCGTCGCATTGTAGAGGTGCACGGTCGCGCGCGGGAAGCCGACCATGGCCTCGACCGTGCGTTCGATCAGCTCGGGGCGAGACTGCGTGAGCACCGAGATCGTCACATCCTCGGGCACCGCGTCGTCCTCGATCAGGGAGCGCACGAAGTCGTAGTCGGTCTGTGAGGCCGCGGGGAAACCGATCTCGATCTCCTTGTAGCCCAGCTTGATGAGCAGGTCGAACATGCGACGCTTGCGAGCCGGGTCCATCGGCTCGATGAGGGCCTGGTTGCCGTCGCGCAGGTCGGTAGACATCCAGCGCGGCGCCTTCGTGATGCGCTTGGAGGGCCACTGGCGATCCGGCAGGTTGATCGGATTCGTATCCAGGAACACGCGGTACTTGCCAATAGGCATGCGCGAGCCGGTGGGAACGGGAACGTCAGATGTAGTCTTCACACTTCGTAGTCTATCGACGCTCCTGGTCACGTGAGAGAGGGCTGCGCATACTGGACGTGAGATGCGGCGCGACGATCCGACGACGCATCACCCGGACACGTCGGATGCGTCAAGGACCAACGGCCTGAAAATCCGCGCCAACATTCGTCAATCGCGCCATTCATATGTCATGATAAATAGGTCCAATGTCCCACACAACGACGCGCGGAGCAGTCATGACCCCCCTGTTGTTAGCCCAATCCTTTACCCCCTCGACGACGTCCGTCGCGGGCAACGTCTTCCTGACGGCCATCGTCGGCCTTCTCCCCCTCATCCTCTTCTTCGTCCTCATGGGCGTGTTCAAGGTCGCCACCCACTGGTGCGCGATCATCTCGCTCGTCACGTCCCTCGTCATCGCGGTCCTCGCGTTCAAGATGCCCATCGGCATGGCGCTCCTGGCCGGCACGCAGGGCGCGGCCATGGGCTTCATGCCCATCATCTACATCATCATCGCGGCCGTGTGGCTCTACAACCTCACGGAGAAGTCCGGTCGATCATCCGATCTCAAGGCCGTGTTCAACACGATCGGTCGCGGCGACCAGCGCGCCCAGGCACTCCTCGTCGCCTGGTGCTTCTGCGGCCTGCTCGAGGGCCTGGCTGGCTTCGGCGCGCCCGTGGCCATCACCTGCGCCATGCTCGTGACCTTGGGCGTCCCGAAGATCAAGGCAGCCGTCGTCACCGTCGTCGGCAACGCCATCAACGTCGGCTTCGGCGCTATGGCCATCCCCACGACGACCGCCGGCAAGCTCGGTGGCGCTGAACCCGTCATCGTCGCAGGCGACATGGGCCACCTGACCTGGATCTTCTGTCTGTTCATCCCGTTCCTGATGCTGTTCATCCTGGACGGCGGGCGCGGCGTGCGCCAGCTCTGGCCCCTCGCCCTCGTTGCGGGTGCCGCAGCCGGCGTCGGCCACTTCTTCACTCCTTCCGTTTCCTACGAGCTGACCGCGGTCGTCGCCTCCCTCCTCGGCTTCGCCGCCTGCTATGTCTTCCTCCTCTTCTGGGGTCCCACGACCCCCGAGGAATTCGCCACGACGACTGACGAATCCGACAAGCCCACCGGGTCGCGCATCGGCCTGGCCCTGCTGCCCTACGTCCTCGTCGTCGTCATCATTGCGATCACGAAGCTGGCCAAGCCCGTCGCTGCTTTCTTCTCCTCCACGGACGTCAAGATCCACTGGCCCGGCGTCTACGGCAACCTGCTGACCGCCGACGGCAACCCCTCAAGCGCCGCGATCTACTCGCTGTCGATCCTGTCCAACCCCGGCACCTGGATCTTCGTCACCGGCATCATCGTCGCCATCGTGTACGGCACGAACTCCTCGAACGGTCGCTTCCAGACCTCCGTGGGTGAGATGTTCACGGTCCTGCCGCGCACCATCTACTCGCTGCGCATGGCGATCCTGACCATTGCCTCCGTCATGGCGCTGGCCTTCGTCATGAACTTCTCGGGCCAGACCACCTCCATCGGTGCCGCCCTGGCGACGACGGGTGCTGCCTTCGCGTTCCTCTCCCCCATCCTGGGCTGGATCGGCACGGCCGTCGCCGGCTCCGCGACCTCGGCGGGCGCGCTCTTCGCGAACCTCCAGTCGACCGCCGCTGCGGGTGCGGGCCTCGACCCGTCCATCCTTCTGGCCGCCAACACCATCGGCGGTGGCATCGGCAAGATCGTGTCCCCGCAGAACCTGGCGATCGCCGCTACCTCCGTCGATTCGGAAGGCTCGGACGCCGAGATCCTCAAGAAGGCCGCTCCGTACTCGATTGGCCTGCTCCTGGTGCTGTGCGTCCTGGTGTTCGTCGCTTCCCAGGGGTGGCTGGGTTCCTACATGCCGCACTAATTCCCGTCATTGTGTGCGGTGGGGTCCGGTAGACGCGCGTCTGCCGGGCCCCACCCTATTTGCGTGCACGTTGCGCGCCCTTGTAGCCTCGACGCACTGAATGCCGCAACAACGCCCGTTGCCTCCCTCCGTCAGGAAGGCCCTCCGATGAAGATTCCCCTCCGCCTGCTTGCCACGCTCGCAGCCGTCGCGGCTCTCACCGCCGCCTGCAACCCCTTCGGCTCAACGTCCTCACGTGAGCGCCTCCCCGAGGATCCCCGCTTCGCGGAATTCACCTACAAGACCGACGGGGAGATCACGGTCCAAGAGCGAACCGATTCCTTCAACGTGCGCATGCCCACCCTGGGCGCGACCGAAGGACACGTCGCGGCGGCCAACTTCCCCGAGGGACGCGGGCTGCCTTCCCCCGACCACCACTTCTGGGTGACCGGCGTCGCGACCGTCCCCGCCGACACTATCCAGATGCTCACGGACGGCGCAGACGGGAACAACTCCCTCCTGCCCGGCATCTACCCGGGTCTCTACCAGTACGTGCCGCAGGACTGCCACTTCTACACGGTCCCCTCCGATCACGCGAACGACGTCCTCAACACACAGGCAAACGATATCTACTCCGACTGGGGGTCGTTTACAATCACCGACTTCGCGGCATCTACCGACTGCCACCTCATCATCGTCACCGGCGAGGGCACCACCGGCTGACCGCGCCACGCCCACGATTGCCTGCCCCGGCCTCGTCCATGAACCCTCCATGAACGAGGCCGTGGTTACTGCGTGTGAGCACGCGACGAGAGAGAAACGATAAACGCAAGATCGCCTTGCTCTAAGTCGGGTCCCATAGGTCCTAGATGACCCGTTCGGAAGCAGTTTTCAACAGATTATTTATCCCGACTTTTCCGCATATTTCCGCCGCTTCTACAGGTAAGTTAGCGGCGACCCCACAGAATCGTTCTCCCGGGACCTCAGACCCAGTCATACTAATGGGCGACAGCACCCACGAGGAAGGATCCCCAGTGCGAATCGCTCTCTTTTCCACTTGCCTGGCAGACGTCATGTTCCCCCAGGCCGCCCAGGCGACAGTAACGCTGCTCGAGCGCCTCGGCCACGAAGTCGTCTTCCCTGAAGGCCAGGTGTGCTGCGGACAGATGCACGCCAACACCGGCTACTTCGAAGACGCAGCCAAGATCACCCGCAACCACGTCAAGGCCTTCGAGCCCGTGCTCGACGGCGCGTGGGACGCCATCGTCGTCCCCTCCGGCTCCTGCACCGGTGCAGTGCGCCACGAGCAGAAGGTCGTCGCCGAGCACGTGGGTGACCACGAACTGGCCAAGCAGTCCCAGCGCATCGCCGCGCACACCTACGACCTGACCGAACTCCTCACCGACGTTCTCGGCCTGGAGGATGTGGGTGCTTACTTCCCCCACACCGTCACCTACCACCCGACCTGCCACTCGCTGCGTATCGCCAAGGTCGGTGATCGCCCCTACCGCCTCCTGCGCGCCGTCGAGGGCCTGACCCTCGTCGACCTGCCCGACGCCGAGGTCTGCTGCGGTTTCGGTGGCACCTTCGCCATGAAGAACTCCGAGACCTCCACCTCCATGCTCGCGGACAAGGTCACCAACGTCATGTCCACGCGCGCCGAAGTCCTCGTCATGGGCGACTACTCCTGCCTCATGCACGTCGGCGGCGGCCTCTCCCGCCTCAACTCCGGCATCCGCCCCATGCACCTCGCCGAAATCCTGGCATCCACCAAGGACCAACCCTTCGAGGGCAACATCTCCTTCGCACCCGAAAGCGCACAGGTGATCTGACATGACCGCAACTTTCATCGGAATGCCCTCCGCCCCCGACTCCCACACCGGCGGCTGGCGCACCACCGTCACCATCCCCGAGGACACCCTCCGCTGGGGTCCCTCCTTCCCCGAGGGTGCCCACAAGACGCTGGCCAACACGCAGATGCGCCGCAACCTGGGCCACGCCACCCGCACGATCCGCTCCAAGCGCGCCCAGCGCGTCGCGGAAATGCCGGACTGGGAGAAGCTGCGCAGCGCCGCCGAGGCCGTCAAGTTCGAGGTCGCTTCGCGCATGCCCGAGCTGCTCGAGGAGTTCGAGCGCAACGTGACCGCCCGCGGCGGCATCGTCCACTGGGCGCGCGACAAGCACGAGGCCAACCGCATCGTCGCGGACATCATCAAGTCCAAGGGCGTCACCGAGGTCGTCAAGGTCAAGTCCATGGCCACCCAGGAGACCAACCTCAACGAGTACCTGAAGGACCAGGGCATCAGCGCTCGCGAGACCGACCTCGCCGAGATGATCGTCCAGCTGGCCGACGACATGCCCAGCCACATCGTGGTCCCCGCCATCCACCGCAACCGCTCCGAGGTCCGCGGTATCTTCCTGGATCGCATGGAAGACGCGCCCCGCGACCTCTCCGACGACCCGACCGAACTGACGGCCGCCGCCCGCGCCCACCTGCGTAAGAAGTTCCTGCACGCCAAGGTCGCCGTGTCCGGCACCAACATGGGTATCGCGGAAACCGGCACCGTCTCCATCTTCGAGTCCGAGGGCAACGGCCGCATGTGCCTGACCCTGCCCGACACGCTCATCACCCTGATGGGCATCGAGAAGCTGGTCCCCCGCTTCCAGGACGTGGAGATCTTCTCCCAGCTGCTCCCCCGCTCCGCGACCGGCGAGCGCATGAACCCCTACACCTCCATGTGGACGGGCGTCACCCCCGGCGATGGCCCGCAGGAGTTCCACCTGATCCTCATGGATAACGGCCGCACCAAGGTCCTCACCGACCCGATCGGCCGCCAGGCCCTCGCCTGCATCCGCTGCGGCTCCTGCATGAACATCTGCCCGGTCTACCAGCACACCTCCGGCCACGCCTACGGCTCCGTCTACCCGGGCCCCATCGGCGCGATCCTCACCCCGCAGCTCACCCAGGGCCTCGCCGAGGACGATCCGGTGCACACCCTGCCTTTCGCCTCCTCCCTGTGTGGGGCGTGTGGCGAGGTCTGCCCCGTCAAGATCGACATCCCGACGATCCTCATCCACATGCGTGCGCGCACGGTTGATGTCAAGCGCAACCTCGTGCCCGACGTGTGGGACCTCGCGCTGGGCGTTGCCACGCCCGTCATGTCGAACTCGACGTTGTGGAAGATGGCTGGAACCGGCACGAAGGCCACCCGCCTGTTCGCCAAGAAGGGTGCCATCGGCGCACTGCCATTCCCGGCCTCGCTGTGGACGCGCGCACGCGACCTGCCGGTCGCCCCGAAGGAGACCTTCCGTCAGTGGTGGAAGCGCACCCACAAGGACTCCGACGCCAACGCGCCGCGCACGGACCGCCCCGCTACGGGACTCCCGCTCGCTTCCGAACACGGAATGACCACCAACACGACCCCGAAGGAGGCGTGACATGAGCACCACCACCATGGACGCAAAGACCGCGATCCTGGCTCGCGCACGCGACGCCATCTCCCGTTCCCAGCAGGGCCGTCCCGTGCGCCCGATTCCCCGCGACTACATCCGTTCCACCGAGCACGCGCCCGGTTCGCAGGCCGTCATCGACGAAATGATCGAAAAGCTTGAGGACTACTCGGCGAAGGTCGTCGTGGTCTCCAAGGAGTCCGAGGTCGCCGACGCGATCTCGACCTTCCTGGCCGACCAGAAGGCCACCTCCGTCGTCGTGCCGACCGGCCTGGACGAGACCTTCAAGAAGGCCGCCGCCCGCGACGGCCGCACGGTCCGTGAGGATAGCCGTGAGCAGGCCATCCCGACGCTGGAACTGGACGAGATCGACGCGGTCGTCACGCGCTGCCGCGTTGCTATCTCTATCTCCGGCACCATCGTTCTCGACGGAGAGCCCGACCAGGGTCGACGCGCGATCACGCTCGTGCCCGACACCCACGTCGTCGTCCTCAACGCCGCCGACATCGTCCCCACGGTCCCCCAGGCGGTGGACATCCTCGGCAAGAACCCGACGCGTCCCATGACCTGGATCGCCGGCGGTTCGGCGACCTCGGACATCGAGCTGGTCCGGGTCAACGGCGTGCACGGCCCCCGCTTCCTGCGAGTCGTCATCGTCAAGTGAGCGTCTCGCTCTGACAACGTCACGCGCCCGGCTGCCATCGCGCAGCCGGGCGCTGCGTTATGCCTTCTTCGTGAGCTGTTCTGTCCCGGGGCATGGCAGCTCAGCCCTACGGGTGGCACCGTAAGCTCCTCAACGCGTCTGGGTCCTACGGGTGGCACCGCAAACCACGAAATCGCAGCTGAACCCAACAGGTCGAAGCATCCCGGGGATCATGGACAGTGTCGTGGGCCGACGTGCACACAGAGGAGTTCACCTGACGCGCTTCATCAACCATCAGTCGCATGCAATTCGGGTGCCCGAACTTTCTGCAGCACCTCAAAACATTGCAATTTCAACGATACGATTTCAATGTTTGAAATGTTCACACGGGAATTGCACGCAACATTTCTGAGGACCACAACACGAGGCCGCAAAGAACCCCCCAGCAGAAGACACCCACGTCCCCAGCAACCGCCAAAACTGCCCGAAGTACGGGGCACTACACCCGATCAGGGGCACTACACCCGATCAGAAGAGGTGCATTGCCTACGGATCGGGTGCAGCGCCCCAACACACAAGAATAAACGCGGAACTGGCAAACCGAGTCACTCCTGGCCCACAACCAGACCGGGCACAGGGCGCCGAGCCGGTAATGATGACCCCGTCAGCGCAGGTAACGGCCCGTCACCGAGGCCTCGTTGGCCGCAATATCGCTCGGGGTGCCCTGTGCGACGATGCGACCGCCTTCTATGCCGCCGCCTGGACCCATGTCGATGACCCAGTCAGCGCAGCGGATCAAATCCAGGTCGTGCTCGATCACGAGGACCGTCGCTCCCCGCTCGATGAGGCGCTGGAGCACATCCAAGAGGACCTGCACGTCGTCCGGGTGCAAGCCGATGGTCGGCTCGTCGAAGACGAAGAGCGCGCCGTCCTGACGCCTCCCCATCTCCGAGGCCAGCTTGAGTCTCTGCGCCTCGCCACCGGACAGGGCAGGCGTGGCCTCGCCGAGCGTCAGATACCCGAGACCAAGGCCGGACAGCGTCTCGAGGAGCGCGCCCGCTTTCTTCAGGCCGCGCACGGTCACCCGGGCCTCGTCGACGCTCATCGCCAGAATATCGGGCAACGAGAGGCCATCGCGGCGAATCGATGCGGCCTGCGCGCCGTAGCGGCTCCCCCGGCACTCGGTGCACTCGATGTCTACGTCCGGCAGGAACTGCACGTCCAGGGTGATCTGCCCGGTCCCGTCGCATGTGGGACAGCGCAGCGAACCCGTGTTGTAGGAGAAAGCGCCGGGCTTGAGCCCAGCCGCCTGCGCTTCCTCCGTGCGCGCGAACGCCCGGCGCAGCTCGTCCAGCACACCGGAATACGTGGCCACGGTCGAACGAACGTTCACACCGATGGGTGTCGCGTCGATCAGGTTGACGCGGGAGATCCCGGCGGCATCCACGTCGCGCACGTGCGTCGGCAGCGGGTCACCCGCCAGGCGCGCACGCAGTGCGGGAACCAGCGACTCCAGCACGAGCGTTGTCTTGCCCGAGCCGCTCACGCCCGTGACGGCCGTCAGAGAGCCAACGGGTATGTCCACGCTCAGGGGCTGCACCGTGTGTATCTGCGAGGTTTCCAGGTGAAGCGCACCGCGCCTGTCGACGTCCGCGCCCCGACCAGACTCCCCCGCCACACGCTCAACCCGACGCAGCCCAGCCATGTACGGGCCGATACGAGAAGCGGGGGCACGGGAGGCCTCCTCGATAGGCCCATGGAAGATGACGCGACCGCCGTCCGCGCCTGCACCCGGCCCGATTTCGATGAGGTGGTCCGCGGCCCCCAGGACGCGCGTGTCGTGGTCGACGACGACAACGGAGTTCCCGTCGGCGATGAGCTGACGGATGATCGCCAGGACACCGTCAACGTTGGCGGGGTGCAGGCCGATGGTCGGTTCGTCGAGGACGTAGAGGACCCCCGTCGTCTGGTTGCGCACGGCGCGGGCGAGCTGCACGCGCTGACGCTCGCCGTTGGACAGCGTCGAGGAGGCGCGGTCGAGAGACAGGTAGGACAGACCGAGTTCCACGAGGCGCTGCATCGGCTCGGTCATCTCATCAACAATGACGCGGGCCATGGGTACCACTTCCTCCGGGACGAGGCCGGGGACGCGCTGGACCCACTCGCGCAGTTCCGTGAGGGTCAGGCGAGAGGCCTCGCCCAGATCCATGCCGTCAATCAGTGTGGAGCGCACCCGCTCCCCCAGGCGTGTGCCGTCGCAGGCCGGGCACGTGCGGGTGATGAGGTACTTGTTGACGCGGGCAAGAGCCTTCTCGTCTTTCGCCTTCGACAGGGCGTTTTCGACCGTGGCGACCGCGTTGAAGTAGGTGAAGTCCAGCTCGGCACCGCCCGTCTTGGTGGCGACGACGATGTGGCGTTTTTCGGCGGGCCCCTCGTAGACGATTTCCTTTTCGGCGTCGGTCAGGTCCCGGAAGGGCACGTTCGTGCGCACGCCCATCTCGCGGGCGACGTCTTTCATGAGCTTCCACATGAGAGACCCCCACGGGGAGACGGCCCCCTCGTCGATGGTCAGGGACTGGTCGGGCACGAGGGACGCGCGGTTGACGACGCGCTGGACGCCCGTCCCCTCGCACACCGGGCACGCGCCGCCCGAGTTGAAGGCCATTTCCTCCGCGCCGAGCCCCCTAAAGGACTCCCCACACTGCGGGCACGTGAGAGGAACCTCCAGCGCGACGTTACGCGAGGGAGGGACGCGGTGCCCGTTCGGACACAGGTAGGAGCCCACGCGCGAGAACAGGAGGCGCAGATGGTTGAGGAGTTCCGTCGCCGTGCCAAAAGTGGAGCGCACGTCGGGCACGCCGGGGCGCTGGCGCAACGCGAGTGCGGCAGGGACGTGCGCCACCTCGTCCACCGAGGCCTTGGCTGCCTGGGAGATACGCCTACGCGTGTAGGTCGCCAGGGACTCCAGGTAACGCCGTGAACCCTCCGCGTAGAGCGTGCCCAGGGCCAAGGAGGACTTGCCCGACCCGGATACGCCCGCGACCGCAACGAAGACGTTCAGGGGAACGTCAACGTCCACGTTCTTCAGGTTGTGGACGCGGGCACCGCGCACGCGGATGACGCTGGGCACGTCAGAACCCGAGGCGGCCCAGCATCTTCGGGTCGGACTGCCAGTCTTTCGCGGTGCGCACGTGCAGGTCCAGGTAGACGCGGCGACCCAGCAGCTCCTCGATGTGGGCGCGGGCTTGTGTACCGATCTGCTTGAGGCGCGAGCCCTTGCGGCCGATGATGATGGCCTTTTGGGAGTCGCGCTCGACGTAGACGTTCACGTGAATGTCGAGCATGGGCGGGCGGTCGTCGCCCTCGCGGCGGGGTCGTTCGATGATCTCCTCGACCTGGACGGCCAGGGAGTGCGGCAGCTCGTCGCGCACGCCTTCGAGGGCAGCCTCGCGGATGAATTCGGCGATGAGGGTGTCGCGCGACTCGTCGGTGACGTCACCCTCGGGGTAGAGCGGCAGAGACAGCGGCACGGTCTGCGCCAGTACCTCGCGCAGGTGGTCGATGCCCTTGCCCTCCACGGAGGAGACGGGCACGATGGCGGCCCACTCCCCCAGTTTTTCGATGGACAGCAGGTGCTTCATGACGCGCTCGCGCGGCACGGCGTCGCACTTGGTGGCCACCGCGATGATCGGGCGCTTGATGCCACGCAGCTCGCGGGCGATGAACTGGTCGCCGGGGCCGATACGCTGGTCGGCGGGCAGGCAGAAGAGCACGACGTCGACCTCGGAGAGGGCCTCGCGCACCATGTCGTTGAGGCGCTTGCCCAGCAGCGTACGCGGCCGGTGGTATCCGGGTGTGTCCACGAGGACCAGCTGGTAGTTATCCCCGTGCACGATGCCGCGGATGTTGTGGCGCGTCGTTTCGGGGCGGCCCGAGGTGATCGCGATCTTGCGCCCGACCAGCGCATTCGTCAGTGTCGATTTGCCGACGTTGGGGCGACCGACGATGGAAATGAAGCCTGCGCGGAAGTCCTCGGGAAAGTCCGGGATCTCGATGGTCGCGGCCGCGTCCTCGCGCAGGGACGCGAGCGAGG
>ERZ651108.978-NODE-978-length-13121-cov-4.991122_pt1 | contig 13121 bp, 12 predicted proteins | sample MGYA00512173_ERZ651108 | MGnify/ENA metagenome assembly ERZ651108 | reverse complement strand
AAAAACGCGGGATGCGCACGCCCACCTGTTCGGCGGCGCGGATGAGCAACGTACCCTTGGGCACGGCTACCGTGGCGCCGTCGATCTTGATATTTACCAGGTCGGTCATAGAAGTCACCGTCCGCTTTCCGTGATTGCACTGGCTGCGTAGGGGAAGAGCTCGCAAGCCGGGGTGGTGTAACCAGCCTCGAACTCGGAGCGGAAACGCTTGATGCCGCTTAGCACCGGGGTGGCGGCAGCGTCACCTAGCGCACAGAAGGAGCGCCCAGCGATGTTGGAGGCAATCGACTCCAGCTTTTCCACGTCGCCCGGCAGGCCCTTACCGGCCTCTAGGCGCAGCATGATTTGGCGCATCCAGTAGGTACCTTCACGGCAAGGAGTGCACTTACCGCAAGATTCGTGCTGGTAGAACTCGGTCCAGCGAGTCACTACGCGCACTACTGAAACAGTCTCGTCAAATACCTGTAGCGCGCGGGTACCCAGCATGGAGCCGGCGGCGCCTACAGACTCGTAGTCCAGGGGAACATCGAGTTCATCTTCAGTGAAGATGGGGGTGGAGGAACCACCGGGCACCCAGAACTTAAGCTGGTGACCGTCGCGGATACCACCGCACATGTCGATCAGCTCGCGCATGGTGATACCGAAAGGAGCCTCAAACTGGCCGGGGTTACGCACGTGTCCAGAGACGGAGAAAATACCGTGACCCTTGGACTTTTCAGTACCCATGGCGGAGTACCAGGCGGCGCTTTCACGCAAAATCCCAGGCACCTGGGAGATGGTCTCAACGTTGTTGATAACGGTGGGACGCGCGTACAGACCGGCCACAGCCGGGAAAGGCGGCTTGAGACGCGGGTGACCACGGCGGCCTTCTAGCGAGTCCAGCAGCGCGGTTTCTTCACCACAGATGTAGGCGCCGGCGCCGGCGTGGGCAGTAATGGTTAGCGGCTGCTTGCCATCCAGGCCAAAACCGGTGTCTAGCAGGCCAGATTCCATAGCCTCACGGGCCGCAGCCAGCAGGCGGCGGTAAACCTGGCTAACCTCACCGCGCAGGTATACGAAAGCGTGGTCGCAACCGATAGCGCGCGAAGTGATGGCCACACCCTCAATCAGGGCGTGCGGGTTACCCATAATGGTGGGGATGTCCTTGCAGGTGCCCGGCTCAGACTCGTCAGCGTTAACTACCAGGTAACGCGGTTTGCCGTCAGGGGCGGGCAGGAATGACCACTTCAGACCGGTGGGGAAGCCTGCACCACCACGGCCGCGCAGGCCGGAAGCCTTAACCAGCTCAACGATTTCGCTGGCCTGCATTTTCTTGGCCTTAGCTAGGCCCTCATAGCCGCCGTGACGACGGTAAACGTCCAGGGTCCAAGAGCGGTCCACGCCCCACATGGAGGTCAAGATGGGCGTTAGCGTCCCCGGCGCACTGTAAGCGGGCTGTGCCACTGCAGTGTCACTCACTTGGTTTCCTCCTTCGGTGCGCTCCAGCCCTTTTCCTGGGCGATTGTCTGTCCTAGCAGGCTGGGGGCGCCAGCGCTGATGCCCTCATCTACCAGGCCGTCTTCAAAACCAGCTAGTAGGTGCTCGTTTTGCTTGAAAGTGGGCACCTGCTTAGGGCCACGAGTGGGGCCTACCGGCTTGCCTTGACGCAGCTTGTCCACCAGGTCAATGGCCTTGGCGGGGGTCTGGTTGTCGAAAAACTCCCAGTTAACCATCACTACCGGCGCATAGTCGCAGGCCGCATTGCATTCGATGCGTTCTAGCGAAATGCTGCCGTCTTCAGTGACGCCGTCGTTACCGATACCCAGGTGCTCGCTAACCGCGTCCCAAACCGCGTCGCCACCCATAACCGCACACAGTGCGTTGGTGCATACACCCACGTGGTACTGGCCGCCGGGGTGACGGCGGAACTGACTGTAGAAGGTGGCTACAGCGCTAACCTCGGAGGTGGTTAGGTTCAGGGTTTCAGCGCAAAAACGGATGCCGTCAGGCGAGACGTAACCGTCGTAGCTCTGAATTAGGTGCAGCATCGGGATCAGCGCACTACGCTCATGCCCGCTGGGGTAACGCCCCATGATCTGGGCGCTTTCTTCACGTAGACGCGTCAAAGTTGCTTCGTCATAACTCATCAGCGGTCCACACCTCCTAGTACAGGGTCGATGGAAGCCAGAGTCGGAACGATGTCGGCAAGCATGCCGCCCTCTCCCATAATGGCCATGGACTGCAGGTTAGAGAAGGAAGGATCCCTAAAGTGCACGCGGTAGGGGCGAGTGCCGCCGTCGGAAACTAGGTGCACACCCAGCAGACCCTTAGCGTGCTCAACCGTCTGGTAAACCTGCCCTGCGGGCACGTGGAAACCCTGGGTGACCAGCTTGAAGTGGTGGATCAGGGACTCCATGGAGGTGCCCATGATTTCACGCACGTGCTCTAGGGACTGGCCCTGGCCATCAGCGGCTAGGCTCATGCGGGCCGGCCAAGCAATAGCTGGGTCATCCACCATGGTGGGCTCGCCCTCTAGCTGCTCTAGGCGCTCAAGGCACTGGGAGACAATCTTGAGGGACTGGAAGCATTCATCCATACGCACGCGCATACGGTTGAAGCAGTCAGAGCGGTCGTAAACCGGCACGTCAAAGTCGTAGGTTTCATACCCGCAGTAGGGGGCGCTCTTACGCAGGTCCATCGGGTAGCCGGTGGCGCGCAGGCAGGGGCCGGTCAGGCTCAGGGCCATGGCCCCAGCCAGGTCAATCTCACCAATGCCGATCATACGGCCGCGCAGAATCGGGTTACCCATGCACAGCTTTTCCAGCTCGCCCAGGTCGCGCTTGATGTTGGGCAGGGTGGAGCGGATGAACTCCACCGCGCCTGCGGGAATGTCTTGGGCTAGGCCGCCGGGGCGCACAAAGGCGTGGTTCATGCGCAGGCCGGTGATCATTTCGTAGGCGCGCAAAATGTTTTCGCGGCCACGGAAGGCGATGGTCAGCAAGGTGGTACCACCCAGCTCGTTACCACCGGTTCCCACTGCGATCAGGTGGGAGGCGATGCGGTTTAGCTCCATGAGCAGCACGCGCACCACCGAGGCCTTCTCGGGCACCTGGCCAGTAATACCCAGGGCCTTTTCCACCGCCAGAGCCCAAGCCACTTCCTGGAAGAAGGGGGCCACGTAATCCATACGGGTTACGAAGGTGGCGCCTTGGGTGAAGGTGCGGAACTCCATGTTCTTTTCGATACCTGTGTGTAGGTATCCGGTGCCTACGCGCACATCGGTGACATGTTCACCTTCCACCTCTAGCACCAGGCGCAGCACGCCGTGGGTGGAGGGGTGGACGGGACCCATGTTCAGCACGATGCGGTCATCGCGCATGCGTTCTTCTTCATCGCGGGCAGCAATCTGGGCTAGTACTTCATCCCAGTCGCCACCGTTGGTTTGGAACTGGGGAGCGTCAGCGGCCAGAGAGTCTAGTGCTGCACCGGTTGCGTGAATGCTCATCAGCGGTAAGACCTCCGAGTGTCAGCGGGGGGCGTGGATGCGCCCTTGTATTCGACCGGGATACCACCTAGCGGGTAATCCTTGCGTTGGGGGTGGCCTACCCAGTCATCGGGCATGGCCGTGCGGGTGAGGCCGGGGTGAGCGTCAAAAACGATGCCCATCAGGTCCCAGGTTTCGCGCTCGTGCCAGTCGTTACCGGGGTAAACGCTAACTACTGAGGGCACGTGCGGGTCGGCGTCGGGAACAGCTACCTCAATGCGCAGCTGACGGCTGCCGTGGGTTAGGCTCATCAGCTGGTAGCAGGCGTGCAGTTCGCGGTCTTTGTCGCCGGGGTAGTTAACACCCGAGACCCCAATGCACAGCTCAAAGCGCAGGTCGGGGTCGTCACGCAGGTACTGCATTACGGCCACCAGGTGCTCGCGTACCACAAAAATGGTTAGCTCTCCGTTTTCTACAACTACCTTCTCGATTACCTGGGAGGGTTCCAGCCCGCCCTTGCGTAGGTCTTCGATTAGGTCGTCGACGACGGCGTCGAACCAGCCACCGTAGGGGCGCACCGCTGCGGGGGCTAGGGTGATTACCTGGCTGAGGCCGTCAAAACCGGTGGTGTCACCGGCGTCTTTGGCCCCAAATAGGCCGTGTTCGCTGCCGATAACTTCCAGGGCTAGCTGCGGGCGTACGGCGACGCCGTCAATCTGGGCTACGGGCGCCTCGGTTGCCTGGCTTAGCTCTTCACTCATGCCAGCAGGCCTTTCTGTGCGTGGGTGGGGGTGGCGGCCAGGGCGGCAGCCTCGACGGCGCGAGCGATCTCCTTGCGGTGGCCCAGCAGCGGGCGCTTAGAGATCTGCTTGGTCAGCTCCAGCATGGCGTTAATCAGCATTTCGGGGCGCGGGGGGCAGCCGGGCAGGTAGATGTCTACCGGCACGATGTGGTCGGCGCCCTGCACTACGGCGTAGTTGTTGAACATACCGCCGGTGGAGGCGCAGGCACCCATGGAGATAACCCACTTGGGTTCAGGCATCGAGTCGTAGACGTTACGCACGATGGGGGCCATCTTGTGGCTTACACGCCCGGAAACGATCATCACGTCAGCGTGACGCGGCGAGGCACGGAACACCTCCCAGCCGAAGCGGGCCAGGTCGAAGCGAGGGCCGGCGGTAGCCATCATTTCGATAGCGCAGCAGGCCAGACCCATGGTGACAGGCCATAGCGACCGTGACTGAGCTAGGCCGGCCACGGTCTCAACGCTGGTTAGCAGGAATCCGGGGTTACCGGCTTGGTTTTCTTGGCTCATGCTTTATCCCCTTATCAGTCCCAATCCAGGCCGCCACGACGCCATTCAAGGACGTAGGGAACGGTGATTAGAGCGATGAAAATAAGCGCTGCTACCAGCCCGAACAGGCCTAACTTTGCGAAAGAGCTGGCCCAGGGGTAGAGGAACACGACCTCAATGTCGAAAATAATGAAGGTCATACCTACCAGGTAGAACTTGACTGGGAAGCGCCCGTGAGCGTTGTTGGCAGGAGTTGGATCCACACCGCACTCATAGTTACGCACCTTGGTGGAGTTGCGCCGGTTGGGGCTGATAATGGCAGACATTGCCAGACCACCAATGGCGATAAGTAGCGCAACTGCCCCCATCACCAGTAAGGAGACATAGGGATTCACGGCGAGAACACCATCCTTTTACGCACAGAGATTGACCTTTAAACTGTAGTAGCTAGGTGCCAGGGGTTGCGCACACGACGCGTTTAACCTCTAGCTTTCCCCAATATTACGCCAAAAGTTCGTTTTTACGACGGATTGTCACACCTAAGTAAAATGCTTTATTACGCGCGGTTTAGCTTGCTTAAATCTGCGCTTATAAGCTCTAAAACCTGAGATGATTAGACCATGTCACGAGCCAGCCTAAATAAGGACCCGCGCGAAGTAGCGGGCATGTTCGACACTGTCGCCCGTCGCTACGATTTAACCAATGACGTCATGAGCGGTTTCCAAGTGCGCGCCTGGCGAGCAGTTACCCGTACAGCCGTGGGCGCCGGCCCCGGCATGAAGGTTTTGGACCTGGCTGCGGGCACGGGCACCTCCACTAACGACTATGCCCTTGCTGGCGCCCAGGTGGTGGCCTGCGACTTCTCCATTGGCATGATGCAGGAAGGCAAGCGCCGCTACCCAGAGCTGCAGTTTGTGGCCGGGGATGCCACCGCTTTACCCTTTTCCGACGACGCTTTTGACGTGGTCACTATCTCTTACGGCCTGCGCAATGTGAACGACACTTTGGCGGCTTTACGCCAAATGTATAGGGTTACTAAACCCGGGGGGAGGATTGTGATTGCGGAGTTTTCCACCCCCACTACCCCGGTGGTGCGTGAGAGCTACAAGTGGTTTTTGGGTCACGTAATGCCCCCGGCGGCCAGGGTGTTTTCTTCTAACGTTGAGTCTTATGACTATTTGGCTGAGTCGATTTTGTCTTGGCCTAACCAGGAGGAGTTGGCGCAGCTGCTGCTTGAGGCCGGTTGGCGTCAGGTGGCTTATAAGAACCTCTCTGGCGGCATTGTGGCGCTACATCAGGCGGTTAAGCCCAGCGCATGAGCGGTCAGCTGTTTTGCACCTCTACCCCACTGTCGGTTAGCCCCGGCGTTAGCCTGACTGATTTTTTGTATGCGCCGACGTCGGTCAGCTGCTGGCTGCATGAGGGTTACGGCTTGGTGGGTTTGGGGCGCCTGCTCACTTTAAGCGCCCCACCCGCAGAGCCAGTCTCGACGGCGCCCACAGAGCCAGTCTCGACGGTGCCCGCAGAGTCAGTCTCTACGCCACCCACAGAGTCAGCCGCCCCTACCAGCTTTGCCCGGCCAGGTCCCTCCCCTAGCGCAGATACTCCCTGCCACAACCCACCTAGGCGCATTGAGCAGCTGCGTCAGGCTTGGCGCCATGAGGTGGGTCAGGCTAGTTGGGTTGACCAGGTGCGTCGCCCTGGCAGTGGGCCGCTGGCGCTGGGAGCTATCACTTTTAGCGCTACTTCCCAGGCTAGTTCGGTGCTGGTAGTGCCCCAGGTTTTGGTGGGGCGCGACCGTCAGGGTTGGTGGCTGACTCGCTTTGAGCTCTCCCCCGCCCCGACGGCGCCGCGCGGCGAGGTTTTTAGGGGCCAGCCCTATACCCCTCAGCTAAGTTTTGTGCGCACCGTGGCTGAAAACGCTGGCTTGGCAGATATTTTGGATTTTGTCTGTGCGCAGGGCCAGGCTGCTTCGGCCACCAAAACCAGCCCTGCCGGCGCACAGGCCCAAGCAAGCGCCGCCACTAGCGCGGACAGCCCGGCCGGCGTCGGAAAAACAAACGCGCCCGTCGTCGGACAAACAAGCCCGGCCGCCGTCGAGAGCGCCAAAACCAGCCAAAGCAGCACACTTAGCGACTCTCAGTGGACCGGGGCAGTTGAGCTCGCCACGCAGGCGCTGAAGCAAAATCGGGCCATCAAAGTAGTGCTGGCGCGCGACAGCTACCTGAGCAGCTCGCTCACGCTAGGCGCCACACTAGAGCACCTGGCCACGCGCTTTGCCACCACCTGGACTTTTAGCGTAGACGGGATGATTGGGGCCAGCCCCGAGATGCTGTTGCAGCTGCGTGAACGGGAAGTGTTTTCGCGCGTCCTGGCGGGAACAGCCCGGCGCCGAGCCAATATGGACCAAAGCGAACTAGAGCAGCTAGCTGATTGGCTGCGCGGCTCACCTAAAAACTCTCGCGAACACCAGTTGGCGGCGGCCTCAGCGGTTAAGGCGCTTACCCCCATCACTGAGCAGTTGCGAGTCAGCGAGCCTTTTGCGCTGACTCTGCCTAACGTGATTCACCTAGCCACTGATATTTACGGCCAGGTAGCCGGCGACACGGGAGCGTTAGCGCTGGTGGAGGCGCTGCACCCGACGGCGGCCGTATGCGGCACCCCAACAGCGGCGGCCGCGCAGCTGATCGGCGAGCTTGAAGGCATGGACCGCGAGCGCTATGCCGGGCCGGTGGGCTGGGTGGATTGGCGCGGTGAGGGCCAGTGGTGTATTGCGTTGCGTAGTGGGCAGGTTCTGGCTTCGACGCCGCAGCTAGCTGGCACCCAGGACGGCCCGGCTGGCTACCCGATGGGTAACCAGCCGGTGGGTTCGGTGCGAATTTTTGCGGGCGCAGGCATTATGCCCGATTCAGTTGCCGCTGATGAACTGGCGGAAACTAACGCCAAAATGGCGCCTATGCGCGCCGCTTTGGGTTTGTAGCCCGAGGCTGGGCTACTGGCCGAGCCTGGGTTTAGTGCCCAAGCCTGGGCGCGCGGTCCTTACTTGTCGTCGGGGCGCTCAACCAGTTTGACGGTAACTTCCATCTTGTTTGAGCCGCGCGCAACGGTGAACTTGACCTGGTCGCCGGCGCTGAACTGGCGCACGTAACCCATCAGGGCCGCCGATTCGCCTACTGCGTGACCGTCAACAGCCAAGATCACGTCGCCTTCACGCAGGCCCGCGTTGGCGGCCGGGGTGCCCGAGCCAACCTTGGTGATCTTAGCTCCGGCGCGGGTTTCGCCATTAACTGTGGCGCCGCCGTCTTCAAGCGAAACACCCAGGTAGGCGTGGGTGACTTTACGATCCTTGATCAGCTGCTGGGCCACCTTATTGGCCAGGTCAATGGGGATAGCGAAGCCGATACCGATATTTCCGCTACGCGTGCCGCTGGAGGAGGAAGAGCCCAGGGTGGCAATGGAGGAGTTAATACCGATAACTCGTCCCTGTGAGTCGAATAGCGGGCCACCGGAGTTACCGGGGTTAATGGCGGCGTCAACCTGGATGGCGTTGGTGTAAACGCGTTGGTTGGCTGAGGAGCTAGAGGAGTCATCACTGGACTCGCCCTTAGTGACTACCGGGCGGTCTAGGGCTGAGATGATACCGGTGGTGGCGGTGGAGGAAAGTCCCAGCGGGGCACCGATAGCCATTACGCCCTGGCCTACCTTTAGATCCTTGGAGGAGCCGATTTGGGCTACGGTCAGGTCTGAGGGGGCGTTCTTGATTTTGACTACTGCCAGGTCATTGGCGGGGTCAGTGCCGGTTAGTTCCAGCTCGTAGATACGCCCGTCTTTAAGCTGGGCGTATAGTGCGCTGGCCCCGGTTACCACGTGGTTGTTGGTGATGATGTGGCCTTGTTTGTCGATAACCACACCCGATCCACTGGCGCCGCCGTCAGAGTGCTTGGCCCGGATGTAAACCACGGAGCTGGAGACGTTTTCGGCTACTTTTTGCCAGTCAGGGGTTTGACCCTGGGTGGTTACCAGTTTTGTGTTGCCCTGGTTGTTGGCTGAAACGGTGGAGGTGGAGGTGACGGAAGGCTGAGCTTCATCTGTGGCGCCGGCATAGTACATGCCGCCGGCGGTGATACCTGAGGCCACCAGGGCGGTAGTCAACGATAGGGCCATCACCCCACCCCAACCCGGGGAGCTCTTCTTGTTGTCGCTGCTGTTGGAGGTGTAGTTGGCGCCATTGTTGTAGCCGCCGGGGTAGCCGCTAGCAGGAGCGGAGGGAGCTGCGGGGGCGCTAGAGGGAGCATAGGGGGCCTGGCCGTAGGGGGCGGCGCCATAGTTTCCGGCCGGCCTAGCGCCATAGTTGGGGGCGTAGGGGTTACGGGGCTGGTAGTTATCGCTCATCAATAGTTCCTAATTGCTTAGCGGTAGCTAACAATGGCTACCTTATGGACGCTAATCATAGTGACGTGGTCATTTGGTGGAGTTAGCAGCAACCCTTAAACAAGTTTGACATGCACCAGGCTACGGCCCTCAATTGTCTCAGACAATAGGGATTGCAGCCCATCGACGTCGTCAATTACGCTCACATGGGCGCCAAATGCGGCTGCTGCCTGTGCGAAATCAACTTGCTGTGCGGTAGTGAAAAAGCGTAGGAAATAATTACTTAGCTCGCTGGCGCCATATTCAAGGCCGCTAAATATTTTGCCGCCATGATCGTCTAACACGATTACTTGCAGGTCCACCTCGTTTTCTGTAACTGCCTTAACCAGGCCGGTTAAGTCGTGTGCTGCCGCTAAATCCCCAATAATTACCCGCACTGGTTGACCACTGGCCCAGGCTAGGCCCACGGCAGTGGAGATAGTCCCGTCAATACCGGCTAATCCACGATTAGCCACTACTGGGCCGGGCATCTTTTTTAGTTGCTTACCCGCAGGTAATCGAGCATCTAGATAGCGGATGGTCATCGAAGAAGCTGCCATTAAAGTAACGCTGCTTTCTAGGCCGTCGCTGTGAATTGCTGTTGATTGGCTATGAGATTCGTATTGTGAGGTGGCCTGCCAGGTAGTTAAAGCCATTTGCGCGGCTTTAGTTACGCTGGTGGCGTTTAGTTGTTGTTGGCCAGCTTGCAACCAGCGTTGTAGCCACAGCGGTGACGGAGCGTTTTTGCCGACGCCGGCGCCCGCCCCCGCACCTGCACTCGCGCTGGCATCTCCACCGGCATCGGCGTCTGCGCCCGCTTCCGCACCTGCGTCTGCGCCGCCACCCGGGATATTTAGGCTGCTTAGAGCCTGTTCTAGGGTGGTTACGTAGGCGGCTTGCCCGCTCACGTCACTCCAGCGCGCCCGGTTGGTGAGCACCACCTGGTAAATATCCTCCCGCGCCAGTAGCGCGCCGATGGGGCGGGTGAGGGTGGGGCGGCCGACTACCAGCAACTGCTCGATCTCTTGAGAAAGCTGAGCGCCGTCGCCACCAACTGAGCCGTCGCCACCAGCTAAAAGCGCACTGTAAGCAGCCACTGCGTTGGCGTTGGTGCGCACTAGCGAGGTGGGTTCAGCCAGTAGCGGCCACCCCCAAGCGTGGGCCAGGGAGGCGGCGAAGTGGGCTAACTCGGCGTCGTCGTTGTCCCCCACCACAATCACCCCACGCCGGGCGGGGTCTAAACCTAAGCGGCACCCTACTTGGCTGACTGTAACCCCATTTAGCTGCTCCTCTAGAGACTTGCGCGCACGCAGCCAGTGAGTTTTGGGCTCCAAATGCGGCACTTGCCAGGGGGCGGCGGGGGCCAGCGGCGGGGCTAGGCGCACGTTTAGATGCACCGGGCCGGGGTCTAGGCTTAGGCGTCCTGAAGCTGCAGCTACCGCTCGGCGTACTTGATTGGCGACGGCGCCGCTTGCGTTAGTGTCGCCCAGGTCCGCCTGGTAACGGGTGGCGGCGCCAAAAATCCCGGTTTGCACCGTGGTTTGGCTGGCGCCAGTGTTGACCAGGGCGTGGGGGCGGTCGGCACTCAAAATTATTAGCGGCACCCCGGCGGCGTCGGCCTCCACCACGGCCGGATGCGCGTTAGCTACCGCACTGCCGGAGGTCATAACCGCCACGGCGGGGCGAGCTAGGCCTTCATGCAGCCAGTCGGAGCGGGAGGCGCCTAAAGCCACAAAGGCGGCGCTGCGCTCATCAACCACCACGCGCAACTGCAGGTAGCCGGCCTGCGCGGCGTCGGCCAGGGCGTAGGTCAGCGGGGCGTTACGCGAGCCGGGGCTGATCACTACTCGTTTGACCCCGGCTTCAACTAGGGAGGCCACCACGGCGCGGGCCAGTAAGGTGGCAGGGCTTTCCGGGCTGGATGAGCTTTGTGAGGCAGCCGGGTTTTCCGGGCCGGCAGGGTGAGGCGCTGGCTGGCCGGTTGAGCGGGCCGGAGGCTGGGAGGCTGGGCAGGTCGGTATCGGGGAGGCTGGGTAGGCGGGGCCGCTGGGCGCGGATGCTACTTGGGGGGTCACAACTGGCCTAACTAGTTGGGTCTCTAGCGCGCCAAGGCGCCAGATGTGGCTTTAAGTTTAGCTAGCTAGCAGGGAGCTTAGGCGCACCAGGCGCTGACACCAGCGCTCGCGTAAAGGCTCGCTAGCGGGCGGGATACGCTCAACGGACACCGGCTGCCCAAGCAGCAAATGCCCATTTACCGGCCTAAAGGGAGGCTCTATTACGTCTTCTTGCAGCAGTGAGCCGGTGGCCAAGCCGCAAGCATAGGGCAGCTGATCTAACGCGCTAGCTAGACGCAGGCCGGCGTAAATTCCCACCGAAGTGTCTAGGGCTGAAGAAACCACCGCCGGCATTTCTAAACGCTTATAGATTTCATAAGCAGCGCTTATACCACCTAGTGGGGACACTTTTAGTACGGCCACATCCGCCGCCTCTAACTGGCGCACCGCCATAGGGTTGGCATCTAGACGCAAGGATTCATCGGCGGCGATTGGCACCTGGAGTTTGCGGCGTAAAACCGCCAGATCAGCGGTGGAGCGGCAAGGCTGCTCAGCGTATTCGAGCCCGCCGGCGGCGCGGTCATATAGGGGTAGTAGCTTTAGGGCCTGATCCAAATCCCAGGCGGCATTTACATCAATGCGCAAAGCCGCCCCTGGCCCCATGGCGCCGCGCACCGCTTCTAGGCGCTGTAGATCCTCGCTTAAACAATCGGGCTTGTCGGCCACCTTCACCTTGGCGGTGTGTATGCCTGCGCCCACTGCTGCGAGCGCACGCGCCTCAGCTTCCCCAGGCCCCAGGGCGGCGATAGTGGTATTAACCGGAATTTGGTGGCGTTTAGGCTCTGGCACGCCTTGGTCAGCTAGCGGTTTCGTGGCTTGGCTCAGGGCGCTGGCCAGCCATTTAGCGCTGTGGCTATCAGGGTGGTTCCAAAATGGGGCGCACTCCCCCCAGCCGGCGGGGCCATGCAGCAAGACGCCGTCGCGCACGGTGATACCGCGAAAACGCACCCGCATGGCAATTGAGAAAACCTCTACCCGGTCAATGCTTTCCCACAGCGCAGCGGCTGGCGGGGGGCATTGCTTACGGATTGTTTCAAGCATGGCCCCCATTATTCCTTAGCGACGACGACGCCCCGCCAGCCCTAAACGCAACCAAGACCGCCTTAAAGACGGTCTTGGCAACTAAATCTGATTGCAGCTAGCTATCAGCGGTAGGGCTGCTCCAAGGGAACTTCCGGGTCGGGCTGGTGGGTGATGCGGTTACGCAGGTCGCGGCGCACGATTTCAATCGACCACAGCCACACTACGTGACCTAGGGCTTCAGAAAAGTGCTCGGACCAGGTCTGGCCGCCAGCAACCCACGGGAAGGGGCTGGGCACCCAACCCAGCAGCGGCATGAACACCACGTGCGCACCGATCCACACCAGTAGACCAAAGGCCGCGCCCTGCCACAGCTTGATCTTGGGGAAGTACTCGGCGGCAATGCAGTACAGCAGCGCAAACACAATGGCGAAGCTGATCAGCTAAAAACACCGAAACGTACGCATAGATAAGTTTAAACTGACACCAGGTTAGGCTGCCATGACCTTAGGTACAGGCGGTTAACAAAGGCCTGTTCAGAGCCGGTTTTAGAAATAGTACGGGAAGGATGACCAGTCCGCCGGGCGTTTGTTGACGAAAGAATCACGCCCTTCCACAGCCTCATCGGTCATGTAGGCCAGGCGCGTAGCTTCACCGGCAAAGACCTGCTGACCGGCCAAACCGTCGTCGGCCAGGTTGAAAGCAAACTTAAGCATACGGATGGCCTGGGGAGATTTGGTGGCCACAATCTCGCCATATTCAATGGCTTTATTTTCTAGTTCTCCGTGGTCTACCACCTCGTTGACCACCCCCCAACGCT
>ERZ651108.972-NODE-972-length-13183-cov-21.931444_pt1 | contig 13183 bp, 8 predicted proteins | sample MGYA00512173_ERZ651108 | MGnify/ENA metagenome assembly ERZ651108 | reverse complement strand
CTCTGTCTTCAAGGCTATTACGCTTATAAGTATTACGTGCATAATAACCATCCAATGAACATTCAAGACTCTTTTCACCCTTGAAATTACGATTAAAGTATAGGGAAAGAGTGGGTTTTACAGTCTTATCATGCTCAAGAACATTATTTGTAAACGACAAAGGAACGGTATAACCCGTATATTCCAAACTACCATTCAAGACATCATCACGCCTTGTACTGACTTCAACACCACTTCTAATCATCCACGTTGTACGCTCCATCCTCCGACTAAGACTGACATTAACGTAACGACCGATACGCTTCATATCAGTATCATACGCTGCTTCTTGTTTGTGAATAGGGTTATCCAGCAGATAATCTGTCGTAGTTTCACCATAAACCTTAGGGTTCTGTACACTGCAACCTGCCCATAGATTAACATTATAATGCCCAAGACTATACTTTGAGGTAAGGTTGTAATCACCCCTCAGATAGCCTACTCCCTGCAAAGCATCCACTTGTGTATAACCACCCGAAGTATAAGTCTTAACAATATAGTTTATCACAGCCTTGTCGTTAGCATACTTTCCCGTAGGCATATCATAGTATTCTACATGCAGGATATCCTTTGGACGTAACGAAGTTATCTCTCTCACAGAAGCCTTCCTACCGTTGATATACAGCGTTGCCGTACCTACTGGCGTTGTTATAACACCATTCTCAGTATCCACATTGACGCCAGCCAACATCATATTCCTTATAAGCTCAAATCCGGAATGAGCATGTTTCCGCTGTTTCGGAGTAGGAATACAGTCGATATGGTCCACCTCTCGTTTCGCCATATCACCTGCAACGACCACCTCCTTCAGCTGAACATTCTTTGATACAGAATCTGTCTGTGCAACAGCAGGAAGTGTCATCATACCAAAGACCACACAAATTATTTTCTTTCTATTCATCTTACTGCTATTTTTTAGTCATATACAGGCATATATGACATTATACTTTAGGCTTTATAACTATCGCTACAAAGTAAGAAAATAAATAGGAAAAAAGCAAGTAAAAAGTTGACAAATGATATTGAGAAGTAATATTTTTTGCTCTAATTATATTCTACAATAGACTGAGAATGATGACATATAGACGTGAGGTGCAGAATAATTGTCTACTGTTTATTGTAAACTCCCACTTACGGAGCAGGTTCTATCCTCCACGCATCAATACAACGTTTCTCCAAAGAGAAATTCACACCAATCTTATAGAGGTGGCGTTCATCCATCAAGAATGGTTTATCATAGCCCTTTTCATTAATCTGTTGCAAGGCTACATCAGCCGAACCATCTAATTTAAACTCCACAATATAAACATAATCCTTAGTTTCTATCGTTAGGTCCATCCGACCATTACTCGTCGTCCGTTCCACCTTTGTGTAGAAGCCCATCATCTTAGCGACAAGATAAAAAGCATTCTGAAAATAGAGTTCAGAATTACCAACAATCTTATAGTCTGTATCTGAGAAGAGGGATGCTATTCGTTGCATAAACTGTTCTGGACGACCAGATCGGAGATCACCAATGAACTGGCTCATGGAGAAGGGAGTTGTCACATCGTGCAAACCAGTATAATAAGGAAGAAGATAGCGTAGGAACCCTTCTTCCACCTCCTCATTAGGAAAGCCCAATCTATATTCCCCGAATTCAGCATTGTAATCCTTGATTGTAAGATAGCCACTCTGATAGAGCACAGAAATTGGATTATTAGAAACGACATCAATACTATTCAAAACGTCAGCCGTGGAAACTTCTTCTGTCAGATGTGGCAGAACATAGTCATCACGCTTCAACAGTTCAACAAGATAAGATGGTGTTCCTGTCTCAAACCAGTAACTACCAAACTGTAATCGTTCAAAAGTATTTAACAGACTGAATGGATTATAGATACCGATACCATTCTCAACAAAATGATAACCATCATAACGTTTCTTCAATCTGGCAAGCGTTTCTTCTTCACTCAGTTTGTTCTTGATAGCCAATGCACGGATAGGCTCGCCAAAACAACGTACAACCTCGTCCTCTGTCATACCACATAATGCTTGGTATCTCGCATCCATTGAGAGGTCCTGTAGATTATTCAAATCACTAAATACACTCACTTTTCCGAACTTCGTAACACCCGTGAGTAGAGCAAAACGTATATAACGATCCTGCGACTTCAGGGCACCATAAAATCCTTTTAAAATCCCACGATATTCATTTTGCAGCTCTTCATTACCAATAGCTTGCAACATTGGCTTATCATACTCATCAACAAGAATTACCACAGGGTGGCCTGTCTTTTCATAAGCATATCGAATGACATACTCAAAACGAGTAGCAAAAGACTTTGCAACTGGGTTCTTACCATACAACTGCTCCCAGTCATTAAGGTTGGCTTCCAACTTGTCAGTCAAGGAGTCAACTGTATTATAACGTTCTGTATTTAGGTCAAGATGTAAGATAGGATGACATTCCCAATCTTTTTCCAGTTCATCTATTGCCAAGCCTTTAAACAAATCCTTCCGTCCTGAGAAATAGGCTTCAATCGTGGAAACGAGCAGACTCTTGCCAAAACGACGCGGGCGGCTAAGAAAGTAATACTTTCCTCTTTCAGCCAACTCATATACCATCCCCGTCTTGTCAACATACACATAGTTTTCTTTTCTTAAACTTTCAAAACTCTGTATACCGATAGGATATTTCATAATCGCCTCCTTCTCTTTTAATGGATGATACCGCAAAGATACATATAATATTCCGAATAAATGACTATAAACCCCTCTTCCAATTACAATTCTACATTTTTTCTTTTCATGTTATAGCTTCACACGGTGCCTACTGATAGTAAACGATTTCATGTTGCACCTTAACACAGAATTAAAAGGGCATATACAGAGGCTAAAACAAAATTCTCCTACATCTTATGAGTCAACAGAAAGACAGATATAAGGCAGTGATAAAATATTACATAAAACGGCTATCAATGAAAAAAGGATGCTTTAAAGAAACCTCAAAAGCATCCTTTTCTTTTATATGATAAGGTTATTTTACTGCATATCGTAAACTACCTGCATCAACTTCTTGCCCAATGCGTCAGCAGCCTCCATGGTGTTAGCCTCGCTGTAAACACGAATAATAGGTTCTGTGTTTGACTTACAAAGATGAACCAAAGTAGGAAGATTATGGAACAGGTAAGAGACTTAAACATGGAGGCTGACAATATGCAGGTGGTGTCGTCCGCTATCAGCGGAATAAGCAAGAGAATTAAGGAAGTACACAGACACACAAGCCGCTCTTTGCCGGTGAGCACTTCCTCACAAGTAAAGAAGTATGCGAAAGGCTGTATATCAGCCCAGCCCCCTGCAGAGCTATCGGGACAAGAGGATTATTCCCTATGCACAGTTCGCAGGAAAGATACTCTATAAGGCTTTAGATTTGGAGAGGCTGCTGGAAGAGAATTATAGCGCATAGACAGGAGAAAACTCTTTTATCATATAGGAATTGCATCCATCATGTGTTTTATGAGAAATATGTGACGGATGTTTTTTCATGTTTTTGCCGTTTGCCATGCATGAAACGTAGAAAACTATACGAAAATTTGCAGATAAACACCAACCTCTCAAGAAATCGTGAGAAAAATTCTATAGATGGAACATACGGACACATACATGTCAAAACGAACAACTATGAATATGCCCAAAGGTCAATTAGTCCGCATTTTATGGCGGTTTAATTGTTAAATTTTCGATTCCCATTGATATTTCAGGTAAGATTCTTGCACTCTAAAGAATAAAAGACTATATTCGCATAAACAACCATTAGATATTCTTATATATGTTATATAGATATTGTAAGAAGATGGTACAAAAATTGGAATTATTCTGACGTAAATTGTCCAAAGTCCCTATGAAAAAGTATTTATACATTCTTTCTTTTTGTTTTTTGCAATGTGCACTAACGGGCTTTGCACAGAGCAAACATACCTCAATATCAGATACAATAAATCTTTCTGAAGTAACTGCATTAGCAGAAAGACCATTTGTTCAACATAAAGCTGACAGAATGATAGTTAGTGTAGAACATAGTAAATTGTTAAAGGCACGTTCTCTTTCTAATATTTTGAATTTGATTCCAGGTGTAAATTATGATGGAGAAGGTGGTATTACCTTTATGGGCAATGGTATCAAAATATATGAAAATGGAAAATTAGTAAGGTTAAGCGGGGCGCAGCTCAAAAGCTATTTATCATCCTTGCGCGGTAATGATATAAAGAATTTGGAGTTGCTGCCTCAGGCAACAGCCGGGTACGATGCAGAAGGAGGCACGGCTGTTCTTGTTATTAACCGTCAGAAGAAACATGAGTACGGACTATCAGGTTATGTGGGCAGTGAATACGAACGGAAAAGCAAGAATCTATTTTCGGAATTTGCAGGGGTAACCTATTCGTGGGGGAACGTTGCTCTTTATGCTAATATGGCGTTAGGGCAGTCGGCAAGTCATAGTAAGATATCCGAAAGCGACTATGGACAAAACATTACCATCAATAGTATGTCTGAATCTACAGATAAAAGTCTTTATTATAGACCTAAGTTAGGCTTTGACTTTTATATTTCTCCGAAGCATTATTTAGGCGTAGAATGGTCGGGCAACTATTCAAAGGATTATGCCAATGCCTGTTGGGTTCATTCTACTATTACCGACAATAGTCCTTATCAAACAAGTATTAGGAGTTATGCACCATATACATTAAAGCCTAATACCAATAATGTTACATTAAATTATGAATGGAAAACAGATACACTAGGCAGTAAACTGAACCTTATTGCAGATTATGTAGGAGAAAGAGAATATGATTTGTACGAGTATGAGAATAAATACACCCAAGGTATAGGTGGGGATAGTATTATATCTAAATCGCAATCTTCATTCGAATACGTCAACATCTGTAGTGCACAGGTAGATTTTACAAAGTTCTTCAACCGTCATCAGTTTACTCTTGGTACCAAGTATATCAATGCCAATATCCATTATGATAATAAGCTATATCTCGGAAACACGACTTTAGGAGGAATGTTATCGGAAGATGTTGACCAATGGGATGATTTCTGTTATGTTGAGCGACGATATGCGATATATGGAATGTACAGGTACTCCTCACGACCTTGGGATTTTCAAGTGGGACTACGTGACGAATATACAGAATGGAATACCCAACAAAGAGTTAGAACCCAATTACATAACAATCAAAAAGGCAATAATATCTTCCCGTCTTTCTTTGTGAGAAAAGGTATGGGGCAAGGGAATGCACTGTCGCTTAGTTATACGCAATCGATAAACCGTCCGTCGTATCAGATGGTAAATCCATTTGTTTTTCATCTGTCCGAAACATCTTATAAGGAAGGTAATCCTAATCTGAAAGGCGAATTGCTGTACAATGCAGCACTACAATTCGTTTTGAAGTCAAGATATGTTTTCTCGTTATCTGCACTTTTTATTGATAGGAAAATCAATGAAGTATACGAACAGATGAACGAACGACAAACACGCTACACATTAAGAAATGATGGCAATTTAAAGAAATTAGCTTTATACATAGAATTTCCTTTTACGTGTGGTCTATGGAATAGCAGAAGTAATGTCGAACTAAGTGAGAACTTCTATCGGAACAGTACCAAGCATGTTAATGACTTTGGACTTGTCCTGTCAAGTTTTAATCGTTTCAGGTTGTCCAAGCAACTTACTGCAATGGCTAATTTACGCTATATCAGGCATTATAAACAACTTTATATTATTCAGAAATCAGATTACCTTGGAGTAGATATAGAGGGGGATTATAGTTGTTTGAAAGACAAGTTGAATATCAATTTTGGTGTAAAAGACTTGCTGAATAGCAGAGGAAAGAACCAACAAATATTCAAGAACGGTGACTTTGAGCACCGTACAGACTTTGATTTCATTTCCCGAAAATTCTTTGTCAGCGTAACATTTAGTTTTTCTGCTGGGTCAAAACATGCAATCCAGCATGATAAGGTACACTCTAATGAAGAAGAAAAAGAAAGAATGTAATGAATAACTTCCCTTTTATTAAGCAAAATGATGCGATGGAGTGTGGAGTTGCATGCCTTGCGATGGTATGTAATTTTTTAGAATAGAATATCTTTATAAAATTTGCTTTGCAACCACAGAAGGAGTCTCCTGACTTGGTATTAATGAAACAGCTTTATAACTTGGATTACGAACTATCAGCGGAAGAATCAGTATTAATAAACTTTAGGAGGCTCATTACCCCTGTATCCTCCACTGGAATCAAAATCATTTTGTAGTACTGTACAAGGACAAGAAGGGAAATACATTCTACATTGCTGATCCTGCTAAGAGACTTGTTAAATACTATCTCGAAGAATTTAAGAAGCACTGGATAAGCACACAATCGGGCGGTGAGGAAAAGGGTATCGCTATGTTCTTAGAACCTACTCCTGCGTTTTATGAAAAGAAGATGGACGAAGAACCTAAAGAGGAACGCTCGTTTATGTTCCTCTTTGGTTACATTAAGCAATATCGTAAGTATTTCGGTCAAATTATTTTAGGCTTACTCGTTGGCAGTCTGCTGCAGCTTATTCTGCCTTTCCTTACACAATCAATCGTAACTATTCAGCGGTATTAATCAGTCAGTATTCTCTCCTCTAAATTCTTCGTATAAAGGCTATAAAGAAGCCCTTTTTCCTACTGATGGAAGAGGGTCGAAGGTGTTGGCAGACAAGTTTAGCGATAGCTTAGAACGGATGACTGCCGTTACCGACCGCCATAGCGCATATTTTGCACTCCATTTTCTCAATCATTAGGTTTGTCTTGCACACTTGTTCCGTGAACTGCAATATCTCTCAAAGTTGAACACTGAACAAGAGCAGTCTGAGAAGTAACCAATCTTTTCCGTAAGCCCATTCACGAGCGAAACACCAATCCAAACGGTGTTATAGACAAGGTATCATGGATTGAACGTTTGGATAATCTACTCAAACAGAATATAGAACGGCTTGGTAAAAAGTTTATTACGTTCAGAAAAGGTTTGGTCAAATGCAGAGACTACATTTTCAAATTCCTTGAAAATCCGATGATACCATCTGATAATAATGGAAGCGAACGGGGAATACGCAAGCTAAAAATCAAACTGAAGAACTCCTGTACATTTCGTTCTGACTTCGGAGCAGACGCTTTTCTTGAACTTCATTCGGTTGTAGAAACAGCTAAGAAACACGACAAAACACCATATAATACGATTCAAGCTTTATTTAAGGTTTGATAAATTGATATGCACTGTATAATATCGGGGAGCGCTGAATAATGCAAGTTCAACATAGAACTGCAATCCCAAGTGTTGGTGTAGCTTAATAATCTATACCTGAAAACATAGAGACCCTTGGGGCGAGAAGCCCCCATGAGAGGAAAATCAACAAGCAATGTATAAAAACAAGAAAGGGAGACCTCTGTCTCCCAAAGATTAATTAATTTTGCATTGCAATATACAAACAATTAACCACAAATCTCACACCTATATTGTAAGGGATGCCTTTGGGAATATAGTTGGCTGCATCAGGAGTTTTCATTGGGATAAACACAAGGCTCTTCCTATCGAAAAATTATATGGAATAAACCCACTAAATGCTATTCATCAGGAAAGTAAATATAATTTTTGGCATATCAGACGCTTTGCCGTTGCAAAGGATTCGGGAATATCTACATTGACATTGTTCAAGCGATTAATGGCATTAGCAGTACAGCCGATAGTTGAGGACAAGTACAGCTATATGATTTCAGAAATTGACAGCAAACTATTGAAAGTAATGAAGGTGTTGGGATTTGGTACACGTCAAATCGGAAAATCCATCGACTACCTGACATCGGAGACCGTTCCTGTATGTTTCAGCAAAAGAGGTATTATGGGCTTCTTTTCCAAGTATGGTGAACTTTGCAAGGCAGCATGATTACACTTTTGTGTAATATTTCAGACAACAAATTCAGAATTACACAAAAGTGTAACGATATAATTTGGAGATATAAATATATTTGCAACATCAAAAAGATAATCAAGTCGACAAGATTATAAAACAGACCTCACTGTAATAAAAAAGGAGAAGAAGTCGAAAATCTATAAGAGTAGACAAAATAAATAAAAATGAAATTATGAAAGAAGATTTATTTTCAGAGTTAAGAGAGGATGAATTAGGTATACTCCATGGAGGTGTTTGTAAAAATAACACCAATACGGAAAGCGGTTCCCCAAGTGATTTTTTGGCATCTAACGGAAATTGTTTAGGTGGTGGATGGGGTGATACCAATACAAATTGCACGGGAACTTGCAAGGGATGTCACGTTTAAGTTCTTTATAACATTTCAGATTGTGACTATCATAAGTATGGTCACAATCTGAATATATAAATATTATTATTACTTATAAAAAATATATGAAGTGGAGTTTGTTTAATGTATTAATAGATTCGCCAATTCAAAAGGAACAAGTCTATCTATACAATTACCAAAAAAATAAATTACTAACATTAGATATGCGTCTTAAACCTATAATCATAGAAAGACGTCATAATATAGAATCTTTAAAGGAAATTCATCCAAGCCTTTACGAGTTACTTATTAAGTGTGGTTTTATAGTGTTATCTGCGCTTGATGAAATGAAAAATTGTGTAGATGAGATTAATTCTAAATTGCAGTCAGACGATTATGTAAGAATAACCATAAACCCAACCTTGGATTGTAATCTAAGATGCTGGTATTGTTATGAAAGCCATTTAAAGGGTAGTTTAATGTCTAAGGATACACTATCATATGTCATAATGTACTTAGAAAGGGTAATTAGTTCTTCAACATTAAGGACTTTTCAATTAGCTTTTTTTGGAGGCGAACCACTACTTTATTATAAGAAAATTGTACACCCTTTGATTAAAAAATGTAGCGAATTATGCAATAAGTATAATAAGAAATTTCAAGTTAACTTTACTACCAATGGCATATGCTTAACTCCTAATGTTGTGGACGATTTGATAAAATTAAGCAATTGGGTTAGTATACAGGTAGCTTTTGATGGGGGGAAAGGTTTTCATGATAAGATTAAATATTACAAAGATGGCACAGGAACGTACGATAGAGTATTGCATAATTTATTTTATGCGATAGAAAAGCGGTTGTTTACAACCATACGGTGCAACTATACAAAAGAAAATATCCTATCTTTTTATGATGTTGTGAAAGACTTTGAAGCATATCATAATTGTAGGAATCTAAGGTTTTCTTTTCATAAAGTTTGGCAAGAGGAAGAAGACGATAATTTAAAAGTTAAGGTTTCTCAATTAAAATCGCAACTCACTCAGTTTAAGTTTCAATCAAATATAAATACTTATTTGGGATCAAGCGTACAACACTGTTATGCTGACTATGTACATAACCTTGTTATCAATTATAATGGCGATATTTATAAATGTACAGCTCGTGATTTTAATGTGGATAATAAAATAGGCTCACTTTCTCATGATGGAAACATTTGCTATGGAACTAATAAAGAACGTTGGGAGAATATGTATGTGGCAGAATGTTGTCAGGCATGCCACTTACTTCCTATATGCACAGAATGTGTTCAAAGAAAGAGAGAAGTAGGGGAAAATAAATGTTCTAATGTTGCCTTTAGAGAAAATGCAGAAACTAATATCCGAAAGTATTTTTATGACATTATGAATTTCAAAATTGCAAATACCTGATATTGATGAGAAAAGTTGTTTTTTTGTTTTTAGTAATAATGCTATCCTTCAATGGTGTTATGTATGCACAGGAAGTAGAAGGATATGTCTTAGATTATCAAGGAAAGCCTGTAGAGTTTGCATCGGTAGCCATCTTAACTTCTACTGATTCTACGCTGGTAGGCGGTTGTATAACACTGGCAGATGGACAATTCAAGGTTAAGGTTCCTGGCGAAAACAAAATCGTGATTGTGAGAGTATCTCATATGTCGTATGAAGATGCTTTCCAAATCAAGCAGGTAGATAATACCCCCATGAAGATTACGCTATCTCCAAAAGCGGTTAATTTGGATGGCATTACTATATCGGCTTCAAGGTTCGTACAAAACACGAAAGGGTACTCTGTAAACTTAACTGACTCTCCTATCTTGAAAGGAAAGAAAACAGCTGATGCTTTGATATTCCTCCCAGGAATAACTAAAGAAAACGGAGTTATCAACATTAATGGACTTCCTGTTAGCGAAATATATGTAAATGGAATTAAAATAACCTCGCAAGAAGAACTTAATAAGTTTCCAGCCAATATGATAGGCTCTGTGAAGGTTGATTACCTTGCAGGAAGTAACACCAATGCCTCTACTGGTGGAGGAGTTATCAATATCTCATTAAGGAAAATAGCCGATAGGAACTATTACGGTAGTTTGTCCGCGGAGGGAACCGCACACAAGGGGAACTGTATAGATGAAGAAAATTTAGGAGGAACGATGTACTATAGATACAAGGATCTGCATATTTATGATAATTTATCACTGCCTTGGTATCAGTATAAAGAGACTGGTAAACAATTTCTTTATAATAAATTGTCGGGCATTGGGAAGCAGAGTTGTGAAAGAGACTATAATAGAGGCTATAGTTTCTCTAATCGATTGAGCCTTACTCAACAACTTAACAAACAATCGTCTTTGAGTTTTAGTTACTATATCTCAGCCAACCACAACCATTCACACTTAAATACTTATGATGACGATAATAACATAAATATAAGAACTTACAAACGAGTGGTTGAACAAGAAGTAACAACAAAGTATTTAACTCCTCTCGGTAAGAGTAAAATTTTGGTAGATTTGACGATAGATTACTATAACAGGCACGCAAATACAGCTACAAATTATCTGGGAAATAGCGTAGAAAGCGTAGGAGCAGCTGACAAGCAAAATAATAATCTTTGGAAAACTTCATTAGATTTCACTCAACCCATAGGTAGAAATCTACTGACTTATGGTGGTGCTGTTCAGTATGTGAATCAGCATTTTACGCCAATAATAGTAAACTATCTTACTAACAAATTTTTCATAAGCAACAGTAGAACGAAGGTCAATGGCTTTACCCCTTACGTCTATATCCAGTTGGCAGGAGCATTCAAGAAATTAAAATATGCTTTTGGTATAAATTGGCAAATAAATCATATTTCATATAGCGATAACAAATCCTCTGTAATTTCCAAGAACATACAAAGAGGATTAAGTCCCTCGATTAGTTTAATGGCTCCATTAAATAAAAACGGAAGCAGTATCTTTCGTCTTGCTTTTAAGCATATATTAGAGAACATTCCATATTCAGCAATATCATCAACGATTAGATGGTCGAATGCCTCGAATTATTCAGTGGGAAACCCATCTTTGAAAGCTCCAACGAATGATATGTTGATGGTTTCTTTCTCTTTCTTTAAAAGTTTACTTGGAGTAACAGGTGTCTATATGCATTCTAATAATAATATCTATTGGCAAACCGAAAATAGTTCGGAGAATAAAAATTACCTTTACACTCGCCCTGTTAATCTTGATGGGATAAATGCGTATGGAATGAATGTGGAGCTAAATCTACACCCTTTGAAATGTTGGATGATGAAAGCCATGGGTAAATTAGAATTGCATGTAGAGGATATAACTTTAGATGGTATAAAATATGACAAGAATAGATTTCGACAATATTATACTCTTTATAATAGTTTCAACCTCCCATCAGGATGGGGTGGTATGTTGAACATAATGTTAGAACCAACATTTAGGAACTTAGACCGTGTTTATTATACCGTCTATAATGTTACGGGAAATATCTATAAAGAACTTTTCAAAGATAAATTAGAATTAGGGTTGTCGTTTGGACTTGCAGGAAAAGGACGCAGATACTCCAGACAGACTGATTTATTTAAGACTACCTATGATAATACCACCGCATTTCCATATATAGGACTCTCCGTAAAATGGACTTTCGAGAGAGGTAAGCATTCTACAATTAAGAAAATTACAGGTAATCAAGAATACAATGAGATAAAAGATATACGATAAAATGACAACATCCTTTCCTAACATCTTGCAATATGATTCTATGCAATGCGGTGTAGCATGCTTACAGATGATCTGTGAATACTATCATAAAAAGTATTCCACAAATTATCTCTCCGGTCTGTGTAATACAACGACAGAGGGCGTTTCTATGCTCAGCATCAGAGATACAGCTTTTGCTTTAGGACTAGAAAGTAATTGTGGAAAAGTTAACATTAAAGGAATAAAGAAAATTTCTTCTCCCTGCATCCTCCATTGGAATCAAAACCATTTTGTGGTTCTGTATAAGGTTAAGAAAGGTAAGAATTTCTACATTGCAGACCCCGGGAAAGGACTTGTGAAATACTCGCTTGAAGAATTTAAGAAGCACTGGATTAGTACTCAGTCGGGCGGTGAAGAGAAAGGGATTGCCATGTTCTTGGAACCCACACCAGCTTTTTATGAAAAGCAGACAGATGAACAGCCAACAGAGGAACGCTCATTTAAGTTCCTATTTGGCTATATCAAACAATACCGAAAATATTTCGGACAGATTGTCTTGGGGTTGCTCGTAGGCAGCCTTTTGCAACTTATCCTGCCTTTCCTCACGCAAGCCATTGTAGATGTAGGTATCAAGAACCAAAACATTGGATTTATTTGGTTGATACTCTTAGGGCAACTTGTCCTTACCGTGAGCCGTACAGCCATCGACTTTATCCGCCGTTGGCTCTTACTGCATATCTCTTTGCGTATCAACATCTCTTTGGTTAGCGACTTCTTCATCAAGCTCTTAAAGCTACCCATGTCGTTCTTCGATACCAAATTGATGGGCGACCTTATGCAACGTATGGGCGACCATAGCCGTGTAAACACTTTCTTAACGCAACAGACACTCAGTATCGTGTTTTCGCTCTTTACCTTTGTGGTATTTAGCATCGTATTGCTTTCTTACAATTGGCTCATCTTTACCATCTTTATGGTGGGCAGCTTGCTTTATGGTGGTTGGCTTGCGCTCTTCCTTAGACGCAGAAAGGTTCTGGATTATGAACTCTTTGAGCAGCAAGCCATCAACAACAACAAGACCTACGAGTTTATCACCT
>ERZ651108.970-NODE-970-length-13198-cov-3.625504_pt1 | contig 13198 bp, 9 predicted proteins | sample MGYA00512173_ERZ651108 | MGnify/ENA metagenome assembly ERZ651108 | reverse complement strand
TATGCTTTCACATGCACGTACCGAGTCACGCATGGTTCGTGAGCTTGCAAACAATGAGAGTGCATACCGCAGCATCACGCAAAGTTGGTTGCGACATTCGGGGATGTCCGAGCTTTTCCGTGTGCTCAGCCATGTTGACTGCCATGTCATTGTCACTACAGATCATGGAAGTATCCGCACCAATCGCCCGATAAAGATTGTCGGTGACCGCAATACGAACACCAATCTCCGCTATAAATTGGGCAAGAACCTTAGCTATGAGTCGCGTCAGGTGTTTGAAATCCGAGACCCTCGAAAGGCACATTTGCCCTCGCCTAACTTGAGTACGTCGTATGTTTTCGCAATGGGCGACACTTTCTTTGCCTACCCCAACAACTACAACTACTATGTGCAGCACTTCCGCGACACCTTCCAACACGGCGGTGTTTCGATGGAAGAAATGATCGTTCCGCTCATTACGCTGCGCCCCAAAGGTCGGTGATCGCCCGAACCTACGGAGCGCGTGCTCTCCTGCTCGTGCGCGCTCGCACCGCCGCACCGACCGTGCGCGGCGGCAAAATCTATGCATTCAAATTCTCCTTTCATCTCCTTATGAAGAAAATCGTGATCGCCATCGACGGCCACAGTTCCTGCGGCAAGAGTACGATGGCCAAAGCTTTGGCGCGCCGTGTGGGCTACATTTATGTGGACAGCGGTGCGATGTATCGCGCGGTGACGCTCTATGCGCTGCGCCGTGGACTCTTTGCGCCCGACGGCAGTTTGCAAACCGAGACGCTCCGCGAGCAAATGCCGCAAATCGAAGTGAGTTTCCGCCTCGATCCCGAGACGCAGTTGCCGCAAACCTATCTCAACGGCGAATGTGTGGAAGACGCCATTCGTTCGCTCGAGGTGAGCAACCACGTGAGCCCGGTGGCCGCCCTGCCTTTCGTGCGCGAGGCGATGACGGCGCAGCAGCAGGCGATGGGTCGTGCGAAGGGCATTGTGATGGACGGTCGCGACATCGGCACGGCGGTGTTCCCCGATGCGGAACTGAAGATTTTCGTCACGGCCTCGGCCGAGGTGCGTGCGCGCCGCCGCTACGACGAACTGCAAGCCAAGGGCATGGCGGGCGACTACGAGGCGATTCTCAAGAACGTGCAGGAGCGCGACTACATCGATTCGCACCGCGAAATGAACCCCTTGCGTCAAGCTCCCGATGCGCTGGTGCTCGACAACTCGTCCCTCACCCGCGAGCAACAGAGCGACTGGCTCTTGGCACGCTTCGAAGAGGCCACGCGCGAAGATTAACCGCGGGGTGTTTTTTCAAGTATCTGCTGCGTCCAACCATAAAATAAACCTGGTCGCTCTTTGATAGAAGTTTTTTTGCTAAATCCACAATACCTCCCCACGAAATATAAAACCAATAAGAAAGTCGTTGCGCTAAACGTTCTATTTTTCAGATGTCAGTCGACTTGTTGCAGGAGAAGTACATCTTGCAGGAAAGCACGGCGGCCAATGGGCTGGAATGACGATCCAAAAAAACAATAACCACATGAAAAGAATACTCTTCTCTCTCATCACCACTTGTGCCGCCCTATCCCCCTCTTGCATGGCACAAACCGGAATTCATCCCTCCTTGGGATTCACGTGGCCGCTTGATTTCCGAAGTGGCTCCTATAGGCACAGTGCCATCGGTTTCTATATCGCAGCAGATAAAGCGATCAATGAACAGGTGCAGGTCGGTGTGAAGTTGCAAACAGAAGGCTTCGGCACCCAAGTGACCGAGCAAGCCGATAGGATTTATGCACCCGGTACGCTCAAATTGCTCGATTTGTCTCCTACCGATAGGATTAAATATAACGTGCCTGCTCGTTCTTTTGTAGCCACGCTCACCGGAGCTTACGTTTGGCATCGCAACGCGCGTTTTTCTCCTCGCATCGGTGCCGCTATTGGCGTGTCACACGATTCGCCCGAAGACAAACTCTTTGCCTCTTCCAGCACTTGGCATCCCACATTCGCCCCAGAAGTGGGAGTGACCTACCGCCGACACTGGGACATCAACTTGGCCTATCGCATCACGAAGTCTACCTACTCTCATGCGACCTTGAGCATCGGCTATCGCTTCTGAACTTCCGTTTTTGCGAAGAACAAACACAAGGTTCTTCCTCTCTATCTAAATTTCCCCGTGCATCAAGTGACGCACGGGGGATCTTTTTCTCCACAACATGCTTAATAATATCTCCCTTCTTTCGCTTTGGCGAGAGGGGGGGAGTTTTTTTGGAGGAGGGCAGTGTGGATATACAATTTATGGTGTTTCAATACAGACAACGCATTATATTTTAAACCTCTTTTTTTGACTTCTCAGCAAATAAAATGGTAAATAGAATCTACCATGCAGCAAAAACAACATGGTGTCTTGTTCGTGATTATAGCCGAATTATAACCGAATTATAACCGAAGTCATCTTGCATTTGCCTGGATGATAGCTCTTTACAACGAAGATAGAACATTATAACCGAATTTATAACCGCTATTTCGACAATCCGGTTTCGGTTATGCTCCAGGTTCTACCATTCACTTTAAGCAAAAGTGCCGCTTTCATCTTGCCAAGCAACCCGTAGAGTCAACTGACAAGTGCAAAAATAGTCTATTCGTTTGAAAAACTCTGCTTTTGGTATTTCAAATATCGCTGTCCGGTAAAAGTTTCTCAAGGCAGAGAAATAAGGCTGTTGTAAGATTTCAGCCTCTTTTATTACTTTGCTTGTTGCAGAAAAACGCTAGTAACTGAGCAAAAGTACACTCTTTTTTTTCAGACATTACTGACATCACCAAGATTTTACCACGCAGCGAGGTTTTTAACGAAAAAGAAAAATCCCATGTTATGTCTTTCATAACATGGGATTTGCTGTTATTCAATATCGCTTCAAAAAGTTCTTCTAAGCACGAATCATGAAGAACTCAATTCTTTTCTTTCTTGAAGACGACCTCTCCATTAAATGTAAGCTGTTTATAAGGAGCGTTCTCGCAAAGACTTATCATGTCTCCTCCGAAACTTACATTCTTGAAGTTAAGTGTTACGCTTTCGTTTGTGACTGCTTTAACTGTTGCAGCTCCCTCTGCTTTTCCTCTGCTATAAATACTACTAAAAACGTCCCATATAGGTTGCCATTGATTCTCTTGGAGACTTACGGTTTCCCCAGTTTGAAGTTTTTCCGATACGCTAAACGACCATTCGACCATCCCTTGACCTACCGAAAGGTCGTTGTTAAGACCGAGAGTAAATGAATACTTCTCGCCATTTGGAACGGCATAAGAATAGGATGCGGAACGAAAAGATGATTTGTAGACGTAGTATGTCTCTGTATAACTCAAAGTGCTTGGTTTATCAGTGTATCTATCGCATCTCGTAGTTTTTGTTTGAACTTCAATAGAGGTAAGCGACTTCTTCTGTTTTTGCCCGTCATCATCATCTGTCAGCCTACAACTCCCAAGCAGCGTCACACAAATCATGAAGATCGTAATAAGCCCTTGTAAACAAGAGAGCTGTCGGATGTTTTTTCTCATAAATCAAATAATTGAAACACAAGCTCTCTTGCATCAAATGTGAAATGCAAGAGAGCTTAGAATGCAGTGGATAAAGCATCAGATGATGCGATCACCTAAGCTAAAACTTGTATCCGACAGTAAGCATGAGACTGTTGAAGTCGAGGGAAAGAGAGTGGTCATAGGCAATTGAGGCGGTGTACTTTTGCTTGAACTCCATGCCCACACGAACTCCGAGTCCATAAGCTATGCGGGGAGCACTTTCAAAGAAATCTTCTGTGGTAGTCTCTGCTTTGTCTTTTGTCGTAGTCTCTGCTTTGTCTGCAAACCATGTTGCAGTCTCTGCTTTGCCTGCAAACGGTGTTGTCGTCTTCGTTGTCCCCCAAAGACCACAGCCGAGATAGGGACCGGCCTCACCAAAGAGAGCGAATTTGTCATTCAAATTCTTTTTATATCCCACGTGCACGGGGATGTCAAGGTAATAAGCCCTTGACTCTGTTGTGCCTGAAAGGTCATCAGAGCTCCCTTTAGAGCTGATGAATGCACCCACATTGCCGTAGAAGCCTTTTGTAACAGAAGGGAACTCTTTGTTCGCGCGCACTCCGACGTGAAAACCTATTTTAGAAGGTCCAGATAGAAACGAGGTGCTGCTCAAACCTGCCTGTGCTTCCCAATTGATGTTTTGCTGAGCAAATGCACCGGTGGCGAAACCGATACAAGCCAGTAGTAGAATTTTTTTTGTCATATTGTTGATTAATAAAAGATACTCATTTCCAAGTGGGCTATTAGATGACTTTCTTGCTGCGCTCTGCTTCTCTTGTTCTTGAATCTCTCATCAGTATATTTACTAATTTGCAGCACAACATCTCTGTACCCAGTACGAAGTTCACAAAAAAAAACACATGACCAAACTTTTTCAAGGAAAAAGCGGATATAAACGCCATATTTTCTTTTTCCCTCACAAGTACATCCTCCTTTCTTCAAAATGCCCCCCTTTCTATCAACGAGTAAAATCAAGCTTTCCCATTTATCTTTCTCAAACAGCCCCCATATCAATAGCAACACTCCCCAAAAACCAAAACTCCCCCGTGCGTCGCTCGACACACGGGGGAATCTTTTTCAATAACGGGCGATCCGTTTTCTTCGCTTAGGCGCGGTGGCTTTCCACCCAGCGGCGAGCGTTGACAAAGGCCTCGAGCCAAGGCGTGCAGTCGTCGGCGCGGCGATCGGCGGGATAGAACGGCGTTTGCCAAGGCAGGAAGGCGCGCTCCAAGTGGGGCATCATCGCCACGTGACGGCCGTCGGCGCTCGCGATACCCGCGGCGTTGTAGTCCGAACCGTTGGGGTTGGCGGGATATTGGTCGTAAGCGTAGGAAAGCACGATGTTGTAGTCGGCAGCGGGACGGGGGAGGCTAAACTTACCCTCACCGTGGGCCACCCAAATGCCGAGACGGCTACCCGAAAGACTGCTGAAGAGCACCGTGTCGTTGGGCGCCACGTCGACACCCACGAAACCGCTTTCGAACTTGTGGCTGTCGTTGTGCAACATGCGGGCGCGGCGGTCGGCGTGTTCGGGGTTCACCAAACCGAGTTCGACCATCAACTGGCAACCGTTGCAGACACCGAGCGAAAGGGTGTCGGGGCGAGCATAGAAGCGGTCGAGAGCGGCTTTGGCCTTCGGGTTGAAGAGGAAAGCACCCGCCCAACCTTTGGCCGAACCGAGCACGTCGCTGTTCGAGAAACCACCGCAGAAGACGATGAAGTTCACCTCATCGAGCGTTTCGCGGCCGCTCACAAGGTCGGTCATCGTGACATCCTTCACGTCGAAGCCGGCGAGATGGAGCATATACGCCATTTCACGCTCGCCGTTCGTGCCTTTCTCGCGAATGATGGCGGCGCGCACGCCGGAAGGTGTGCGGCGATCAGGCGAAACACCGAGGGTGGCAAACGATCCGTCGAACGAAGCGGGCAAACGCAGGTTGAGAGGTTGCGCTTTATAGTTGTGTGCGCGCTGTTCGGCGCAACCGTGGAAGCTTTGGAAGGCATCCATCTCGGCCGATGTGCCGTACCAATCCTCGCGCAAGGCGTCGATGTCGAGCGCAAGTTGGCGATCGGCGCGGCGGAGCGTGAGGGTACGGGCTGCAACGGGACGACCGAGTTCGACGGCGGCCACACCGGCTTCGGCGAGTACGGCCGAGAAAGCCCCGTTATGCGCATCGGCCACCTGCACCACCACAGCGGGGTTTTCGGCGAAGAGGGTGTGCGCGAAGTCGCTGGCGGGCGAGAGCGCGTCGAGCGAGAGTTCGAGACCGCCCTTGGTGTTGGCGAAACACATTTCGAGCAAAGTCGTCACCAAACCACCGGCGCTCACGTCGTGACCGGCGAGAAGGAGTTTCTTCGACACGAGCGTTTGCACCGCGGCGAACGCACGGCGGAAGGCTTCCGCGTCGGCAACCGTGGGCACGTCGCTACCCACGCGGCCGAGTGTCTGAGCGAAGGCCGAGCCGCCGAGGGCAAGCGGTGCAGAAGAGAAGTCAATATAATAAAGACGCGAAGCGGGGTCGTTGACCACCACGGGGCGCACGACACGGCGCACGTCGCTCACCTCACCGCCGGCGCTGACGATCACGGTACCGGGGGCAATGATTTTCTTACCGTCGGGATATTGTTGCGTCATCGAGAGCGAGTCTTTGCCCGTCGGCACGTTGATGTGCAGGGCGCAGCAGAAATCGCTCAACGCCTTCACACCGGCATAAAGACGCGCGTCTTCGCCGGCCTGCGAACGGCACGGCCACATCCAGTTCGCGGAGAGACTCACGCTGTTGAGTCCGTCGGCGAGCGGCGCCCACACGATGTTGGTGAGCGACTCGGCCACGGCCATCACCGAACCGGCTTCGGCACTGGCCAATCCCACCTGCGGGGCGTGACCGATGGCGGTGGCGATACCGGCGCGACCGCGATAGTCGAGCGCCACCACGCCGCAGTCGGCCAAAGGCAGCTGGAGTTCGCCCTGACATTGCTGGTGGGCCACCTTACCCGTCACAGAACGGTCCACCTTGTTGGTGAGCCAGTCTTTGCAGGCAACAGCTTCGAGACGCAGCACGTTGCGCAAATAGGTTTCGAGCTGCGATTCGTCGTAAACGGCGGGGGCATATTCGCGCTTCACCGTCACATCGGTCATCACCGTCTTGGGCGAGTGGCCGAACATCTGTGCAACATCGAGGTCGAAGGGGCGTTTGCCGTCGGCTTGTTCGAAGGCGAAGTGCGCATCGCCCGTGGTTTCGCCCACCACATAGAGGGGCGCACGTTCGCGCTCGGCAATGCGGCGCACGTCGTCGATGTGTTGTTCCTCAATGAGGAAGCCCATGCGCTCTTGGCTCTCGTTGGCGATGATTTCCTTGGCCGAAAGCGTCGGATCGCCCACGGGCAGGCGGCTCATGTCGATGGTGCCGCCGCACTCTTCGACGAGTTCGGACAGACAGTTGACGTGACCGGCCGAACCGTGGTCGTGGATCGACACCACGGGGTTGTGTTCCTCCTCGCAGAGGGCGCGCACGAGGTTGGCGGCGCGCTTCTGCATTTCGGGGTTGGCGCGTTGCACGGCATTAAGTTCGATGCCCGAGCTGTAACGACCGGTGTCGACCGACGAAACCGAGCCGCCGCCGAGACCGATGCGGTAGTTGTCGCCACCGACCACCACAATTTTGTTGCCCTTCTCGGGCGTGCCTTTGAGGCAGTCGCGCTTCGTACCGTAGCCCACACCGCCGGCGAGCATGATCACTTTGTCGAAGGCATAGTTCTCGCCATTTTCGGCGTGCTCGAAGGTGAGCACCGAACCGGCGATGAGAGGTTGGCCGAACTTGTTGCCGAAGTCCGAAGCGCCGTTCGAGGCCTTCGTGAGGATCTGGCGCGGCGTCTGGTAAAGCCAGGGGCGGGCAGGCATATCGTTCTCCCACGGACGCTGATTGTCCAGGCGGGGATAGGCCGTCATGTAGACCGCTGTGCCGGCAATGGGCAACGAACCGACACCACCTCCCATGCGGTCGCGGATTTCACCGCCCGTACCGGTCGAAGCACCGTTGAACGGCTCGACGGTGGTGGGGAAATTGTGCGTTTCGGCTTTGATGGAGATGACACTTTCGATGTCGCGAATCACGAAATAGTCGGAAGTGTCGTGACGCGTGGGCGCAAACTGCTCCACAACGGGGCCTTCGGAGAACGCCACATTGTCTTTGTAGGCCGAAAGGATGCGGTGCGGATTTTCTTTCGTGGTGCGTTTGATCATGGCAAAGAGCGCCGAGGGCATTTCTTGGCCGTCGATCACAAACGTGCCGCCGAAGATTTTGTGACGGCAGTGTTCCGAATTGAGTTGTGCGAAGCCAAAGATCTCACTGTCGGTAAGGGGGCGACCGAGTTGGCGCTCCACACCGTGGAGATAGTCGATCTCGGCGGGCGAAAGCGCCAGTCCTTCCTGCTCATTGTAGGCGTCGAGATCGTCGACGGTGCGAATGGGTTCGGGCGTATGGTTGACGGTGAAAAGCGTTTCGTCCAGTCCGTCGTAGACGCGCTGCAACATCGGGTCGTGCTCCTCGTCGGACGTGGTGGGGAAGTACTCTTCAATGCGCGAAATGCCGTTGAGATTCATGTTTTGCGTGATCTCAACGGCATTTGTGCTCCAAGGAGTTACCATTTCGCGGCGGGGTCCGACGAAGAGCCCTTCCACCCGATCGCCTTCGATCGGGGTAGCCTCTCCGTAGAGCCAGCAAAGTTTTTTCATTTCTTCGGCGTCGAGGCGATGATCGGCCGCAGTGGCGATGATGCTTCGAACGGGGGTGCTGAAAAAGAAAATCATTTTGAGCAGGTGTATTATGTATGGGGGGATTAAATACGATATGCGCGGCAAAGTTACGCATTTATTGTCGGCCGACCGCGCCCCGATCCATATATTTATCCCCGCGTTTTCGGTCGAAAGCTCCGCGTTATTTCCGGAAAGTGGGGAAGTTTCTCACAAAAGCGCGGAACTTTGTCGCGCCACACGGGCAAACGCGCCCCCTAGCCCCCTCCTGCCACGTGGAACTTCCCCAAATCTGCACCAAATTCCGCCATCGACACAAAAGCGTTGCCTCAGATTTCACCAATCGCCGCATTTGTATTAACTTTGCCCACAATATAGTCATCCGAAGAAACCAATGTCGGTCTGCTCCTCTCCCCGTTTGTCGCTCGGTCTCTCCCCGCTGATTCGTCTCGTGCTCGCACTCTTGCTGTTCGGCACGGGACAATTCAACGTGCACGCGCAGCAAGACCCGGCCTTCATCCACTATTGGCGCCTCGAAACGCAGTGGAATCCCGCCGCAGTGGGGCGCTCGCCACAACTCACCGTGAGCGGTGCGGTGCAAACCCACGCCAGCGGCTACACCCAAGCGGGGAGCACGATGTGGGCAGGCGCCGACTTGGCCTTCCGCTTCGGGGGGGCGGAACACGGCGTGGGGGCGGCCTTCACCAACGACGCCATCGGGTTGTTTTCGCACAAGCGCTTCGCCCTGCAATATGCCCTGCATCGCAACTGGCACGGCGGACGTTTCTCGCTGGGCGTGCAGGCCGACATGCTGCAAGAGGGCATCGACGGCGGAAAAGCCGACCTCAACGACGGCAACGACCCGGCCTTTCCCGCTTCACAGCTCAACGGTTCGCGCTTTGACCTGAGTGCCGGTGCGGCTTACACCCATCCGCAATTCGGCCTCTCGGCCTCGCTGCTTCATCTCACCGCGCCCACCGTAGAATGGGACGAGACTCACCGCATGAAGGTGAAAAGTTTGTTGAATTTCTCGGCCCACTACAATATCCGCCCCGACGAATCGTTATATACCATAATACCTTCGGCGATGTTGCGCAGCGATTTTGCCGACTGGCGCGTCGATCTCACCCTCCGCGGCGAATACAGCTTCGAGAAACGTCGGCTGTTTGGCGGCGTAAACTACGCCCCCGGTCGCGCTGTCGCGCTGCTTTTCGGCGGCACCCTGCGCGGTCTGGACATCGCCTACAGCTACGAAGCCTTCACTTCCGGCCTGGGACTGGGCGCCGGTCAGCACGAAATTTCTGTCGTCTACCGCCTCCCGGTCGATCTCGGCAAGAAAGGTCGCAACCTCCACCGGAGTGTGCGGTGGCTCTGACCCCGATCGGGGCACGACGTCGGCCGCCATGCCGCACTCATTGCCCCACTTCGCGACGGGCGGCGGAGACTTCGCTCCACCTCGCTCACAAAAACGACTCATTCTCTCCAATATCAAATGAAATTTCACTGCAAGCCTCTACATGTTCTCCCCTTCCTGACACTGCTGCTGCTCACGTTGGCATCGTGCTTCGGCGGGAGCAACACGGCCATGCGCAACGGGGGCGAAGTGACAGGCCAGCGCTCGTCGGTGCCCCTCGAACCCACTCCCTACGGCATGATCGAAATCAAACGCGGCTACCTCAAAGTGGGCCTTTCGGAGAACGACAGCCTCTGGGGGCTCCCGCTTTCGCAACGCGACATCTCGGTCGATGGCTTCTGGATGGACCAAACCGAAGTGACCAACTCGATGTACCGCCAGTTTGTGGAATGGGTGCGCGACAGCATCCTGCGCGAGCGCCTCGCCGACCCGTCTTACGGCGGAGATGAGTCCTACAAAATCGAAGTCGACAAGTTTGGCGACCCCGTCAAGCCTCATCTTAATTGGAACAAACCACTGCCCTGGCGCAAACCCTCCGAAGACCAGGAGCGTGCCCTCAACAGTGTGTACAAAACCCACCCCTACGACGGCACACGCATGCTCGATGTGAAGCAAATGAACTTCCGTTACGAGACATTCGACTACGAAAAAGCCGCCCTGCGCAAGTATCGCCTCGATCCGCGCGAACGCGTGCTCAACACCGACGTGAATGTCGACCCCAACGAGGTGGTGATGATCTCGAAAGACACGGCCTACGTGAACGACAACGGCGAAATCGTGCGCGAAACCATCAATCGTCCGCTCTCTTCGCTCTACGATTTCATCAACACCTACATCGTACCGGTTTATCCCGACACCACGGTTTGGGTCAATGACTTCCCGAATGCCAACAACTCCATGTATATGAAGAATTACTTCTCGTCGCCGGGCTACAACGACTACCCGGTGGTGGGAGTAACGTGGGAACAAGCCCAAGCTTTCTGCGCATGGCGCACCGAATACCTCCTGCGCGGCATGGGACCTGAGGCGCGCTACATCCAGCGCTACCGCTTACCCTCCGAAATCGAGTGGGAATATGCTGCGCGCGGCCGCGAAGGCCACACCTTCCCGTGGGAGGGCGCGGCCTCGAAGAACGAAAAAGGCTGCTTCTACGCCAACTTCAAACCCGATCGCGGCAATTACACCGAAGACGGCAACCTCATCACCTCGCGTGTCGGGCAGTATGGCGCCAACGACAACGGACTCTTCGACATGGCCGGCAATGTAGCCGAGTGGACCAACACGGTTTTCACCGAAGCCGGCGTGCAATCCATGGCAGACGTCAATCCTGAATTGCGCTACGAGGCGGCAAAAGAAGATCCCTACTTCTTGAAACGCAAAAGCGTGCGCGGCGGTTCGTGGAAAGACCCGCAGTCCTACATCCGTTCGGCCTGGCGCACTTGGGAATACCAGAACCAACCGCGCTCCTTCATCGGTTTTCGCTGCGTTCGCTCGAAGGCGGCCACCGTCAGCGGCAATCCCACCGACAAAAAGAAATAACTCTCTCATCAAAACGCAAACGATATGCCCGGAAAACTCAATATCGTGACGCGCCTGCAGCACTGGATGGACAGTGTGCCGGGGCAAACCTTCCTCAACTACGCCTATTCGTGGGGCGCCGCCATCGTGATTCTCGGTGCGCTCTTCAAACTCACCCACCTCAAGGGGGGTAATATCATGCTCTTTGTGGGCATGGGCACAGAAGCCGTGGTGTTCTTCCTCGCGGCCTTCGACCGCCCGTTCGACAAAACAGAGATCGGCAAAGAACTGCCCCACGATTTCGAGAGCGACGAGGAGATTGAGCGTGCCGAAGGCCTCACGGCCGAAACCGCTCCCGACGTTACCGCTCAACCCGGCATCGCCGCACCGGCTGCGCCCGCACAACCGCTCGCTGCTGCGCAAGCCGCAGCGTTCGCCCCCCAATTGGCGCCCGCGGCTCCCGGCTATGCACCGCAAACCTCGGTCGCTGCCGCAGCAACAGGCGCACTGCCCGAAACCGCCGCGGCAACGGTCACCCCTCTCCCCCAACAGTCTGCCGCCACCGCGCAAGCTGCAAGTGAAAGCACGCAAGCAACAAACGAAACTGCGCAAGTTGCGGAGGCAACAGCCCAGGCAACAGACGCCGCAGCCCAACCCGCGGTCGACACTCCGCAAACGGCAGCTCCTTTCGTGGCCGCACACTACCAAACGGCCGAAGGACAACGTGCACTCGAGGAAGGAGCACAGCGCTTGGCCGAGATTGTGCGCCTGGCCAACGACGAGTTGCTGCGCAGAACGCAGGCCGTTCTCTCGCCCGAAATGGAGGAAGCCACGGAAGAATACATCGAAAAACTCCGTACCCTCAACGAAACGCTCGCCAAAGTGGACGAACAAAGCGCCCGCCTCACGCGCGACTCGCAAGAGATGGAGAATCTCAACCGCACCCTCATCGGAATCAACAAAGTCTACGACTTGCACTTCGCTTCTATCTCGCGTCAAGTCACCACCATCGAGGAAATCAACGCCCAGACGCGCGATCTCGCCGCGAAGATCGAAGAAGTGAACCAAATCTACGCCCGCATGGTGCAAACCCTCAACATTATGGGCAACCCCTACGCCGCGATGAGCGCCGCCGGCGCCCAACCCGCAGCAGCCGCCCCCGCGCCCGCAACCGACGCACCGACGCAACCCAATTCAGCTTCCTGATTTTTGCCCATGGCCATTCAAAAAAGACCGGCTTCGCCGCGGCAAAAGATGATCAACCTCATGTATGTCGTGTTGATGGCAATGCTTGCACTCAACGTTTCGACCGACGTACTCAAAGGTTTCACCCTGGTAGGCAACAGCCTCGACCGCACCATCCACACGACGGAGCAGGAAAATAAAGATTTGCTCGACGACTTAGCAGCACAGTACCGCAAAAATCCCGCCAAAGTCAAACCTTGGTGGGACAAAGCCCAAACTGTGCAGCATTCCGCCGACAGCCTTTGCCGTTACATCGACGAACTTAAATGGGCCATCGCCCGCGAAACCGACGGCGCCGACGGCAATCCGAACAACATTCAGCACAAGGACGATCTCGAAGCCGCGGGGGTGGTCATGCTCAACCCCGCCACTTTGCGCGGACGTGTCCTCTACCGTCGCGTGAATCATTTCCGTGATTTCGTCACTTCCTTCATCACCGATCGCCGACGTCGCGCCATTGTCGCCGCCAATCTCTCCACCGACGTGCCCAAAGGCGAGGACAACATCGGCAAAAACTGGCAGGAATACATGTTTGAGTCCATGCCTTCCATTGCCGCCGTCACGATGCTCTCCAAATTGCAGAGCGACATCCGCAAAGCCGAGGGCGAAGTGCTCCACACCCTTGCGGCCAACATCGGCGTGAAGGACATCCGCGTCAACGAACTCAACGCTTATGTTCTCCCGGAAGCCACCACGCTCTTCCC
>ERZ651108.966-NODE-966-length-13217-cov-3.700349_pt1 | contig 13217 bp, 9 predicted proteins | sample MGYA00512173_ERZ651108 | MGnify/ENA metagenome assembly ERZ651108 | reverse complement strand
CTTTCACACCATCTTCAAAGTCAGATAATTGAAGGAAAGTGAATGGTCCAACGACAACTGGACGTGTGTTAAGTCCCAATTCTTTAGCTTCTTGGTACTCATCAAAAATCTTGTGACCAGCAAGTTTAACTTCTGTTGTTTTTTCAAATTTAGGAACGATGTAATGGTAGTTAGTGTTAAACCATTTTTTCATAGGAAGGGCACGTACATCCCCTTTTTCACCTTGGTAACCACGCGCCAAAGCAAAGTAACGTTCAAGATCTGTCAAATCCAAGTTTTGAACAGATTCAGGTACGACGTTGAAAAGGAAAGCTGCATCAAGGAAGTTATCGTAATGTGAGAAATCATTTGAAGGAATTTCACTGATACCCTTCTCTTTAACAATATTCCAGTGTTTTGCACGCAAGTCTTTGGCTGCTGTTAAAAGTTCATCTGCAGTAATTTCATTTCTAAAGTATTTTTCTGTTGTAAATTTTAATTCGCGGAATTCACCCAAACGTGGGAAACCAATGATAGTAGTTGACATCTTGTGTCCTCCTCTTTGTTGTTGAACTTATCTTACCAAAGAAATGGGTGGCTGTATAATTGCTATTAGTTTTCTCTATATATAGTTTTAGACTATAACCTATAAAACAAAGGGTTTCCAGCTCCCGTTATCTCCTTTTGTTTAGATATTGTTATAGCTAATAACTATATATAAACCTGATAAATCCTTTTTTATAACAAAAAATCCCTAGACTTTTGTCTAGAGACTCTATTATTTACTAGGATTAGTATACTAAGCTCTATAGGTGCTCAGTACTTGCTCTTGAAGCCAAGATGATGTATAAGACATATTTTCACTATTGTAACTATTCCAAATAAAATAACCAAAAACTACCAATACTAATAAGAAACAAATTCCTAATACGGCTAACCAAATGATTTGTTTCTTTAAGCTATCATACTCACTCATATAGCCATTATGGATTTTAATGAGTTCATTTCTTCTTTTGTTACTTGACTCTTTAGCAATGGCAATTTCTAGCTCATACATTTGATGCTTCCATGAATTCTTAGAAGTGCCTTTTTTCATTTTATGGTTTGAAAGACTGCTGTTGCCTTTCTCAAAGTTATTTTTTTCAGTCATATTTCCCTCTAAAATCTTCTTTTAGTCCCTATCATTATAACATATGTAAAACTATCTGAAAAGTTCATTTTTGGTTAGAATTTTGAGAAAGAGAATTAAAACATGAAAAAGAACCAGAGGGAAACTTCTTATGTTATACTCTAAGTATGCATAAGAAAACTGTTATTGATTTTAAAGAACTTGGTGTCAGACAAATTTTTACAGACGCCATTAAAGAACTAAAAACAAAGAACATTAAGGAAGTTAAGCATCTCTTAGCTGAAGTCGAAGCCTATCAAAATAAGGGCTATTATGCAGTAGGTTATCTTTCCTATGAAGCTGCCCCTGCCTTCGAGACAAAATTTCAGGTTATTGATGGTCCATTAATGTCTGAGTATCTCCTCTACTTCACTATTCATGAAACTGTTCAAACAGAGCCTATTCCACTTGCCTATGAGGCAATTGCCCTACCAGAATCTTGGCAAGAGCTAACTTCTGCAGAGGAATACAAGGCTGCTATTGAGCAAATACACCACCATATTCGACAAGGTGATACTTATCAAGTCAATTATACTGTTCAACTCCAACAGAAGCTGACAGCTGATCCCTTTGCCATCTATAACCGATTGGTTGTTGAGCAAAATGCACATTACAATGCCTTTATTCAGCACGATGATGTTTCTATCATTTCCATAAGCCCAGAACTCTTCTTTAAAAAAGATGGTGATAGACTGACCACTCGTCCAATGAAAGGTACCACCAATCGTGGTTTGACAACTGAAACTGACCTCAAACAAGCCCAATGGCTAGCTCAGGATCAGAAAAATCGCTCTGAAAATATGATGATTGTCGATCTTCTTAGAAATGACATGAATCGTATTTCAAAAATAGGAAGTGAAGATGTCAAGAGCCTTTGCCAAGTTGAACAATACTCTACGGTTTGGCAAATGACTTCGACTATTGAGACGCAACTCCTACCAAATAGTAGTTTAAGCGATGTCTTCCAAGCCCTTTTTCCATGCGGCTCGATTACAGGTGCCCCAAAAATAGCAACCATGGAGATTATTAAGAAGGTGGAAAAACAGCCTCGAGGTGTCTATTGTGGAGCTATTGGTATCTTGGTGCCACAGGGACCTAGTATTTTCAACGTGGCCATTCGGACACTACAATTGGAAGGAACCAAGGCTATCTACGGTGTCGGAGGAGGTATTACCTGGGACAGCAACTGGGAAGCTGAATATGAAGAAACCAAGCAAAAAGCTGCTGTTCTATACCGTCAGAACCCCAAATTCGATCTCATTTCAACTGGTCGTGTCCATCAAGGAAAACTGCTATTTCTTGAGGAGCATATGAAACGCTTGCAAGAGAGCAGTCGCTACTTTGACTATCCTTTCAATGCAGAAAAAGCACACTATCAAGTCGAAGCTCTGTGCCAATCACTAGACCTTGACAAAGACTACCGTCTTAAAATGTCACTTGCAAAAGATGGTGAACTGAAGTTTGAACATACCCAATTAACAAACTTATCCAAAGACTTCTGCCAAGCAAGGTTAGTTGAGCAAAGGCATCCGTTGGATAGCCCCTATACCTTCTTCAAAACAAGTTACCGTCCTCACCTTAGTATCGAACCTCACGAACAAATCTATTATAATCATGAAGGGAAACTCCTAGAAACATCTATCGGTAACATTGTGCTTAAAATCGAGGACCAACTCTACACACCACCCGTTCACCTCGGCCTCTTAAATGGCATCTACAGACAAAGACTTATTGCTGATAATAAGCTTAAAGAAAAAGTCTTGACCGTAAAAGATATGGAACAGGCTCAGGCCATCTACGGATGCAATGCGGTGAGAGGCTTGTATGAATTGAAGGTGGAAGGATAGAATTGTATTTAACGAAAAAATACAAGTTTTTTGTTCTCCCCTACTCTTGCTAAAGACAAAAGAATCTTCAATATTCTATTGGTAAAAAATCAACAATTTAATAGTAAAATAAAGTATAATACTTACTGATAGTTATTCAGTTATCGTGACTGTAATGATAAACTTTTTGGCTTATAATTTACTAGCCTTAAAATTCAGTAATAATTTAGAAAGGATACAAACCTTAAATGAAAAAATTTAAAGGCTTGACTTCTGCTGAAGTTCAAGCAAGTAAAAATGCCCATGGCGATAATAGGCTATCTAGTAAAGAGGCTAACTCGCTCCTCTCAATCTTTATCGAAGCCTTCCAAGATCAATGGATTCTTATCCTCTTGGCTGCCTTAGGATTAAAAATCATCTTCAACTTTGTTGGAATGATTTTCCCTGCTATTGGTGAAGCCAATTGGTATGAGGCTATCTCACTAATTTTCGCCATTTTGATGTCTACAGGATTCTCAGCAGTCTCACAATACCGAAATGAGCAAAAATTCAACACTCTTCAAGAAGAGGCTTCAAAAACTAATGCTAAGGTTTATCGTGATGGTAAACTTAAAGAAGTTCTTGTTGATGATATTGTAAAAGGTGATCAAATTCTCCTTCAATCAGGGGACAAGATTCCAGTTGACGGTATCATCTTGGAAGGTGAGTTAAAAGTAAACCAAGCTGTCCTTAATGGTGAAAGTGAAGATGCTAAAAAACTTCCTCTTGGTGATCAAGCAGAGCCAGACTCTTCCGACCTCTTTACAGAGCTCAAAGTCTTCCGTGGTACAGTTGTTACTTCAGGTGAAGCCGTTATGGAAGCTACACAAATTGGTGATAATACCGTTCTAGGAAGCATCAATACTTCTCTTCAAGAAGATAGTAAAGATTCACCATCCAAAGAAAAACTCAACAAGCTTGCTGGTAATATCGGTGTCCTCGGTTATAGTGCGGGTGCTGCATATTCAGTGATCAACCTTGTATTAGGCTTTATTGCCCTTAATAAGGCTAATAACCTCAATGGTGGTTCAATCTTCCTTCTTATCATTGAAACGATTCTCTTTGCGGTTACAATCATCATCATGGCCGTTCCAGAAGGTCTCCCAATGATGTTGGCACTCGTTTCTTCAATGAACTCAGGTCGACTCTTAGCTCAAAATATCCTGGTTCGCCATCCTGATACCATTGAAACAGCCGGATACATGAATATCCTCTTCAGTGATAAGACTGGTACTATCACTGAAGGTAAACTATCTGTAGTTGACTTCTTCCTTGCTGATGGAACACTTTATGCAGCTACTGGTGAAACTGATGCACCTGATTTTGACACAATGTCAGATAGCCTTAAAGCTGAAATGATTAATGGGATTGGTCTTAACAACGATGCCATGGTAGCTGATGGCAGTGCTGTTGGTAGTAACGCCACTGACCGTGCACTTCTTGATTTCCTTATTGGACGCTCTCAACTTGATTTTGATACAAATACAATTACTGAGAAGCAACAATTCAACTCAGCAACAAAATTCGCAAGTGTAACGACTAAGGACGGAAAAACTTACATCAAGGGTGCTCCAGAATTCATCCTAAATGACTGCTACTACTATCTTGATAAAGATGGTAATAAACAAAACTTTACTGATGATATCAAAGCTCGTTTCCAAGAATTATCATTGGAACAAGCTAACCGTTCAATGCGTTTGCTTGCTATCCTAAATACAGATGGAAATGATAAAGTCTTGATTGGTATCGTATGTATCCGTGATAACGTTCGTTCTTCAATCAAACAAACTGTTGAAACAATGAACCGTGCAGGTGTTCAAGTAGTTATGGTAACTGGTGACCGTAAAGAAACCGCTGTTGCTATCGCTAAAGAAGCCGGTATCGTTACTGGTCAAAATGACCTTGTCCTTACTCACGATGAACTTTCTGCCCTCTCAGATCAAGAACTCAAACAACAATTGCCTCACTTAAAAGTGGTCAGTCGTGCCCTTCCAATGGATAAAAAACGTCTTATTGAGGCAGCTCAAGACCTCGATATGGTCGCTGGTATGACAGGTGATGGGGTCAATGACTCACCAGCACTCAAATCAGCAGATGTCGGATTCTCAATGGGTGATGGTACTGAAGTCGCACGTGAAGCATCAGATATCGTTATCTTGAATAACTCATTGACTTCGATTGAGAAAGCCGTCCTCTATGGACGTACTATGAGTAAGTCAGTAAGTAAATTTATTATCTTCCAATTAACCGTAAACGTGACTACAATTGCTATGTCACTTCTCTCACCACTTTTGGGCCTCAAAGAACCATTTACAATTATCCAAATTCTCTGGATCAACCTTATCATGGACACACTTGCTGCCCTTGCCTTTGGTGAAGAACCTACCCTAGATCGTTACATGAATGAAAAACCAGTTCCTAAGAAGGCAAATATTCTTACTGGCTATATGAAATCTGCTATTGGTGTAGCCAGCGTCTTCATTACTCTTGTATGTTTAGCCATTCTTAAAAATGTTGGTGGTATTCAAGACTTTATCACAAATGGAACTGGCAACTTTGAAATGGTAACAACATTCACCTTTACAGTATTTATCTATGCTGTCATTTTCAACTCACTTAATACACGTAGTAATGGATTCAATGTTTTTGAACATATCGGCGAAAACAAGAAATTCTCAATTGTAATGATTTCTATTGCTGTCGTTCAAACCTTGATTATTCAATTCGGTGGTAAAGTATTTAGTACCGTTCCAATGGACGTTCAACACTATATCGTTGCACTTCTTATCGCGGTTTTGATCATCCCTGCAGATTTAATTCGAAAAGCTCTAACTAAAAACAAATAACTATCTGTTTAACGTATTATAAAACTTAAAAGGATAAAAAGGATTGGGATAACTCCCAAACCTTTTTTAATAATTTCCGAAGGTAATACCGTGGAAAGATCATAACATAAAAAGGCTTTAACAAGCCTTTTTGATTTATTAAGTAATACTACTTAAACTGACTAGGAGCCCCTGTATAACCTGCCCAATCCTTACTATAAAAGCGGTCGTTCAAGTTATAGTTAGGTGCGGGTGTTGGATTACTTACAAATGGATCAACAGCCTTGTCAAAGGCCACCCAACCTTTCCATCCCATATGAATGGTATCTTGCATGAAGTAAGGTTGATCTCCATCTTTTGAGAAGTCAGCAATATTGGTGAAGCCTTGACTTTCCAATTGATAACGGATTTTAGAAACCGTAGCATCATACATTTCTTGACTTAGTCCCGTATAAGCCATCCACTTGCTATTAACAGGTGGGATAACAAAGATAACATTAGTATTTGACTTAGCAAATTGATTTAACACCAACTGTAGGTCACCATATTCTTGTGAAACTTCATACGAAAGATTCTTTTGGAAACCTTTAAGTTTACCAATCTTTTTAGCCAAACGTTTCTTATAGAAACGGTCATCGATACCAAAGTCGTTTGACTTGGTATGAGCTTCTGCATCTCTTACGGCAACCTGGTCAAGTGCCTCGTAAGAGAACTTGTCTGGCAACTCTTTAAGATAAGGAAGAACCTTCTTGTCGTAATTTGCATTATTTGATGCTGCAAAAGGACTGAACAAGGCATCTTCTCGCTTATTAAGCTCTGCCATAAATTGAATATAAGTCTTATCAAGAGAATTTAAATCTTGCCCATTAGCCACTTTAGAAAGTTGAGATTTCATAGTAATCTCAGGTTTCATCTCTAAGATGCGCTGAGCTGCATACTGAGAATTTGCATCCGTCTGATTTTGACTTAAGAAACTACTAAGTTGGTCGTTATTGTAGAACTGCTGGAAAGCCGCAGAATTGTAACCTTTTTTAGTAAACCACTGTGGTGACAAGACATAGACTGCTGTCCCATTTTTCAATTCGGGAAGCATTTGTTGCATTCCCAAATATTGGTTTAGAGAGGCAGCCCCACGTTGTCCAATAAAATATGGGCGATAGTTACGGTCGTATTTTTCAGCTAAAACAGCTGGATGAAGGGCATCAAAACGCAACCACTCACTAGACCCAAAGAAAGGGACAAATCGATGATTCTTATCAGAAAGAGCTGTCGTCTTATTAATACGGCTCTTAAAGTTCTCAGTTGTCAAGGTTACTGCGTTACGTTTTTCAACCTCATAATTATGTTTTCTGCCTTGAGGGTAGGAAAAAATAACTACTACTACCAAGACTAAAGCACAGATTATAGGGCCAAAAATTTGCCATAAACGCTTAAGCATTGCGAAGCTCCGTTACCCCTTCAACAATCTTATTAGCTGTGTTCCAGTCATCACGACCAAATTCTGAAACTGGCACACGAATATCGAAACGTGATTCCAATTCAACGATAAGCTCAACTGTTCCCATAGAGTCGAGAACACCAGCATCGAAAAGGTCTTCATCCATCATGTCTGAAACATCTTCCATGAAGAGTTCATCAATAATTTCAATAACTTCTGATTTTACATCCATTTTTATAATTCCTTTACTTATTTTTTAGTGAACCAAAGGTCATTCAAGAATCCAGAGAAAATCAAGAATGACAACATAACAGTGTTAAATGTAATAAAGATTCCCAAAGCCTTCGTCCATTTATTTTCAGGAAGTGGCTCAAGACCAGCTTTCTTACGTTCTTTATTAATGGTCTTCTTCTTACGTAACCAGGCATCATTAATTCCTAGACCAATACCATGGAAAATACCATAAGCAATGTAGTACCAGGTAACTCCATGCCAGAATCCCATAACCATCATATTAATGACATAGGCAACATTTGATGTCGTGTTACGGTTTTTGAAAACCTTGTTACGCATCAAAACCATAACCAAACGCATAAAGACAAAGTCACGGAACCAGAAAGACAAGCTCATATGCCAACGATTCCAAAATTCTTTCAAGTCTCGTGAGATGAAAGGTTTGTCAAAGTTGATTGGGCTCTTAATCCCCATAAGGTTAGATGCTGCTAGGGCAAACATCGAGTAGCCTGCAAAGTCAAAGAAAAGATCAAAACCGAAAACATACATAACACCAAGTGTTGGTAAATTAAAGATACCACCTTGAGCTAAAGCTTGTGTTTTCAGTGAAGGTAAAAGCATACTTCCAAAAATTTGAGCCAAGACAAATTTATAGAGAAAACCGAGCATAATATACTTGACAGCTTGCTCCAACATATTCATCAACTCATCTCTCTCAGGAATCGCTTGGTAATCTTCGTTAAAACGTCTGAAGCGATCAATAGGACCACTCGTAAAGGTTGGCATAAAGAGCATGAATCGGAGGAATTCTCCAAGTGTAAACTCTTTAAGGACACCATCCCGCATCTCGATAATCATACCAACTGATCGGAAGGTCAAGTAAGAAATACCAAGAAAGTTTAAAAGGGACTGAGTACCATTTATCGCAGGCTCTACCTTAACAAAAATCAAGGGAAGGACTACAAGAAATGAGTGTAAATAGAAAACCCATTTATTGTCCTTTTTACTGCGATAATGTTTGTAGGAATAAACCCAGATGATTTGCCAAACGATATAGAAGAGTAAGGCTAGTAATTGGCTAGCATGTGTTCCTGTCAGAGCAAGAACAATAAAGGCTAGACTGACCAAACACTCATAAATTGCAAAACGCTTTTTAAAGAAGAGACCCACAAAGATTGGCAATAGAGCTAATCCAAGATAGATAAAATAGAAGGGATTACCGTAGGCTTCTAAATGGGGGAGCTGTTTCAAGAAGTCAATCATCGGTTGTTAACCTCACTGATAAGACCCTTGATATCGATTTTCCCATTTGGTGTTAAAGGCAAGCTCTCACGATAGAGGAACTTAGTAGGCATCATGTAAGACATCATGATATCTTCTAAGTCAGCCTTAATCGCCTTGGTGATATCAATTTCACGTTCAAACTGCTCACGAACACCATCCTTAAGAATCACATAAGCCAAGAGGTTCTGAACCTTATGGTCTTTATTGTAACGTGGCACAGCTACTGCTGAATCAATATACTTAGACTTATTAAGGTTTTGTGAAACATCCTCTAACTCAATACGGAAACCATTAAATTTAATCTGGAAGTCCATACGACCACCGTAAAGAAGGAGACCTTCATCAGTCATCGTTCCTACATCACCAGTATGGTAAGCAGGAAGGCCATTAAACTCGAAGAAGGCTTCCGCAGTCTTTTCAGGATTGTTCATATAGCCTTTTGAAACTGCTGGTCCTGATACGATGATTTCACCCTGTTGACCATTTGGAAGGATATTGCCATCCTCATCGATAATATAAGTCGGTGAATCTTCCTTGGTATAACCAATCGGCAAACGCTTAAGGTTAGCCAGCATCTCATCAGTTACTGCTACTGCTGATAAGGCTACAGTTGCTTCAGTTGGTCCGTAAGCATTAATAATACGTGCTTCTGGGAAACGTTGGCGAAGCTTTTGAGCAGTCTTGACAGTCAACTCTTCTCCGTCAAAATAGAAATGCGTAATTTTCGGCATCTTCTCTGCATTGAAGTCTTCAGACAACATTGCCATATCTGCAAAAGATGGTGTTGATGTCCAAATGGCAATTGGAAGTGAGAAGATCGTTTCAAAGAGCTTCTTGAAGTCCTGTGTAATAGCTGAAGGAAGAGCATAAAGTGTTCCTCCAAGTGCCAATGTAGGTGCCCAGTACATTACCGATAGGTCAAATGAATAAGGCGGTTGAGCCAGCATTTGTGGACGTTTTGGAGTCGCAAATTCCTTATCCGTAATCATCCAGTTGGTGAAACTAAGGAGATTATTGTGTGAAATTTGGACCCCTTTAGGCTTACCTGTAGTTCCTGAGGTAAAGATGATGTAATAAGTATCATCCCCCTTAACAGGATGAGTCACTTCGTAGCTAGTCTTGCTTTCAAAAGCTGTTGTCACTTGATCCAATGTTAGAATTGGAGCTTGGACTTCCTCAAGTGGGAAGTCATTGATAGCAATAATCAGACTAGGCTCTGCTACTTCAACGATAGCCGTCACGCGCTCAAGAGCTGAGTGACTATCAATTGGAATATAAGCGTGACCAGATTTAGTCAAAGCGACAAAAGTTGCTAACATTTCATACTCTTGACCGCCATAAACCACAACAGGTGATTTTTCTGGAATATCAAGACTATCAATCTTGGCAGCTAGGCTATCCGAGTCAGCTTTTAAGTCACCGTAAGTGTGAACTTCCCCTAAAATATTGTAAACAGGAAAGTCAGGTTGTGATTGAGCAAACTGCTCAATCGTTTCGATCATATCTTTAATTTTTGTATTCGTCATTATTCTTCCTAAAATTCGTTATAGATAAAATTACCTTGACCTTGTCCTAGGTAATTGTAGAGATAAATTAGGGCCATAAAAATGGCGAAATAAAGCAAGGTTTGTCCTAAAAACACTAGGACGTTTTTATGTTTTAACATTCTAATTTTCGATACCTTTTTTATATAATATCCTCTTTAGTTTACCATCTTATCAGTATTTTTTCCAATAAAAAAGAAAAAATAACTAAATTTCATTTCTTTTTCATTAATAAGCTTCCGTGATAAATGATTGGCTAAAATCATAAAAAACAGAGCTTAAAAGCTCTGTCGGATTTAACTATTTTGTGTCTTTTGGGCCGTCTGCATACGATAGTACATTCCCTTAGCTTGCATCAGTTGTTCATGGGTTCCGTGTTCAACGATATCCCCATTATTCATGACCAAAATTATGTCCGCATTTTCTATGGTAGACAATCGATGGGCAATGATGAAACTTGTTCGACCTTTCATTAATTTAGCGAAGGCCTCTTGAATGAGAAGCTCTGTACGAGTATCGATACTAGAAGTGGCTTCATCCAAAATTAAGATTTTAGGCACATTGACAAATATGCGAGCAATGGTCAAAAGCTGACGTTGTCCCTGAGAAAGGGATTGCCCCGCATCATTCAAGTAGGTGTCGTAGCCTTGAGGCAACTGCTGAATAAAGAAATCAGCATTGGCAGCCTTGGCCGCTGCTATAACTTCTTCACGACTGGCTTCTGGATTTCCATAGGCAATATTATCATGAATAGTACCGACCTCAAGCCAAGTTTCCTGCAAAACCATCCCAATCTGTTTCCGAAGACTCTCACGGGTATAATCTGTAATAGGTCTACCGTCCAGTAGAATGTTCCCCTTGTCCAAATCATAGAAACGCATGAGTAGGTTAATCAAGGTAGATTTCCCCGCTCCTGTTGGACCAACAATGGCAACAGTACTTGCGGCAGGGATCTCAATGCACAAATCCTTGATAAGAGGTTTATTAGGCAAATAGCCAAACTGGACATGATCAAATTGAAAGCGTCCCTGTACATCTGCTTCTTCCAAGACCACCTTACCTGTTTCTGTTATTTCCTCTTCATCCAATATCATATAAAGGCGATCAGCACAGGCCAAAGCACTTTGAAGTTCAGATAGAACAGATGAAATATCATTAAAAGGTTTCGTATACTGAGTCACATAATTTAGGAAGGTAGTCAATTGTCCCACTGTGAAAGCACCACCTGACATGATTCGATAGGCACCAACACCAGCAATGAGAGCATAGATCAGACTATTGACAAAACGTGTAGCTGGGTTAACCGCTGACGAATAAAAGATAGCACCCTGTGAATAATCAGCATACTTACCATTGACGTCTTTAAAACTCCTAACCATCTGGTCTTGAGCATTTAGGCTTTGAACTAAAGCTTCTTGAGTCAGACTTTCCTCAATCAACTGGGTCTGCATGCCTCGCCATTTAGTTTGATTGCGATAGAGTTGATAGCTCTTCTTTGCGATAAAACGTGCCACAAGCATTGACAGAGGCGTCATCACTAGAACTAAGAGCATCATGAACCAGTCTAAGCGAGCCATGGTAATGATTATGACAAAGATAGTCAAAAGCCCAACGAAAAATTGGTTAAAGACCATGAGAAGTCCGTTGTTTAACTGATCGCTATCTGTAGTCACACGGCTAACCATGTCTCCAGTTCCTTGACGATCAAGGTAACTAAGTGGCATAGCATGAATTTTCATCATGACTCGTTCACGTAAACTTTCGCTATATGAATAAATCAATCGATTATAAATCAAAGGGTTAAGCCACTGGATTGCACTATTAGCTAAGATAACTACAAGCATCTGCCAAATTAAACGTGACATCAATAGAACGGCGTTCATCTTAAGAACAGCGTCCACTGCATCACCAATTAAGATAGGTAAGTAAACCGTTAAGGCAACTTGAATAATGGTCCCAACAGTTGCTAAGGCAAAGAGGTAACGCTGACTTAAGATATCTCTACTTAAACGTTTAAGCGTTGATTTATTATTTCTAGCCTTCATCAGCGACCTCCTTTTGATGTTGAGAATAATGAATGTCTTGATAGAGTTTATTTGTGGCAAGCAATTCTTCATGATTACCCAAGCCAACTTGATGTCCCTTATCAAGCACCAAAATTTGATCAACAGCTTTTAGACTATTTGTTCTTTGCGAAATAATAATCAAACTCGTTGATTTAAGATTGTCTCTGATGGCCGCTAGTAGGCGACTTTCAGTCAAGTAATCTAGGGCTGAGGTGGAGTCGTCCAAAATCAAGAATGGTGCAAGCCGCATCAACGCACGCGCAATAGTCAAGCGCTGACGTTGACCCCCCGAAAAATTACGGCCAAATGACTCAACTGGCTCATCTAAACCAAGGTCCTTATCCCTTACAAAATCAGCAGCCTGAGCCATGTCAAGCGCATGCCACAGTTCTTGCTCACTCGGTTCGTGGTCAAGTCCTAAGGACAAGTTTGAACGAATGGTTCCTCTAAATAGCTCAGCTTTTTGCGGGACGTAGGCAACCCAAGAACGCCACTCTTTAAGGTTTTTTGGTGATTTTTGATCTTTGAAAATAGCTAATGAACCAAGCTGAGGCTGATATAAATTCATGATTAAGTTTACCAATGTCGATTTACCCGAACCTGTACCACCAATAATACCGAGTGACTGACCTTGAGTAAGACTTACTTCAATCTCTTGGAGTGATGGCGAACTAGCCGTAGGATAGGTGAAGGTCATGTGTTCGATAGCTAGCACAGTTGAAGCCTGACTAGAAGTTCGGACTTCTAAAGTTGCCTCAATATCCTCATCTTGAAGTTCAAAAATAGCTTGTACACGTTTCGCTGAAATAAAGCT
>ERZ651108.956-NODE-956-length-13307-cov-18.477286_pt1 | contig 13307 bp, 15 predicted proteins | sample MGYA00512173_ERZ651108 | MGnify/ENA metagenome assembly ERZ651108 | reverse complement strand
CTTACAAGTACAAACCTAAAAAAGGTAGCCACCGTAAACAAGGTCACCGTCAACCATATACAAAAGTTGTCATCAACGCAATCAACGCTTAATTTTAAGGAGAACACATGATACAAGCAGTCTTTGAGAGAGCCGAAGATGGCGAGCTGAGGAGTGCGGAAATTACTGGACACGCCGAGAGTGGCGAATACGGCTTAGATGTCGTGTGTGCATCGGTTTCTACGCTTGCCATTAACTTTATCAATTCCATTGAGAAATTTGCAGGCTATGAACCAATCCTAGAATTAAACGAAGATGAAGGTGGCTATCTGATGGTTGAAATTCCAAAAGATCTTCCTTCACACCAGAGAGAAATGACCCAGTTATTCTTTGAATCATTTTTCTTAGGTATGGCAAACTTATCGGAGAACTCTTCTGAGTTCGTCCAAACCAGAGTTATCACAGAAAACTAACACGGAGGAAAACATTATGTTAAAAATGACTCTTAACAACTTGCAACTTTTCGCCCACAAAAAAGGTGGAGGTTCTACATCAAACGGACGTGATTCACAAGCAAAACGTCTTGGAGCTAAAGCAGCTGACGGACAAACTGTAACAGGTGGATCAATCCTTTACCGTCAACGTGGTACACACATCTACCCAGGTGTAAACGTTGGACGTGGTGGAGACGATACTTTGTTCGCTAAAGTTGAAGGCGTAGTACGCTTTGAACGTAAAGGACGCGATAAAAAACAAGTTTCTGTTTACCCAATCGCTAAATAAAAAGGTTCACTGAACCTTTTTATCCCGAGCCTTGAAATATAAAGGCGAGGAAGCTAGAAGTAGCATAAACTAAGGCTTTCCGAGTTTTCGGAGAGCCTATTTTTTTATTTTGATACCCACGCTGATACCCATATTTTAAAAACCAATGTAAGAAGCGAATTTGTCGGCTACTTCATTTTACAATCATAAAATAGTTGAATGTAAAACTTTTACAGGAACAATTTTTATAAGGGAATAAGATATTGTAAAAATTGCTAAGATTTGATATTATAATTGTATTCGGGTAAGAGAGAAGGGATATGGAAAGGATGTGGACTAGTATGAAAAAAATTATCACTATAATAGTCTGTTCAATCTCTTTTCTTGTCCTATCTGCTTGTGTCAGTAAGAAAAAACTTATTCTTCCTGAACCTGAAACGGTCTCTGTAATTTCCTTGAAGAAAAAAATTTCTGAAGATGTTAAAACTATTAACAAGAGAGAAGAAATTTCAAAATTGATTGAGGAGATACAGAAACAGTCAAAATCCACAACTTTAGAAAGTTTAAATGATCAACTGGCAAATGTTAAAGATTACATCATTATCAAATTTACTCATCAGAATGAAGAAAAGGATAGTGTAGTCTATCTATATACTAAGAAGAAAAGGCAGTATATTGAGCAACCTTATGCTGGTATCTGGGAAGTAAATCCAGATATAGCTAATAGGATTGAAGAGACTTTTTCTAGTTGATTTATAGGGAAAAAGAAAATGTTAGAGACTTTTCTTGTATCATATTATAAACGGTAAATCAACAAGATTTGCTGTTTTTATTTGCTTGAAATCAGATAAGGACTGAAAAAAGACATTATTCTAATTCTTGTCTTGGAATGTTAGAGTCTTTATTGAGACTTGAAAATTTCCAAACTTTTTTCCTTTTTGGAAAACTTCTAAAATATGGTATAATGAAAAGATAAAGAAGTTGGGGGTAGAAGATGAACATTCAACAATTACGCTATGTTGTGGCTATTGCGAATAGCGGTACTTTTCGTGAAGCTGCTGAAAAGATGTATGTTAGTCAGCCGAGTCTGTCTATTTCTGTTCGTGATTTGGAAAAAGAGTTGGGCTTTAAGATTTTCCGTCGGACCAGCTCAGGGACTTTCTTGACTCGTCGTGGTATGGAATTCTATGAAAAAGCTCAAGAATTGGTTAAAGGATTTGATATTTTTCAAAATCAGTATGCCAATCCTGAGGAAGAAAAAGATGAATTTTCCATTGCTAGCCAGCACTATGACTTCTTGCCACCAACTATTACGGCTTTTTCAGAGCGTTATCCTGACTATAAGAACTTCCGTATTTTTGAATCAACTACTGTTCAAATCTTAGATGAAGTAGCTCAAGGGCATAGTGAGATTGGGATTATCTACCTCAACAATCAAAACAAAAAGGGCATTATGCAACGGGTTGAAAAGCTAGGCTTAGAGGTCATTGAATTAATTCCCTTTCATACCCACATTTATCTCCGCGAGGGGCACCCTTTAGCTCAGAAAGAGGAATTGGTCATGGAGGATTTAGCAGATTTACCAACGGTTCGTTTTACTCAAGAGAAAGACGAGTACCTTTATTATTCAGAGAACTTTGTCGATACCAGTGCGAGCTCGCAGATGTTCAATGTGACAGACCGTGCTACTTTGAATGGTATTTTGGAGCGGACGGACGCTTATGCAACAGGTTCCGGATTTTTAGATAGTGACAGTGTCAATGGGATTACAGTCATTCGTCTCAAGGATAACCTAGATAATCGCATGGTCTATGTTAAACGTGAAGAAGTGGAGCTGAGTCAAGCTGGGACTCTCTTTGTAGAAGTCATGCAAGAATATTTTAATCAGAAGAGGAAATCATGAAAAAAAGAGGAATAGTGGCAGTCATTGTACTGCTTTTGATTGGGCTGGATCAGTTGGTAAAATCCTATATCGTCCAGCAGATTCCACTGGGTGAAGTGCGCTCTTGGATTCCCAATTTCGTTAGCTTGACCTACCTGCAAAATCGAGGGGCAGCCTTTTCTATCTTACAAGACCAGCAGTGGTTATTTGCTATCATTACACTGGTCGTTATGGTAGGTGCCATTTGGTATCTACATAAACACATGGAGGACTCATTCTGGATGGTCTTGGGTTTGACCTTGATAATCGCAGGTGGTCTTGGAAACTTTATTGACAGAGTCAGTCAGGGCTTTGTTGTGGATATGTTCCACCTTGACTTTATTAATTTTGCAATTTTCAATGTTGCAGATAGCTATTTGACTGTTGGAGTGATTATTTTATTAATTGCAATGCTAAAAGAGGAAATAAATGGAAATTAAAATTGAAACTGGTGGCCTGCGTTTGGATAAGGCTTTGTCGGATTTGACAGAATTATCACGCAGTCTCGCGAATGAACAAATCAAATCAGGACAGGTCTTGGTCAATGGCCAAGTCAAGAAAGCTAAATACACAGTTCAAGAAGGCGATGTCGTCACTTACCATCTGCCAGAACCAGAGGTTTTAGAGTATGTAGCTGAGAATCTTCCGCTAGAAATCATCTACCAAGATGAGGATGTGGCCGTCGTTAACAAACCTCAGGGGATGGTTGTGCATCCGAGTGCTGGTCATACTAGTGGAACTCTGGTAAATGCCCTTATGTATCATATTAAGGACTTGTCGGGTATCAATGGGGTTCTGCGTCCAGGAATTGTTCACCGTATTGATAAGGATACGTCAGGTCTTCTCATGATTGCTAAAAACGATGAGGCGCATCTAGCACTTGCCCAAGAACTCAAGGATAAAAAGTCTCTCCGCAAATATTGGGCGATTGTTCATGGAAATCTACCAAATGATCGTGGTGTGATTGAAGCGCCGATTGGCCGTAGTGAAAAAGACCGTAAGAAACAGGCTGTGACTGCTAAAGGGAAGCCTGCAGTGACTCGTTTCCACGTCTTGGAACGCTTTGGTGATTACAGCTTAGTGGAGTTACAACTGGAGACAGGGCGTACCCATCAAATCCGTCTTCACATGGCTTATATTGGTCATCCAGTCGCTGGGGATGAAGTCTATGGTCCTCGTAAGACTCTGAAAGGGCATGGACAATTTCTTCATGCCAAGACCCTAGGTTTTACTCATCCGAGAACAGGTGAGATTTTGGAATTTACAGCAGATATCCCAGAGATTTTTAAGGAAACTTTGGAGAGATTGAGGAAGTAAGAATGAAAAAGAAATTAACTAGTTTAGCACTTGCAGGCGCTTTTTTAGGTTTGTCATGGTATGGAAATGTTCAAGCTCAAGAAAGTTCAGGAAATAAAATCCACTTTATCAATGTTCAAGAAGGTGGCAGTGATGCAATCATTCTTGAAAGTAATGGACATTTTGCCATGGTGGATACAGGAGAAGATTATGATTTCCCAGATGGAAGTGATTCTCGTTACCCATGGAGAGAAGGAATTGAAACGTCTTATAAGCATGTTCTGACAGACCGTGTCTTTCGTCGTTTGAAGGAATTGGGTGTCCAAAAACTTGATTTTATTTTAGTGACCCATACCCACAGTGATCATATTGGAAATGTTGATGAATTACTGTCTACCTACCCAGTTGACCGAGTCTATCTTAAAAAATATAGTGATAATCGTATTACTAATTCTGAACGTCTATGGGATAATCTGTATGGCTATGATAAGGTTTTACAGACTGCCGCTGAAAAAGGTGTTTCAGTTATTCAAAATATCACACAAGGGGATGCTCATTTTCAGTTTGGAGACATGGATATTCAACTCTATAACTATGAAAATGAAACTGATTCATCAGGTGAATTAAAGAAAATTTGGGATGACAATTCTAATTCCTTGATTAGCGTGGTAAAAGTCAATGGTAAGAAAATTTACCTTGGGGGCGACTTAGATAATGTTCATGGAGCAGAAGACAAGTATGGTCCTCTCATTGGAAAAGTTGATTTGATGAAGTTTAATCATCACCATGATACCAACAAATCAAATACCAAGGAATTCATTAAAAATTTGAGTCCGAGTTTGATTGTTCAAACTTCGGATAGTTTACCTTGGAAAAATGGTGTTGATAGTGAGTATGTCAATTGGCTCAAAGAACGTGGAATTGAGAGAATTAACGCAGCCAGCAAAGACTATGATGCGACAGTTTTTGATATTCGACAAGATGGTTTTGTCAATATTTCAACTTCTTACAAGCAGATTCCAAGTTTTCAAGTTGGTTGGCATAAGAGTGCTTATGGAAACTGGTGGTACCAAGCACCTGATTCTACAGGAGAATATGCAGTTGGTTGGAATGAAATTAAGGGTGAATGGTATTACTTCAACCAAACGGGTATTTTGTTACAGAATCAATGGAAAAAATGGAACAATCGTTGGTTCTATTTGACAGACTCTGGTGCATCTGCTAAAAATTGGAAGAAAATCAATGGAAGCTGGTATTATTTCAACAAAGAAAATCAGATGGAGACTGGTTGGCTTAATACTGGCGGTCAGACCTATTATCTATCAAATGATGGGGATATGATAACAGGATGGCGTAAGATTGATGGACAATGGTACTATTTTGCTCAATCAGGGGAAATGAAAACGGGTTGGGTAAAAGATAAAGAAACCTGGTACTATATGGATTCTACTGGTACCATGAAGACAGGCGAGATAGAAGTTTCTGGTCATCATTACTATCTAGAAGAATCAGGAGCTATGAAGCAAGGCTGGCTTAAAAAGGCAAATGCTTGGTATTTCTACAAGACAGACGGTTCACGAGCTATAGGTTGGATTAAAGACAAGGATAAATGGTACTTCTTGAAAGAAAATGGTCAATTACTTGTGAATGGTAAGACACCAGAAGGCTATACTGTTGATTCAAGTGGTGCCTGGTTAGTGGATGTTCCGGTAGAGAAATCTGCTACAACTAGAGATACAAGTAACTCAGAAATAAAAGAATCGAAAGAAGTAGTGAAAAAAGATTTTGAAAATAAAGAAACGAGTCAACACGAAAGTATTACAAGTTCTTCAACTAGTCAAGATTTGACTTCTTCAACTTCACAAAGCTCTGAAACGAGTGCAAACAAATCGGAATCAGAACAGTAGTAAAAAAGAAGGTTTTAGGGCCTTCTTTTTCCTATCAACTCTTTTCTATTTACTGTCATTCATGTTATAATGGATAAATATGAAGAATCGGAGTGAGACTATGAAATACAAACGGATTGTCTTTAAGGTGGGGACTTCTTCTCTGACAAATGAGGATGGAAGTTTATCACGTAGTAAGGTAAAGGCTATTACCCAGCAATTGGCTATGTTGCACGAAGCTGGTCATGAATTGATTTTGGTGTCGTCAGGTGCCATTGCTGCAGGTTTTGGGGCCTTAGGATTTAAAAAGCGTCCGACAAAGATTGCTGATAAACAGGCTTCAGCAGCGGTAGGACAAGGACTTTTGTTGGAAGAATACACGACCAATCTTCTCTTGCGCCAAATCGTTTCTGCACAAATCTTGCTGACCCAGGACGACTTTGTGGATAAGCGCCGTTATAAAAATGCCCATCAGGCTTTGTCTGTTCTACTTAGCCGTGGGGCAATTCCTATCATCAATGAGAATGACAGTGTCGTCATTGATGAGCTCAAGGTCGGGGACAATGACACTCTGAGTGCCCAGGTGGCGGCCATGGTTCAAGCAGACCTTTTGGTTCTCTTGACAGATGTGGACGGTCTCTATACTGGAAATCCTAATTCAGATCCAAGAGCCGAACGCTTGGAGCGAATCGAGACCATCAATCGTGAGATTATTGATATGGCTGGTGGAGCTGGCTCGTCAAATGGAACTGGGGGCATGCTAACAAAAATCAAAGCTGCTACTATTGCGACAGAGTCAGGGGTTCCTGTTTATATTTGCTCATCCTTGAAGGCAGATGCCATGATAGAGGCAGCTGAGGAGACCAAGGATGGTTCCTACTTTGTTGCTCAAGAGAAGGGACTTCGTACCCAGAAACAATGGCTGGCCTTTTATGCTCAGAGTCAAGGTTCTATTTGGGTTGATAAAGGGGCTGCAGAAGCTCTCTCTCAACATGGAAAGAGTCTTCTTTTATCTGGTGTTGTTGATGCAGAAGGTGCCTTTTCTTACGGTGATATCGTGACAGTATTTGACAAGGAAAGTGGAAAATCACTTGGAAAAGGGCGTGTGCAATTTGGAGCATCTGCTTTGGAGGATATGTTGCGTTCTCAAAAAGCCAAGGGTGTCTTGATTCACCGTGATGACTGGATTTCCATTACTCCTGAAATCCAACTACTCTTTACAGAATTTTAGAGGTAAACTATGGTAAGTACACAAGAACAATTTGAACAGGTACAGGCTGTTAAAAAATCGATCAACACAGCTAGTGAAGAGGTGAAAAACCAAGCCTTGTTAGCCATGGCTGATCACTTAGTGGCTGCTACAGAGGAAATTTTAGCGGCCAATACCCTCGATATGGAAGCTGCTAAGGGTAAAATCTCAGATGTGATGCTGGATCGTCTTTATTTGGATGCAGGACGTATAGAAGCAATGGCAACTGGTATTCGTGAAGTGGTTGCTTTACCAGATCCAATCGGTGAAGTCCTAGAAACAAGTCAGCTTGAAAATGGTTTGGTCATTACTAAGAAGCGTGTGGCTATGGGTGTTATTGGCATTATCTATGAAAGTCGTCCTAATGTGACTTCTGATGCAGCTGCCCTTGCTCTCAAGAGTGGAAATGCGGTTGTCCTTCGGAGTGGTAAGGATGCCTACCAAACAGCTCATGCCATTGTCACAGCCTTGAAGAAGGGCTTGGAGACTACTACCATTCATCCAGACGTCATTCAATTAGTAGAAGATACTAGCCGTGAAAGTAGTTATGCCATGATGAAGGCTAAGGGTTATCTAGACCTTCTCATTCCTCGTGGGGGTGCTGGTTTGATCAATGCTGTCGTTGAGAATGCAATTGTGCCTGCTATCCAGACAGGTACAGGGATTGTTCATGTCTACGTTGACAAGGAAGCGGATGAAGATAAAGCTCTGTCTATTATCAATAACGCTAAAACTAGTCGTCCTTCAGTCTGCAATGCCATGGAAGTGCTGCTTGTTCATCAAGACAAGGCGGCAAGCTTCCTTCCTCGCTTGGAGCAAGTTCTGGTTGCCGATCGAAAGGAAGCTGGTCTTGAACCGATTCAATTTCGTTTGGATGCTAAAGCAAGTCAATATATTTCTGGACAAGCAGCAGGGGCTCAAGACTTTGACACTGAGTTTTTGGACTATGTCCTAGCTGTAAAAGTAGTTTCTAGTCTTGATGAAGCTGTAGAGCATATCGAAGCCCACAGCACCCATCATTCGGATGCGATTGTGACTGAAAATGCTGATGCTATAGCTTACTTTACAGATCAAGTGGACTCGGCAGCGGTTTATGTCAATGCGTCGACTCGTTTCACAGATGGTGGCCAATTTGGTCTTGGTTGTGAAATGGGGATTTCTACTCAGAAATTACATGCGCGTGGTCCAATGGGCTTGAAGGAATTGACTAGCTACAAATATGTGGTTACTGGTGATGGACAGATAAGGGAGTAAAGAGATGAAGATTGGATTTATCGGCTTGGGGAATATGGGAGCTAGTTTGGCTAAGGCTGTCTTGCAGGCAAAAATGAGTCATCAGATTCTCCTTGCTAATCGTAGTCAAGATAAGGTGGATGCTTTTATTGCTAATTATGGTGGTCAGGCTTCTAGCAATGACGAAATCTTTGCAGAAGCTGATGTGATTATTCTAGGAGTCAAGCCAGCTCAATTCTCTGAACTGATTACTCAATATCAGTCAATCCTTGAGAAACGAGAAAGTCTTCTTTTGATTTCCATGGCAGCTGGTTTGACCTTGGAAAAACTCGCTAGTCTTCTTCCAAGTCACCATAGGATTATTCGTATTATGCCTAATACACCTGTTGCTATTGGGCAAGGAGTGATTAGCTATGCTTTGTCTGCAAATTGTCATCCAGAAGACAGTGAACTTTTTTGTCAACTTTTAGCCAAGGCTGGCCAGTTGGTTGAAATAAGTGATGGTTTAATAGATGCAGCAACAGGACTTGCAGGCTGTGGACCAGCCTTTGTCTATCTATTTATCGAAGCTTTGGCAGATGCAGGAGTTCAAACAGGATTGCCAAGAGAAACGGCATTGAAAATGGCGGCCAAAACAGTAGTTGGTGCAGGTCAAATGGTCCTAGAAAGTCAGCAACATCCTGGAGTCTTGAAAGACCAAGTTTGTAGCCCAGGTGGTTCGACCATTTCTGGTGTAGCAAGTCTAGAAGAGCATGCTTTTAGAGGAACCGTTATGGATGCTGTCAACCAAGCCTACAAAAGAACTCAAGAATTAGGAAAGTAAGAGGTGAGCGTTAAAACTCACCCTCTTTTTTTCTTACAAAGAAGGAAATGAAAAAAGCTTTTCACAAATCCCCATTTTTTTGATAGAATAGAAGAGAGAAAAATAGAAATGAGTCAGACATGTCAAAAGGATTTTTAGTCTCTCTTGAGGGACCAGAGGGAGCAGGAAAAACAAGCGTTCTTGAAGCCCTAATCCCTATATTAGAGGATAGGGGAGTGGAAGTTTTAACAACCCGTGAACCAGGTGGGGTCTTAATTGGAGAAAAAATTCGCGAAGTTATCCTAGATCCTAGTCACACTGAAATGGATCCTAAGACTGAGCTTCTCCTCTATATTGCTAGTCGTCGACAACACTTGGTGGAAAAGGTCTTACCAGCACTTGCAGCTGGAAAACTGGTTATCATGGATCGCTTTATCGATAGTTCTGTTGCTTATCAGGGCTTTGGGCGTGGTTTAGATATCGATGCCATTGATTGGCTTAATGAATTTGCGACTGATGGACTGAAACCTGATTTGACTCTTTATTTTGATATTGAGGTCGAAGAGGGACTGGCACGTATTGCTGCCAATAGTGATCGGGAAGTCAATCGTTTGGACATGGAAGGTCTGGATCTACACCGAAAAGTTCGTCAAGGTTACCTTTCTCTTCTTGAAAGAGAAGGAAATCGCATCGAAAAAATCGATGCTAGCCTACCACTTGATCAAGTGATTGAAAATACGCAGCAGCTACTTTTTGACAGGATGGGATTAAGGAGATGAAACAAGATCAATTAAGAGCTTGCCAGCCTATACAATTTGAACGGTTTGTTCATATCTTGGAGCAAGGGCAACTCAATCACGCTTATCTCTTTTCAGGTAATTTTGGAAGTTTAGAGATGGCTCTTTTCTTGTCTAAAAGTCTCTTTTGTAGTGAGAAAAATGGTATTTTTCCTTGTGAAAAATGTCGGAATTGTAAATTGATTGAGCAGGAAGAGTTTCCTGATGTGACCATAATTAAACCTCTGAATCAAGTCATTAAGACAGAGCGTATTCGAGAATTAGTTGGTCAATTTTCCCAGTCTGGTATTGAAAATCAACGTCAGGTCTTTATTATCGAACAAGCAGAAAAAATGCATGTGAATGCTGCAAATTCACTCTTGAAGGTTATTGAAGAGCCACAAAGTGAGATTTATATTTTCTTTTTGACCGATGATGAGGAACAGATGTTACCAACGATACGAAGTCGGACACAGATTTTCCAATTTAAGAAACAAGTCTCTACTTTAATGTCACAGCTTGAAGAGGCTGGTTTAGTAAAAAATAAAGCTAAGCTATTGGCTCAGTTTAGTCAATCACAGGTAGAGGCTGATAAGCTAGTGCATCAAGCAGGATTTTGGACACTAGTAGATGAAAGTGAACGCCTCTTTTCTTGGCTTTTAGCCCATAAAAAAGAATCCTATTTGCAGGTTGCGAAACTAACGAGTTTGGCTGATGATAAAGAAAAGCAAGATCAAGTGCTCAGAATTTTAGAGGTATTAGCTGGTCAGGAGGTTCTCAATGTTTCTGCGCGGAACATCTTGCAAAATCTCGTCCAAACTCGAAAAATGTGGCGGGCCAATGTTAGCTTTCAAAACGCTTTGGAATACCTGGTTTTACAAAAAAATTAAAGTGAAGATAGATTATAGAAAGGGCTGTAATGAATAAAAAAGAATTATTTGATGCTTTAGATGACTTTTCACAGCAATTGTTGGTAACCTTGGCAGACGTCGAAGCCATCAAAAAAAATCTCAAGAGTCTGGTAGAGGAAAATACAGCTCTTCGTTTAGAAAATGATAAACTGAGAGAACGTTTGGGAGAGGTTGAGGAGACAGCTCCAGCCAAAACGAAACATGTAAGGGAAAATGTCCGTCGCATTTATGAGGACGGTTTTCATGTTTGCCGTGACTTTTATGGCCAACGTCGAGAGCAAGATGCAGAATGCATGTTTTGTGATGAGTTGTTATTTAGGGAGTAAGTATGCAGATTCAAAAGAGTTTTAAGGGACAAACTCCCTATGGCAAGCTTTATCTAGTCGCAACGCCAATCGGTAATCTAGATGATATGACTTTTCGCGCCATTCAGACCTTGAAAGAGGTCGACTGGATCGCGGCAGAAGATACTCGTAATACTGGACTTTTGCTCAAGCATTTTGAGATCTCAACCAAGCAAATCAGTTTTCACGAACACAATGCCAAGGAAAAAATTCCTGATTTGATTGGTTTATTGAAACAAGGTCAAAATCTTGCCCAAGTATCTGATGCAGGGATGCCTAGTATTTCTGACCCGGGGCATGATTTGGTCAAGGCTGCCATTGAAGAAGATATTGCAGTTGTCACAGTTCCAGGAGCTAGTGCAGGGATTTCTGCCTTGATTGCCAGTGGTTTGGCACCACAACCCCACATCTTTTATGGTTTTCTACCACGAAAGTCAGGCCAGCAAAAGCAGTTTTTCGAAGCGAAAAAAGCTTATCCAGAGACCCAGATTTTCTATGAATCACCTCACCGTGTGGCGGATACGCTAGAAAATATGCTAGAAGTCTACGGTGATCGCTCGGTGGTTTTGGTCAGAGAATTGACTAAAATCTTTGAAGAATACCAACGAGGAAAGATTACAGAGTTACTAGAAAGTATTTCTGAAACACCACTTAAGGGCGAGTGCCTTCTCATTGTAGAGGGTGCTAGTCAAGAAGTAGAAGATAAGGATGAAGAGGACTTGTTCTTAGAAATCCAAGAACGAATCCAACAAGGAATCAAGAAAAATCAAGCCATTAAGGAAGTCGCTAAGATTTATCAGTGGAATAAAAGCCAGCTCTACGCTGCTTATCACGAATGGGAAGACAATCAATCCAATGACTAAACAGGGAAGTTTGCCTTCTTCCCTTTTTTTGTTATACTAGAAGAAGAAAAAAATAGAAAGATTTGTGGGAGTGAAAAAGTCCTGTGGACTTTTTCAGCCTGAGCCTGAAAACTCGAAAGCGAAGTAAGTCCTGTGGACTTTTTCAGCCTGAGCCAAAAAATTCGAAAGCGAAGTAAGTCCTGTGGACTTTTTCAGCCTGATCTAAGATTCTTATCGAAACAAAATAACATTCATAAGGATTTTGCTAAGAATGCTTATTTGGAGGGTAAATGAAAAGCAAAGTGATTAAGAAGGTAATTGGTTTACTGTTTCCTATTCTCACATTATTTATATTGTCAGCATGTAACAACAGAGTCGATCGTGATTTAGCTAAAACAGCTATTTCAAACATTCGTTCTGTAGTAGAAGCTACAGGACTAGAAGCAGAAGGATACTCAACTGCTGATACGTTTGGATACTATGGTTTTCCATTTTACATTAAAGGAAATAAGAAATTTGTTGATGTTTATGTAGATTTTGAAAAAGATTATGTTGAGAAAACTCCAGTCCTTAAATACAATCCGAAGCTTAAAGAAGTTGAAAAGAAAATTTTCTTTGGTTTTTCCAAAAAAACAGTTTACCGTTTAGAAATGGAGTATGTTTCTGAAGATAAGAACTATGACCGGCTTAAGGAAGCTTACAATACGATACTTCAAAGTGGTAGTTTGACTTCAACATATTTAAAGGATAATAAGCTTAGGAAGCTTTATATTAAAAAATCAGTTGAATTGGACTCCTTTGAATCCTATTATTCTTTGGAACCGAAAGAAGAATATAGTGGCAACCCCAAAACCCGTCTTGAAGAGAGAGAGAAAAGAGAAGCAATTTTGAAGACGGATGTAGAAGAACTCACTCCCTTAATTGAGGACCTAGACCCAAGTAGAGTCAACAATCTTGATGAAGAGACGCTTGTTCGCAATCGAGCTCTACTGTTAAAAAGGGTTGCAGACAATCGTTCGACCTTTAGTATTGACATAGATATTGACATAGAGCAGGTACGAAGACAAAACCTTCAATTAGCTAATGAGGATATTGACAATTGGACTGATTCTGATTTTCAATATTTACTTGCTCAAATAGTTGAAATTGAAAACTTGCCTAGAAATACAGAAGTAGGTTTTGGCATAACTTACAAAGACAAAAGTAATCGGTATGCTTTTAAATCTTTCAGTTTCCATAAACAATAAATTTGGAAAGACATTCAGGAATCCTCCTGTCTGTCTTTTTACTTAGCTTTTTGGTATAA
>ERZ651108.951-NODE-951-length-13410-cov-8.937477_pt1 | contig 13410 bp, 9 predicted proteins | sample MGYA00512173_ERZ651108 | MGnify/ENA metagenome assembly ERZ651108 | reverse complement strand
TCGGGAACGTTAATCTGTACGGGCGAGTCTGAGCCCAAAATGTTTTCAGCCATAACGGCTATTTTCTCATATTCACGGCATTCTCTCAGCTCCAGGGGAATTCTGCGCTGTGCTGACCTGCTCGTACTGCTCGATGGCGGCTTCTAGACGCGCCAGGAGGTGCCGGTACCGGCGCGCGAATTGTGCCCTGCGTGCTGCGGCGCGTACCCCGCTGGAGGCGGTGAGCTCCTGCCAGCTGGCGGGGTCGAGGTAGCTCTGCCCGAGCAGCAGGTGCACCTCGGAACTGTAGGGGGTTCCGGTGGTGGCACGGATGCTGCGCGCCCTCTGCTGGAGTGCTTGGCGCCGCTCGTATAATGCGGTGATGCGCTGGCGCGGTGTTGCTGTTATGTGTGTTGCTGTCATGTGGAGGTCCCTAGAGGAGGAGTAATCGGCGGTTCAGTGGCAAACTCAGTGGCAAACTCGGTGGAAAACGGCAGTGGGGGAGGGAGCCCCTAAAATGCTACCCTCGGTTACCTGCAGTGTAGGCGCGAAAATCCGCGGTATCAATAGCCGCAGTATCAACAGTGACAGTATCAATAGTGACGGTATCAACAGCCGGTGAATCCTTCTCAGCGGCGCGGTGGCGGCGTAGACTGAAAGCATACGACCTTTGAGGAGTTGCCATGAGTTCTCTGAGTATTTTCGGTTTGGGCACGTCTGAAACTGTTCTGCTGATACTGCACCTGGTGCTGGTTGCGTTGTGCATCTGGCATTTGACGGTGCGTAGCGGTTACGGTGAGGCGCGCATGCGTTTCGTGCTACCTCTGATTTTGTTCATGCCGGGTGCCGCGATTCTTTATCTGATGTCGGCGCGTGAGGGTACGGTCCCTCCGGACACCATCAAGACCGGTAGTAGTTCGCCCGTGTATTTTGAGCACCGCCTCGGGTTCCGTGACGGTGGCAGGAGCCGCTGGGGTCTGCCGCGCCGCCACAAGTAGGAGCCTGACGAGGCGCCGGGCGGTTGTGGTTCCGGAACCTATCTCACTATCGAAAATTTCAAAATATATGCCCGCGAGTTTGCTCGATCAGAGCACCCGCGGGCATCACTCTACTAGGATTAAAGTATGACTGAGAACACCCACATTCCTGCATCTCCTTTCCTGCCCAACGCCGGTGTTGGCAAAGTTGCCGTGGTGACCGGCGCCTCCAGCGGTATTGGCCGCGCCACCGTACAGCAGCTGGTGGCAAGCGGCTGGACCGTCTACGCTCTGGCGCGCCGTACCGACCGACTCTACACCCTCTACGCCGAGACCGGTGCTCACCCGGTGACCTGCGACGTGACCGACGAGCATTCCGTACGCTTCGTCGCCGAGCAGATTCTGGAAGAGCAGGGCACCATTGACGCCCTGGTCAATATTGCCGGCGGCGCTATTGGCGTGGATAAGGTCGCCGACGGTAAGACGGTCGACTACCTGAAGATGTACCAGATGAACGTGCTCGGCATTCTGCACATGGTGCGCGCCTTTGCGGAGGCGCTGCGACTGAACGGTCACGGCACAATCCTGAACCTGACCTCCACCGCAGCGGAACACGGCTACGAGGGTGGTGCCGGATACAACGCGGCGAAGTTCGGCGCTCGCGGTCTGACCGAGGCGCTGCGCCTGGAAGAGGCCGAGAACAATATTCGCGTGATTGAGATTTGCCCGGGCATGGTGCACACCGAGGAGTTCTCCCTGAATCGCCTGGGTTCTAAGGAGGCGGCTGACCGTGTTTATGCCGGAGTTAAGAAGCCTTTGACCGCCGAGGATGTGGCGCAGACCGTGACCTTTGCTCTGAACGTTCCGCACCACGTGAACCTCGACCGTATTACGATTCGCCCGGTAGCTCAGCCCAGCCAGTTCAAGGTGATTCGTAAGGAGAGCTAAGCTTTGCGCTCTTGCGCTCGCTGATGCGGGGGTTATTATGCGTGCCTCGCCCGTATTCCAGATTCTTGGGATGCGGGTGAGGCTTTTTGTGTGCACGCCCGGTAAATCTGTGGCTTGTGTGGAGCTTTGGTTAGGGTGCCGTGCGGGGTGGGAATGGGCGGGGGAGAGATGTCAAGGAGTACTTGATGAAACTATAAAGTGGTACGTGAGACTTTAAGGTTCACTATAGTGAAATGGTTAGGGTGAAATTATCCACGGAAAGTATCATATTTTCTTCAAATGCAATCAAAATGTAGGGTTGCCGGTGCTCATATATCAGTATATGACCACAAAACACCATAATTGGTCTGTAATAACTCTCAACTTGAGGGGTAGTTTTATAACGATTTTATTACAGTTGCTTAAAGTGGGCATTAAGAGGGGAGAAGACTCAGGGTCGGGTGCTAGCCTTTTAGCAGTCACACCCGTATGTGAACCTGCGCGCCCCTCAAAGACGGAGGCGCACCGCGTAGGATTCACCACCGATAATTCAGAGATCGAGGAAAAATGTCGAAGACTACCCGTCGCGTTTACAAGATCGCAGCAGCGGCAGCCTTTACGGCTGGTTCCGTGGCAGCAATCCCGGCAACCTTCGCGGCAGAAGCACCCGCCGATCAGCAGCAGCAGGTTGTTGATCAGAAGGCAACTGCTCAGGCTTCTTCCCTGCCTGGCGGCAATGCAACCGAGACCCCCAAGGCTGAGGCTCCTAAGGCTGAAGCTCCTAAGGCTGAGGCTCCGAAGACCGAAGCACCCAAGGCTGAGGCAACCGAGGCTCCGAAGACCGAAGCTCCTAAGGCTGAGGCTACCGAAGCACCTAAGGCAGAGACCCCCAAGGCTGAGGCTCCGAAGACCGAAGCACCCAAGGCTGACGCAACCGAGACTCCCAAGGCTGAGACTCCTGCCCCCACCGCTTCTGCAACCCCCGAGCCGACCACCCCCTCCACCCCGGCTCCCGAGGCAAAGCAGGCTGACCCCTCCATCGTTATTGAGAATGCTCACTTCCCCGGCAATGCACAGCTGAACACCGTGAACGTTGTTGGCACCGGCTTCTACGGCGAGAAGGTTGGCCCCGGCGTACAGGTCAGCATCTACGCACTGGACGCAGACAACCAGATCACCGGTGAGGCTCTCGCTACCATCGTGGTACCCGCAGAGCAGATTCAGGACGGCACCTTCAAGTCTTCCATTACCGTTGAAGCAAGCAAGCTGCCCGCTGGCGCATCCTACGCACTGGCTGCTGTCAGCAACCCGCAGGGTCAGCCCGATCAGAGGCTCGTAGCTATCTCCTCCTTCAAGGTTACTGAGAGCGCTACCCCCGCACCGGAGACTCCCAAGGAAGAAACTCCTGCACCCGTGACCCCGGCACCCGAGGCTCCCAAGGACGAGACTCCCGCTCCCGTGACCCCGGCACCGGAAGCTCCCAAGGAAGAGACCCCTGCACCCCAGACTCCTGCAGCGCCCGAGAACGCAACCCTCACCACCGAGGATGCTTCCCTGAATCCGAACGACCAGTACAACGTTCTGACCTTCAACGGCTCCGGCTTCACCCACGAGTCCGTCGCTAACGGTGTCCAGATTGCAATCTTCCGTCTGGATGCAAACGGCAACATCACCGGCGAAGCTCTGGCAACCCACGACGTGCCTGCTTCTGAAATCGTGAACGGCACCTTCCGTGTCAAGGTCAGCGTTCTTGCTGAACTGCTGCAGCCCGGTTACGCATACGCAATGGTGGCAACCAGCGACCCCAACGGCCTGGTGCACCAGGTGGCAGTCACCACCGCTACCGTGAGCGATGCGAACAACCCCGCACCGACCCTGCCGGCAGCTACCGAGGACGAGAACACCACCGTTCGCGATAACGGCGACGGCACCACCAGCGTCTTCACCGCTGAAATGCGCGAAGACGGTTCGGTTGTCGTAACCGAGACCCGCATGCCCACTTCTCAGGCACCCAAGGCTAAGGTTGGCAACGCTTCTGCTGCTACCTCCTCCAGCTCTAAGGGTCACACTGTAGGTGTCTCCGGCACTAAGGGTTCGACCTCGACCTCTTCTTCGGCTTCCTCGAAGCCGCAGCTGGCTAACACCGGTGCTGAGGGTGTTGCAGGTATCGCAGGCGTTGGTGCCGCAGCTCTGATTGCTGGTGCTGCACTGATGCTCCTGCGCCGCCGCAGTCTCTAATAGCTCAGCCTCTATAGGCTAGGCTCTGAAAATCTGACGCTCGCCGTGAGGTGAGTGAAGCGAGTGCCGCCAATACTCTAGGTAGAGTATTGGCGGCACTTTTGCGTGTCAGTAGTTCTGCTGAGGTTTTTATTGGGCAATTATTGGTATGCACGCTTTTAGTGAATGGGCATGGAAAAGCGGTGTGACCTGCTATTTTTTCACTTAAAAGAAATAAATTAAATGCATGAATGTGCAGAATTTTTATATCTCAAATCCATTAAAACTGCATATGCATGCAATAAAACCTTGAATCTCAAGGGAGGGTTGAAAAATTTTGCCTAGTCTATGTCTTTTGAGTGCTCTTGATAGCGTTCCGGAGGGTGAAAAATATTCTATGTGGGTTATTGCACAGGAAAACACTTGGAAGGTAAAGCGGATTTACCGCAATAAACGCAAAAGTATTGTTAGTGTGGAATTACCGATAAATAGAGCGATTCCCTTCGCGGTAAATTCCACCACTACATGAATGTTATGACTAGTCCGTACGTTATAGCGTTCAAACCCGAAGAGGCACCCGTCCACCTTCGATCAGTGGCATCCTCCGGAGGGTATCGTTCACACTCACAGAAGAAGGTGTGTTCCATGCCCGAACTCGCTCACTCAAAAACCCGAGCAACAGCCGCTATTGCTGCTTCCGTCCTGTCCGTCACCGGTGTTGGTGCCGCGCACGCAGATGTGCAGGTGCAGAATCCCGGTGGGCTCGCCTCCTCAACTACGGTGGAGCCAGATAACCCTCCCTCCGCGGAAGATGTAACCCCCATTGAAAACGCTGCTACCCAGAATTCCCCGCAGGTGTATGTAGAGCCGGGCGTTGTCATTAACCCCGCACGCTCCCAGAGCATCACCGTCAGCGGTGAAGGCTTCACCGGCGGCGCTGTTGAGCGTTACGGCGTGGCAGTCTACGTGAGCGAATACCGCCAGTACCCCCTCTATGCGCTGGGTCGCGGCTCCGCCGTAGCGATGACCCTCGTACCCGAACTCGACGTGGAGGGTGGTCGCTTCAGCACCCAGCTGACCCTGCCCGCAGGTACCCTCGACCCCAACCAGCAGTACGTCGTCGCGACCGCAGTGGTTGATCCCGGCAGGGGCTACGCAACTGAAGACCCCTCCTACAACTCCTCTGCACCCCTGGAGCTGCTGCCTGCAGACACTCAGAATGAGCCGCTCAACACTCAGATTCTTTCGGGTCAGCTGGAAATCCCGCAGGAAAAGAACCTTGTCGTCTACAAGGTCACCGGTCTGGGTGAGGCGCAGGCTTTTGAAATCGTGACCTACGTGTACGCCCTGGATAGTCAGGGTAACCGCATCCTGCTCGCAGCCTCTCCCGCACGTGCCGACGTTATGAATGGCACCCTCCTGGATGGCATTGAGGTGCCCGGGTCCAGGCTGGAAGAAGTGCAGGCTGTTCACGAAGACCTGCGCTATGTGCTCAGTGTTGAAATCGCGCCCTCTGCCGCTAATGGTTACACCGCCCAGGAAGTTGAGGTTCCCTTCATGAATGGTTGGAATGCACAGAATGGCTCCGCTCCGGTTGCTACCGCTGAGCGCGCAATGGCGGAGCAGGCACAGTCTGAGAAGTCGCAGGTCGAAGAGGCCGTACAGTCCGAGCAGGGCGCACAGGCTGAGTCTGCACAGGCTGAGTCTGGTCAGGCTGCCTCGAATGCCCAGTCTGAGCAGTTCAATCACGTGCTGCCCGAGGATGACCCGCGCCGCCGCTACAGCCTGCCGCGCAACACTCGCTTTGACCGTGTTCGCGACACCTCTGCCGAACAGCCGCAGGACAATGCTGCTAACCCCGTGATGACCGCCCGCCTGCACGTAGAAGAAACCGTAGTTCCCGAAAACGACTCCGAGAAGGCTCTGACTGTGCGCGGCGAGGGTTTCACTGGCGTCAGCTCGGTACACCTGATGGTCAGTGCTGTCGACGAATACGGTGTGGCAACCGACGGCATCATTGCTTCGGCTGATGTCTCAGAGATTGATTCCACTGGGGCTTTCACCGCACAGGTGCAGATTCCCGGCGCTGCCCTTAAGTCCGGCACCACCTACCGCGTGAGTGCTGTAGCGGAAGATGGGCAGGGCACCGTGCGCATGGTCAACGGTGGCTTCACTGTCGAGCGCGATAGCATGGATGACGTGCCTGCAACCCCTGAGGCGTCGGAGTCTGAAAGCTCTGCACCTGAGGTTAATGCGCCTGAGGCGACCGCGCCTGCTGAGGCTGCTGCACCCGAGGCATCCGCGCCTGCTGAGGCTACTGCTCCTGCGGCAGATCAGCAGAAGACGGGGGAGAGCGCTACCGACCAGAAGGATGATACTTTGGTCGCGGTCCAGAATACCGGTGCTCAGGATGCGCCCGCGCAGAAGGTTGAAGTTCAGAAGGTTGAACCGCAGAAGAGTGGCGAGCAGAAGGCGCAGGCTTCTGGTTCTCAGAAGGTTGCCGCTGGTGCCCAGCAGAAGCGTGAGAAGTTGGCGGCTGCCGGTGCCTCCAATATGTTGGTCATTAGTGCTGCTGGATCGCTGTCACTGCTTGCCGGTATGCGTTTGAGCCGCCGTCGCCGTAGTGAGATGCAGCTCAGTTCTCGCCGCTAAAACGGGTCAATTATTGCCCCACTAGGCAAAATATGCATATAGATGTAGGGATGTCCGAAATGCAAGATTCGGGCACCCCTACATCTTTAATTTTTTCTAAGGTTATACCTATAATTTAGAGTGCTGTCATAGACGGTACTATCACTCTTTACCGCCTCGTTCACCCGAGGTAGGAGTCGCTGTGAAGCGCCTCCGGTCACCGATATCAGAGAACCGTTATTCTGCGCCTACTTCCGACCTTTGGGCGTAGGAGTCACACGACGATTCATCACACTCACTCACGAAAATAGGTGACCATGTTTTCCACGCAGCGTTCTTGCCGCGGCGCGGCGCTAGTAGCGTCTGCCGCCCTCGGTTTGGGCGGCTCCGTCGCGCCTGCAACTTTGGCTCCCACTACCTTTGCATCTGCCGCTTATGCGCAGACTCAGCTGTCTCCGAAGCCTGAACTTCCCATTGCTGTTGCCGCCGACGTCGTTCAGCACAGCATCACCTTGGATCTGCTGGCTCAGACTAGCGACTACACTCTCCTGCAGGTCAGCGGTGTAACTTCCCTGGATCAGGTGAAGGTTCGCCTGTCTGCCATCTCCGTTGAAGATGGCGTCGTGGCGACTATGACCGTACCCGCTACTCAGCTGACTGCCTCAAAAAATGAAGAAGGCAACATGGAGCTGAGCATCCACCAGCGCCTCAATGTTGAGCAGCCGTACATGGTGGAAGTTGAGAATCTAAGCAACGGTGAGACTGTCTCCATTGAGTTTATGCCTGAGTATGGTGTAACAACCGATGAGATTATGGCTAGCCGCCAGAATATTTTCTTCCCCGACACCCCCGGTGTTCCCCGCGTTAACCGTGTGGAGGCGAATCCCGCCCCCGAGGTGTCTCTGAGTCCCAGCGCATCCCCGAGTGCTGCGAAGGATAACCCGCGCCCGACGGTAGCCCCGGCACCTTCTGAGGAGCCGTCTGCATCGCAGAGCGCTTCGGCGCGTCCTTCTGCGAGTGCATCCGCTAGCGCCTCGGTGAGTGCATCCGCGAGTGCGTCTGCCAGCGCTTCTGCTTCGGCGAGCTCTTCTGCTGATGATGCGGCGCCTGCTGAGGTGACCGAGGACCGTCTGCTGGTGCACTCCCGCTCTGATCAGGCTCCCGCGGAGACCAGCGAGGCGACCCTGGAAATTTCTACCGCAGAACTGCGCGGTTCGGATGAGCTGCAGTCGATTAGTGTGCGCGCTAAGAACGTGGCGGAGAGCGGCTTGGGTTATGACGTGATGGTCTTTGAAATGCCTGCCGATGGTGGTGCCGTGGGTTCGCCGTTGGCGACCACGCATGTGAGCCCTCAGCAGGTGGCTGATGCTTCTTTCTCTGCTGATTTGAAGGTTCCCGGCACCTCTTTGAATGCGGGTAAGCGCTACCGTGTGGTTGTGGTGGGCGGTGACTCCACTGACGAGCTGAAGCTCATGGCGACCAGTGCTTTTGGTGTGAGTGTGATTCAGCGTGCTGTTCCTGTTGATCCGGCTCCGAGGCATACGAATACTGTTGTTCGCCTGCTGGCCCCGGTGATTTCTAAGGCGAATCAGCGGGTGAGCCCTTCGGGCTCTTCAGATGCCTCTGCAGATGCTCAGGGTTTGGTGACTGATTCTGTTGCTAAGATTCCGTCGGCGGATGGCGCTCTGGGCTATATTGTGCAGGCGCAGCAGTCTGCGCGTGCGATTACCGCGCAGGCTCGTAGTTCTGTGGCTGAGACTGCGGTGGTTCCTTCGACGATGGTGATGTCTGGTTATGCGACGCTATTGCCTGGTCGTACTGTGGTGAACCTGTTGGGTTATCAGTCTCCTGAGTGGGAGACGGTGACTGTTGCTTCGCCGCAGGAGAATGCGGGTGCTGCGGGTTCGGGCAGCTTCTATACGCGTAGCTCGAAGTCGCGCGGTGATTCTTCCGGTTCGAAGCTGGAGGCGAGCGCCCAGGATAACGGCCCTCTGCCGGAGGGTACCTTGCCGCTGAGTATTGCCTTGCTGGGTTCGGTTGCCTTTGTGGGTACTGCTGTGGTGGTTAATGTGTATCGTCGTCGCATTGAGGATGCTGAGGAGCTGGGCGCTGAGTAGTTCCAGATTCGGGATCTTCGCGTTGTGAGGCGTGTGTGACTCTCTGCGGGGGAGTTATTGAGCGGGAGGCGCTCTGCCGGGTGCGTGCTGATGGGGTGCGTGTTCGGTGGGGCGCCTTCTGCGTGCCTGGTTGTCTGTGTGTCTAGATGTCGACTCTGTTGTGTGGTGGTCTGTTGCGCTTTGGTCTGTTGCGCCTGGGGCGGTGTAAAAAATATTTTTTGGTGCACTCTTGGGAATATTTATGGCATTCGAATTTTGCGTTATTTATATCTCGGTAAAGTATTTAATTCCCTTTTATTTCGGCAATTGTTGCACCATGAAGTTTTAGCACATGAATGCAATGCAACAATTAGTGCAATATCTATGTTAGGCTGGGATGTAACCGACATACTGGTGCGCAAATACCTGGATAGAAACACCGGCTTGTGGTGAGCCTTCCCTAGTCCACGCTTTGCGTCTATATCGATTGAAATGGCACACATGACTATCACTCGACTTCCGAAACGCATTCATGCTCTTTCGCTTGCTGCCGCTCTAGGCGCAAGTGCTTTTGTGCTTCCTGGCGCCTCCGCAGTAGAGGCTGAAGCAATTAATGTGAATGATTGTCTGGCGGCTCTAGTTAATAACGAATTTGATTCGAGTTGCCCTTATGAAGACCTTGAAATTGAGGTCGATACCATCGAGATTCGCGTGCAGTCCATTAAGGATGGCAAGCGACCCTGAAGCTTGCACCCCTTTACGAAGGTGGCTATGTGGGTGACGCATCCAAGGTCTACTTGGTGTTGCAGTACTACAGTGCCTCTGGCATGCTGCTCGGATCTGACACCTACGAGCCGTCTGCCCTGCAGGTCGAGCGCGCTGATGACGGCTCGATGCTCGTCACCTTCGAGCTGCCGCAGATGCTCCAGGAAGGCTACTACTCCATTAGTGCCATGGATTTGATGACCTCCGACGCGGGTTACGGCGAATTCATGATTTCTGGAGGCTCCCTCGTACCGCACGCTATTCCGGTTGAGGATGATTCTGACGAGGTTATGGTGGATAAGAAGGAGAGTGCCCACCATGTGCCGACCATTGATGAGCTGAAGGCGCTGGAGAAGCTCCGTGAAGAGGAGCAGAAGAACCAGCAGACTGCAGATCAGAAGGGTAGTAAGGACAAGGTCAAGGTAGAGATTCCCTCTGATTCTTCTGAATACCCGAACTCTTCTGAACACTCGAATTCTTCTGAACACCCGGATCTTGAAACTCACACTCAGAAGCTGGAGCAGGTCCCCGGCGGATCGACCTCTTCTCGTGATACTCAGACCCTGAGCGTTTCGGAACTGAAGGTTGCGTATGCTGAGGTGCGTTCTGATAAGGAAACCAAGCCGGTGACCATCAGTGCAGAGCGCCTGCCCGCAAACGCGGCTGGCTACGACCTGATCGTGGTTGAAACCGATATGAGCGGCAACCACAAGGGCGATGCGCTGTCTATTACGTACATCAGCTCTAATCGCATCGTCAATGGTGTGTTCAAAGAAGAGATTGGTATGCCCGGTTCTCTATTGAAGACCGGCTCGGTGTACACCGCTTACCTAGTCCGTGCGGACGATACTGAGTACGCGGAAGAAGTTGTCTCGGTGCGATTCAAAGTCAGCGGTGAGGCGACCGGTAGCGCAACCTCCTCGACGAAGGATGAGATGCCCAGCCAGGATGCCAACGCATCGCTCACGCCCAGCACCAATGCGGCTGAGTCGACCGGCGCCACTCAGGGTAGCTCCTCCTCGGCTACCAGCGCCGTTTCGACCCGCTCTGATGCAACCCAGTCGGGCTCAGGTGAGTCTGTCACGAGTGCGCCCCGCTCCACCCTGGATGCGGTGAGTGCCATGTCCAAGGCAAAGGAAGCGAAGGCGGAGCGTCAGCGTCAGGCCCTGCTGGCTTTGGCTCAGGCGCGTACGATGAGTCCGCGTTCGGCTTTTGAACCGACCCGCACTAACCAGATTTCGGCGTATAGCTCGGGTTCTGACCCGGTGTCGATTGCTGTTGCTGCGAACATGGATGCTCTGACGGATGAAGAAAAAGCGGAGTCGACAGCTTCTGGCAATGGCAATTCTGGTACTGGCAATAAGGCTTTCACTCCCGTGGTTCACTCCGAGTCTAATACTCGTTCCGCTACGGTGAACTCGAACGCCACCCAGGTGCACTCCAATGCGAATGCTGATCGTCAGGATGGCGTGAAGGCTGCAGCTTCCGTTGCGGCTCCTACCAGCGAAGAGGTTGCTCAGCATGGTACGGCGTTCTGGGCTATTGGTGGCGTTGGTCTGACCCTCGTGGTTGGCGCCGCATGGACGGCTCACCGCAGGGGCTTTCTGAGCTCCTAAAGTCTTTGGTGCGCTTGCGCGTTGTGCCTGCTGGTAGGGCACTTATTCATGCCCTCAATATGTCTTGAGATATCCCTCACCCCCGTAATCTGTAGTTGCAGATTGCGGGGGTGAATTGCGTGTTCAGGGTGTTCAAAAAGCATCTACCCCCACGTGAATAAACCTTAAGGTTCGTGATAGGGTTGACATAACCGATAAATAGATGCGAGCTATTGTCAGGTCTTCGCCACCTGAAATACGAAGCGGAGCGTGGTACGGCGAATCCGGGCGCATGACGCTCCCGAAGGGCTCCCCGCGGCACGTGAAGAACGAGCAGTAGTGCGCACAATTCCACCACGAAAAGACGCATTGCATGAGTATTTATTCAGCGAAGCACCGTATTGTCACCGCAACCATTTTGGTTGCGGGGCTTCAGTGTGGGCTTGTTGTACCCTCCGTCGCAATGGAAGCCCCCGTCACGATGCACTCTGCCATGCTGAAACCCTCCGCATTGAACGCGGACCAGGCTGAAGACAACCAGAAGGCGCAGAGCGCAGCCTCCACAATCACCATGAAGGCGCAGCTTAGGGATGGCGGCTACCTTCTACGTTGGACGGGCTTCTCTGAAAATCTGGAGGCCTCCAGTGTTCTGGCTGACGTGAACTTCTACACCCCTTCCGGTGAGTATGGTGGCTCCGTGCTGGAAAGCCCGACCCTAACTGAGGGGACCAAGGAGGGGGAGTTTCGCCTCCTGATGAGCCCGGCAACGGACTCTAACGTCGTGTACGTCATTGTTCTGGAAGATACCGTGCACGGCGTCTCCTACGAATTCTTCGTGACCGAGCGGGACAACCGCCTGGTTGAGGCCGCTGACCCGCGCAACGGTAAGGCAAAACCCACCGAACCGCCGGTCGACATTGAGCGCGAAGATGCCGAAACTGCCGAGGCGACTCCTCAACCAACTCCTGAAACTGTAAACCTGCCTTCGCCCACCGTGACATCATCCACCGATACGAACGGTGACACGGTTCGCCGTACCGTAGACAACCGGAAGAACAAAGATTCTGGTCGATACGCTGTCTCCGAAGACACCAGCGTGCATGGCCCGATGAACCAGCGCAAGGGTAAGCCGCACATGTCCATTCAGGACTCGCAGGGTAACTCTCAGGATGACATGAAACCCGTCACGGTCCGTGCCACGAACTTCCCTCAGAATGACAAGGGCTACGACCTGATCGTCATGGAAATCGACTCCAATGGCAACACCGTGGGTGATGCGCTCGCCATTGTGCATGTTGGCCCGGAATCCATTTCTGCGGGTGCTTTTGATGCCGTGATTGGCGTGCCCGGCGCGTCCTTGCAGATTGGCAAGACGTACCTGGTGGCAGCATTTGACGCCGCCGATGATGGCAACCTTCAGTTGAATACGGTTCGTTTTACGGTGACTCAGGCTTCTGTCGAGAATGGTGGCTCGTCGTCTGATTCTTCCTCTAAGAACGAGAGCGCATCTGCTGCGGAACCTTCTGCGAATCCTACGATTGCCACTGATACTGCAGGTGCATCCGGCGCGAGCACACCCGCCGCAGGTTCTAGGTCTAAGACCCGCGGTATTCAGGGTGATACCGCCATGGCTCCGGGCACTAAGGATGCCACGATTTCTATTCCGCGCCCCTCGGGTGGTTCTGTTACCGAGTCTTCCTCGGCTCTGGGGTACCGCACTGAGGAAGCGCAGCCTGTTCAGGTGCCGACCCCCGACTCTAATCTGCCTTCGGGTATTGACTCGGCGGTGCAGTCTCGCCGTGCCGCGATTCTGAATGGTTCTTCCTCTCAGGTTCGTACTGAGCACGGGTCGCCGGATGGTGTGAAGGCAACGGAGGCGCAGATTACCCGCAACACGGATAAGAGCTTGCCTCTTCTGCCGATTTTGGTAATTTTGGGTGGCGGCCTGATTCTTGGCGCCTTGGGCGTGTCGCGTGTACATGCTTCGAAGAAGGATTAGTTGCCTAGAGGCTGGGGGAGTGGCGGCCCCCGGTACTTGGGCGGCATGCTGGCGTGGGGTAGTTGTATCCCCTTTAGTGTGGTGCGAGGCGTTCTGTCATAAAACAGTTTCTTGGAATCTGATGTTGAGAAATACTCACACTGTCGATATAGTGAGCCTGTCCTAACAATGTCGATAGTATGGATACACACCAATGAAGATTTTCACATCTGGCACCCGCCTCT
>ERZ651108.940-NODE-940-length-13479-cov-3.770188_pt1 | contig 13479 bp, 9 predicted proteins | sample MGYA00512173_ERZ651108 | MGnify/ENA metagenome assembly ERZ651108 | reverse complement strand
CACGGCCGTCAGGGCCAGGGCGCAGGCCGAGGCCAGAACGGAGAGGGCACGCAGGCCTCGGGACCGACCAATCGATCGCATCGTCTTGTCTGTTCCTTTCATCGAGGCGTTCAAAATTGGAGAGGGTACACGGGCCACCGTTTGCTCATTCACTGTGCGTGGTAGCGCGGGCTTGTGCCCAGGTGAGCCGGGTAACCGGACGCGCCCGAACTCACCACCTTCTCATCGAGCCCCCGGTACACATACGTTTCATCGTTGTAAACAAAGCTCGGGTTCACGAGCCCATCGTAGTAATCATCAATGTCATCCGGGGTCACGACGGCCTCACCGCTCTTGTCTTCAAAGGGGTTCTCGTCCGGATACCGCGCCGGATCAGACGCCAGCAGGGCCACCGGATCAACCTCGCCATAACCGGTCCGATCGTTCCACCGCCCACCCGACCCCGAGGCAGTGGCAACCAACGCCTGCAAAATCTGCTCGGCGGACACATCACTATCGAAACTCGCCCACGCCAACGCGAGCACGCCCGCGATCAACGGGGTCGAAAAAGAGGTTCCATCGATCGTATCAAGGTGATTGGTGCTGGCTTCACGCGCGTAGAATTCGCCCACGGCAGCCACGGAGACACCGTCGCCCCAGTTCGAGTAGTCCGCGTATTTTCCGTCAGTCTGGAGCGCCGCGACTCCAATCACACCGCCGAAAGAACCCATCGTATCGGACGCGTTGTACTGGCTGTCGTTACCCATTGATGCGACGATCGGGACGCCTTCTACGACAGCTCGAGAAACTGCCCACCGCAGCGATTCCTCGTCCTCCTCGTTGTAGGAGGAGGTGATAACGATGATGTTTGCCCCGTCGTTGAGCGCCTGCTCGATCAGGCTCGGCTTGCGCGCGAGAGCAGCCGAATTGGAGCCGAGGGCACAGTCTGAATCAACGTCCCCCCAATCGTCCGCGTAGGCGTAGTTGTAGACCGTCGCGCCGGGAGCAACCCCAAAGTCGGGCGCAACCAGGATCTGGGCGACTTCGGTCGCGTGATCGTCAGATTCCACGTCATTGGTAACCTCGCAGGGAGTTTTGTCCTGGATGTCTGCCCCTCGCAGTTCGGGGATCGAGGCGTCAATATGACTGTCAATGACGGCGATAATAACTCCGTCGCCGCGGTAGCCCTGCGCATGCAGCGACGCCAGGGAGTAGCGCAAATAGTACGCCTGATCGGCAGCCGTCACCTTGCGATCCGTCGCCTCCGCAGGGGCCGCGGGAGCGACGGGCGAGAGCACGGCCGTCAAGGCCAGCGCACAGGCCGAGGCCAGAACGGAGAGGGCACGCAGGCCTCGGGACCGACCGATCGATCGCATCATCTTCTCTGTTCCTTTCGCTCGGGCGCTCGGGCGCTGAGGCGCTCGGGCACTCAGGCAACCCGAGGCTCGCTACTGGCCGTGATAGCGGGGGCTGGTGCCGATGTGTGTCGGGTAGCCGTGTTCGCGGCTGAGGGCAGCCTCTTCGTTCACGCCGCGATAGACATAGACATCATCATTACGAATCAGAATGGGGTTAACGACGCCGTCCATATAGTCAGCGACGTCCTCCGATGAGGGCACCGCGTCGTAGACCTTCGCAGCGCACGGATTCTCGTCCGCATACTGCGACGGGTCTGAACGCAGGAACGCGATCGGATCGACGGGACCGTAGCCGGTGTACTTGTTCCACCCGCTACCGCTTCTGCCCGTCGCAGCCAGCGCCTGCAGAATCTGATCTGCACTGACATCCTTGTCAAAGTGCTGCCAGCCGAGCGCCAAGAAGCCGGCGATAATCGGGGTCGCAAAGGACGTTCCCTGCGCTTCCTCGACACGATCGGTCGACGTATCACGCGTCACGACTGAACCCAGCGCGGTCGTCAGCAACCCGTTACCCCAGTTTGTGTACTCCGTGAGTGTGCCGTAACGGGTCGTCGCTCCGATGCCGCAGATTCCGCTCCACAGGGCCAGCGAATCGTCGGGGTCTTCGATGGTCTCGTTGCCCATCGCGGCCACGACGACAACGCCCTCGGCCAGCGCCCGGGCCATAGCCCACCGAAGGTCGATAGAATCGGTCGGGAAGCTACTGGAGATCGTGATGATGTCGGCACCGTCGTTGATCGCCTGCTCGATGAGGAGCGGCGTGTCGTTTTCCGCTTCACCCGTCCAGCCGGAGAGCGTGCAGTTCGACGTATCACCGTGAAGGGGGATCGTGTAGGTGTAGAGCGTCGCGTCGGGCGCTACACCAAACTCGGGCGAGACCAGGATCTGCGCGACCGTGGTGCCGTGTGCCGCATTCTCGGGGGCCGAGTTCTTGGCGCAGGGCGTCCGATCCTGAATGTTCGCGCCCTTGAGTTCGGGAATGTTGGGGTTCACGGCACCGTCCAGGACCGCGATGGTGACGCCCTTGCCCGTGATTCCCTGATCGTGGATGGACTTGAGCTTGTAGAAGTTGTAGTAGTCCTGCTTGTCAGCGGTCATCGGCGGGTCGGCCGCGTAAGCCGGCGCAACGGGGGCAAGGGTCGCTCCGAGGCTGAGTGCGAGCGCGCCGGCAAGGATCCCGACGCTCTTACCCCAGCGTCGTGTTGCCCGGGTTGTCATGACAGGTCCTCTTCCGAGTCTTCGACGACGGCGGGTCTGCCGCGCAGGTGTGAGAGGATCACGAGGCCTCCGAGCAGCGAGGCCCCGAGGACGGCAATCGCGGACACGATGTAGGCGCGAATCGTCAGGTTGTTGTCCCGCGACGTCAGGTCCGCCGAGGCCACGGCGGGCCGAGCGGGGGCCGGATGCTGCGCGGCGTTGGGGTGTTCGGGCCCGTACCTGGTGCCGATGTCTGTGAAGGTGAGGGCGTCGAAGGGCGCGACGACGCCCCAGCCGAGGGCGTCGGTGCGCTGATCGGCGGTGCCGCGCAGGGCGGTCACTTCGAGGCGATACTTCCACATGTCGGGCCCCTCATCGGGATATGCCGAGGCAACGAGGGCCGCAAAGCCGGCCGCGTATGCGGTCGCGTAGGACGAGGACGGCAGGGGCTGGTCCCCCTCGTATCCGCCGACGAGGCAGTCGGCCTGGTCGAACCAGGTTGTGAGGATGACGCCTGCCGGCACGGCGAGCTTGACGTGCGCGCCGTGCACCTGCTGGTCCGAGGCCGATCCGTCGGCGTTCGAGGCGGTGACGCCGAGCACGCCCGGGTAGGCGGCCGGGTAGACGACCTGATCCGCTTCCTGGCCCTGGTAGACGTTGCCGGTTGAAGCCACGACGAGGGCCCTGCCGCGCACTGCGTTGATGGCTGCCTCGAGCTGGGGGTCGCCCACGGGGGCGGACTGCGCGACGACGATGATCTGCGCGCCCTGGTCGGCGGCCCACTGGATCCCGCGGCCCACCTTCGACATGAAGGTCTCTTCGCCTTCCTTCTGCGGGCGGTTTTCCTGAAGACCGGTATCGACGCGCACCGGGAGGATCTTCGCCTCGGGGGCGACGCCGACAAGGCCCGATCCCATCTCCTTGGGCAGTTCCTGCGCGGCGATCGCACCGGCGATGGCGGTGCCATGTTCGCCGACGTCGACGCGCCCGTCGGTGTTTTCACCGCTCAGGTCGATGCCGGGGAGCACCACGGGGCCGTCCGGCCCCTGGAAGTGCTGGTTGCCGGCCGCTACGCCCGAGTCGACGATCGCGACCGTCACGCCACGGCCTCGTGAGACCTCCCAGGCACGACGCACTCCGACGGCGTCGAAGATGGCGGGGGTTTGCTTGATGTAGGAGGGCGAGTTCTGCGAGCATTCGCCGCCCTCGGAATCGCTTGCGGGCGTCGTTGCCGACGACGACGGTGTCGGCGTCGGACGCACGCTCGGGGTCGGCACCGGGTCCGCGTGAGCGACGCCGGGGCCGAACGCACCGGAGTCCTGGGGCGAGACGACCGGGGCGGCGAGAGGCACGAGCGCGAGTCCTGCGATGAGCGAGGCCCCGACGAGGCCTCGGCCCAAGGACCGGGAACGCGCGCGGCGGGTGCTCACTTGAGCCCCACTGAGGTGGCGGCGGCCTTCGGAGACATCTCAGAGCCCGGCGGGATGAGCTCGCCCCACGCGCGCGGGACCGACGCGGCCTCTGACGCACTCCACCCGAGCGCGTTCATCGAGACGGTCGGAACATCGCCGAGGGAGTGGCGGAAGCCCAGGTCGGAGACGAAGACGTAGGACGCGGCCTCACCGCCACCGCCGGACGTGAGGGCGAGGAGGGCACCAGATCCGCCCGCAACAGTCACGTTGCGCGTCGTGGACGGCCCCTTGGGGGACTGCAGAGATTCCGCATCGTAGGACGCTTCGATCGCGCGCTTCTCGGGCATGGTGACCAGGTCAAACTGCGGATTGACATGATCAGTGGTGTCCATCTTGGCGCACAGGACCGTTCGGTTTGCCGCGTCGCGGCTCTCGTCAAACCACTCGGGCGCCTCAAAGTCCTCGACGTCGGGCCAATCGTCACCGACGAAGACGGCCCGGACGGGCTCAACGTACTTGAACATTTCGGTCGGGAACTTCTTCGAGGGCGGGGCGTCCTGATACAGTCGCGCCGCAGTCGAGTTGAAGACCACCAGATTCGAGTCGTCGATCACCAGGTAGGAGTTTTTCACCTGACCGGCGGAATCAACCTGATCAAGGACCATTCCGATAGTGATGCCCTCGTTCTTCAGGTCGCCGGGCAGGTTCGTGGCCGGCTGCCCCGCGTTCTCGATGTCGTTGTAGCTCCAGGGGCGCAGGGGTGTGCCCGAGGGAAAGAGGTCGAGCCACTCGGGTTCGACGGTGATCGGGTAGCTGGCCAGGTTCTGGAAGGACAGCGCCCAGTCACCCAGGCGGCTCACGCTGGAGTCGATGTAGTACTTCTTGCCCTTTTTGCGATCGACGAAGTACTTGTCTCCGCTGCCGCTCGCCTGCACGAGCGCGGATGTCGCCTGCTTGACCGGGAAATTGTCCGCAGGCAGTTCCTTGGCGATCCACGTGTGGTACCCGGACTCCATGTCGCAGGAGAGCCACTGCTTACTCAGCATGTCAGGGAGCGGAACGTCATCGGGGACATCGGGCAGACCGATCTGCGCGCCTCGAGGAATGTTTTCGAGTGACGCCGCAGAGGCCTGGACGGTCGTCAGCTTTGAATCCGGGCTGAGCAGCCGAGCGGTGGTCACGTTCGCGATGGGGTGAAGGACGCCGTTTGCCCAGAAATAGCGGGCACCCGTCCCCTTCACGTCGATGAGCTCGTACTGCGCCTCGCCAAGCTTCGGGTTCGGCGCAAGGACACGCATGCCGATTCCAATGACGCTGATGATGATGGCGACCACGAGCCCGAAGATGAGGGGACGCACGGGCGACGGAGTGTCGACCTCGCGCCCGTCGGGCGTACCCGAGGTGAAAGCCGTAATCAGGCGGCTTCGATTGAAACGCTGGGCTTCAAGGATGTCTTTACTCGACGGCATGACTCAGCTCCACAGGTAGACGGCCAGGGGAAGCAGGACAAACAGCGACAGCACGGAGATCGTGTCGGCGATACGCGTCATGTGCGGGCGGGCACGAGGCCCGACGACGTTGGTGACGACGAGGACGAGAGCGGTCGCAATCGCCGACAGCGTCAGCCAGGGCATCGTCCTCGGGTCCGCGTAGGCACCGAGCACAGTGGCCACGAGAATCACGATGAGGCCGCTCAGGGCACCGAGGAGCACCTCGACGCGAGCGCGGATCGAACGCGTCTGGAGGACGAGTGACACCGCACCGAGCGTGAGGAGGGTCAGCGGCAGGGAGACCGACCGCATTTCGGGTGCTGTCATCAGAGAAATGGTCAGGAAGAGCGCGGCGATTGCCCCGCCGGAGCGCAGGGCGACGACGAACACGAAAGAATTGCTGACCTGGTCGGTGATGCCCTTCGCTGGAATCTGCTCGGTCGTGTCCGCGTCCAGGATGCGCACGGGAATGTGAGCCAGCGCGATCCAGGGCGCAACCTGGAGGAGCACGATGATCAGGGCGAAGAGGATCGCGGAGACGCCCGCCTGGGAGAGCTGACCGAGTCGAACCAGAAGACCGGTGGCCGCCAACACGGTACCGACGACGAGAGGGGCCGCGATGGAGATTCGGTACCGCTTGGGCAACGTGAGAACGGCGAGGGCGCCGATCAGGAGGCCGAGGCCCGTCCACCCCCAGCCGGCGGTGTCCCAGTGGCTCTGACTCAGGCGCAGAGCCGCTGCCGCCGTCAGGAGGGGCACGGTATGCGCCAGCGCAACACCGCTCGCTCCCGGGTACTTACGGGTCATGACGACGGACGTCGCGGTCACGAGCAGCGCCGATACGATACCGATGGCACCGGCGATGAAGTTGTACCTCGTGACGGCTTGAGGGTCCAGGGCGGTGAGGGCGTCCGGGGGCGTGGTCGCCAGGAGGAGGGCGGCGACGAAGATGAGGCCAGCTGCGGCGAGCGCCGCGAGCGTGCGAGCATCCTCACGTGTCCAAGGAGTGGACACTCGTTCGACGACTTGACCGACCGCCTCCGTGAGGTCGTCGTAGACCATGTCGGCGGCGCCCTCACCCAGGGGCTCGAGGGTGAGCGCCGCACCGGCGCGCACTCCCTGTGCGGACAGAGACTTGGATTGATCGAGCAGACGGCCCGAGGCCGTGCGCACCGCGAAGCCATCATTCGTTGGCTGATCAGTGAAAGCGCCCACCGTTTCAACCATTCCGGGGAGCAGCTCCACCAGGGGGATCGACTGCGGAAGCGTCACATCACTACGGTCGACGCCGTACGTGATCGTGAGCGGAATCAGCGCCACTCCTCGTGATGTTTTCGATGCCATTGGGTCCTCCCGGATGCCGCGTGATGGGGTCTTTGGCTACACGACACAACCCTGTAAGTCTAGATTCTCGGTCAGGTTTTGTCATGATTTTTCCGTAACATTGAAAAAAACGATGAAAACATGGTTAGTATTCATGTGTCCCCATGCTCTCACGCATCCCAGCGAGAGAGTCCACTCATACAAATGGAGGTTCACATGGCAGACCAGAGGCTCGCAGACAAGGCCCTTATAGAAGGCCACGCAGCGGTTGAGTCCACCAAGAGAGATATCGACGGCCACCTCAAGCGTCTTGAGGGCGACCTGTCGACCGTTCGCGGCTCCTGGCAGGGCGCTGCGGCGACGCAGTTCGAATCGCTGATGGCTCAGTGGAACGAGAACGCAGAAAAGGTTAACCGGGCTCTTCAGGATCTCGCTGATAACCTGAACGCCACCAATTCGTCGTTCGGAGACAACGAGGCCGAGACCGAGAACTCGTTCTCTCAGCTGCTCGGCGGCCTGTGAGAGATTAGATTAGGAGACTGACATGGATTTCCAGGTAAATTACGGCACTCTTGACGCCGCTGCCGCCGACATCAAAAACGGTGCCAATAACCTGCAGAACTGCCTCGACCACCTCGTGGACACGCTGAACAAGCTGCGCTCGAATTGGGAAGGCCAGACGCAGGAAGCCTACGAGGCCGCTCAGCGTCAGTGGAACGAGGGCCTTGATGGCCTGAGGGACGTGCTGACCCGCACCTCCGCCGCCGTTGATTCTGCTCGCGAGAACTACCAGGCGACGGACCAGTCCAACGCTGCCCGCTTCTGAGAGCATGAGCGCCTAGCGCTACGAAAAAGGGTCGTCCCATTGGGGCGGCCCTTTTCCGTACCCGCGGGCGACCGATTCCGCGCCACAGCAAAGAGTTTTCCACACGCACAATCGACCAGATGCGTCCTATCGCCCCCCCGCGCGCGAGAATTTTCCAGTCGGTTAAATAAGGGTGGGAGCGAGCACCAATAAAACCGCCGCCATCCCATGTCGGGACGGCGGCGGCGACTATTCGATTGATCGGCGCGGCGAGGGGCTCGCCCTGCCAACAAGGGTCAGTGCACCGAGTCGGCGTCGGCGTAGACGATCGTGGCTCGCCGGTCACCCATGATGACCTCGGTACCGGCGGGCACCTCGACCGCCTGTCCGCCCGTCAGCTCCATGACGCGACCGTCGGGCGTGCGAATCTGCGTGCCGTTCGCAGAGAAGGAGTCTTCGATCCATGCGCCGGAGGCCGTGGGCCCCACGCGCATGTGCGTGCGCGAGAGCGACATCGTTGCGTCGGGAACGACGACCGCACGCGATCCCTCAACGGCCGCGGGTGCGCGCCCAAGCGTCACCGGCATGTCGATGAGCTCGCGCTGCCCGGAGTCGAAAATGAGCCACAGGAGCTGCGTGCGCGGCGGCGTCGCGGGCGCACCCCACTGTGACTGGCCGGCACCACCCCACTGGGATGCGCGCTGGGCAGCCTGCACGTCGCGGCGGCTCGGCGGAGGGCCGGGCACCCCGGACGCGGGAGCCGCGTACTGTCCTCCTGCGCCGTACGAGGCCTGGGCGGACTGAGGGGGCACCTGCTGGGAGGGAGCTCCCCAGCTGGGCGGAGCGGGAACCTGGGCGGGAGCGACAGGCGTCGACGGGGCAGGCACGCTGGGCACCGGAGGCACCGCGGGAGCGGCGGGCATGGACGGCACCGCGGGACGCTGAGGCGCGGGGCGATGAGTGTCCGGCGCGCCCTGGGGCGGCGCGAGGAGCGCGTCAAACTCGTTGTGCTCGCGCGGAGCAGGCGCAGCGGACGCGACAGGCGCAGCGGGTATGCTCGGCGCAGCCGGCATGGCAGGTGCAGCGGGCAGCGGGGAGACCGCCGGTGTTGCGGGGGCGCCGTAGTCCTCCGCGTAGGGGTCATTCGCGCGCTGACCGGGCGCGGAATAGTCCGGCACCGAGGAGGGCACGGCCGTGAGCGGCGCAGCGGGGGCACTCCACTGATCAGCTCCCTCGCGAACGCTATCGAAACCGCTGGGAGCCTGGCTCGAACGCTCGAAGCGCTCGACCTCACCGGGACCAGCCGCGAGCGCCGCGTGCTTGCGCAGGTCGACGAATCGGGTGTGGGTGGGGCCGTTCAGCCAGGTACGCCCGTCGTGGACCATCGCATACGAGGCGAGTAGACCCACGCCGGTGAGCTGGAGAAGCACAGCGAGGGCCGTGTAGCCCAGCGCCGCGCCGAGCGACGGAGTCTGCGCGTCCTCCTCGTCGCGGATCAGGCACACGCGCATGAGGGCCATGCCAGGGGTCCGACCCGACGCGCCGAGCATGAGCGCGGAGGCAACCACGGCCTCGGCGGTGATCATCCCGATCGTCCACGCCGTGAAGTGCACGTACCACGTCACGCCGAGCAGGGCCCCGAGGACCGCCAGGTCGATGAGATACGCGCCGACGAGCCGGGATGCGGGCGCGTGGGCGAAAGGAGTCTTCGTCGTATCAGCCATTACAGGACTGCCCTCCAAGCAAACTCGAAGAGACCCGAGGAGATAACCGCCGCGGGGAGGAGTGTAAAGATGCAGAAAGTCTGCACGAAGTCGAGGATCGTCCCCGAAAGGGCGGCGTGGCCCTTGGGAACATGCAGCGTCATCCACAGGACCGTCGCGACCGCGACGATCAGCAGAATCACCAGCGGGAGCAGGGGGAACAAGGGGTACTTGTCATTTCCTATAGGCGCCACCCAGGACTGTGCCCAGGTACCAAACAGGAACGCGCAGCCAACGCCCGCCGCGGCGATGCGAGGCAGGATTTGACCGGCATGCGCGCGGATCCCCCGAGGTGCCGTCAACAGGACCACGATGGACATGATGACGAAGATGAAGCCCCCGAGGCCTCGCCCGAACGTGAGAGCGGGAGTCACCGTATACGCCAGGGGGATGCCACCCACCAGGATGAACAGCGTCGAGGCGGCCACCAGCAGCGTGTACCGAGCATCGGTGTGCCCGAGGGCGTCCGCCATACGGCCACCGGTCAGCGTGCTGGGCTTTTGCATGGGAGGCTGGCGAATACGCGACGCGATCGTCTGCACCGACGTGGAATCGATGAGCTGACTGTCGGGCACGCGCAGCGCAAAACGGGGCGCCATCAGGAACAGGAAGACTCCGAGGAGGAGAGTCAGCGGAGCGATGTCGATGAGGCTGAACATCGGGTACGCGCCGATCGTGACGAGCGCCGTGGCACCGATCCACGCGAAGAAGGCGCTCAGCGCGGTGGGGGTCGTCGTCAGCGACACGACCGCCAGCGAGACAGCGAGAGCGACCCACACACCGATCACGGGGGCGACCGACAGGGCATGAATGCCAGACATCGCCACGAAGCCGATCGCGCTATATCCGGCCAGCGCGGGCATCAGGAGCAGCAGGGCAGGCCTCGAACGGACCGCGCGCGAAGCAAAAAGCGGGAGGATGGAAGCGGCGCAGCACAGCGCGGCACACGCGCCGCGCGCCCACAGCGGCATCTTCGCGGCTTCGACGGCCCACTTCGGGCCATCCTCGGGGTGAGCAAACCCGACGAGGGCCGCATCTGCGATCATCGGCAGGAGACACAGGGCGCTGACCGCACCGATCACGATGAAGCAGTAGCCGAGGAGAGCAAGGACCGGGGAAAGCCACTGGTTCTCCTGGCGTTCCGAGGCCTCGTTGACCTGCTGAGCGGACAGGACGCGACTGGACAGAGCGATCGTCGAGCCTGCGGGCAGGTCACGACCGAGAACAGCGCCGCCGTCGAGGGGACGCCCATCGGCATAGGAAACCCGGACCGAAGGGAGGGTCAAGTCGATGGCCAGCATCGCGCACAATCCGGCGACCGTGGTCCCTTCAGGAGCAGCGAAATCAGAGGCACCATCGGAGTCAATAACGGTCACGGACACCATGGTGGCGCTCATGAAACCTCCGATCCTAGGGAAACAACAGTGCCCAGTGTAATGCACTGAGGCTAACCGCCGGTTAAAACTTGGAAGGCCACTCAGCTACACTGGGTGCAGTCGCATCGAACACGTACGCGCACAGCGCGAGGAGACCTGATGGTTACACGCAAGAAACGGCGGACTGCCGCGGTTCCGGAGCAGCCCTCCGGAACCCTAGCAATCCAGATGCCGCCGGAGAAGGCCGAGCCCGCATCGATCGGTAACGTCCTGATGATGGTCGTCCCAATGCTCGGTTCGACGGGCGTCATGGTCTTCATGGCCATGCAGACCGAGAGTCCCCGCTCCATGATGATGGGCGGCGGCATGCTGGTCGCCATGCTGGGCATGGTCGGCTTCAACATCTATCGTCAGTTCTCCCAGTACCGCACGCGCGTCAAGACGCAGCGCCGCGAATACCTCTCCTACCTCGCTGAGACACGAGAGTCCGTGCGCAAGGTCGCGAAGAAGCAGCGCGCCTACTACAACTGGGTCTACCCCTCCCCCGACGCCCTCGTCACGCTGGCCGCGAACGGTTCGCGCCTGTGGTCGCGCGAGGGCAACACGTACGACCTGCTGACGTTCCGTTACGGCTCGGGCACCCAACCCCTCGGTCTCATCTTCGAGCGTCCCCCGATCGACCCGATGACGGAGATGGACGTCGTGTGTCTGTCCGCCATGGACCGATTCATCGGCGTCCACGATCACACGGACAACGTCGGCAAGTTCCTCTACCTGGGTGACTTCAGCCACATCGAGGTCGTCGGCGACGGCGAAAGCGCCTACGACGAAATGCGCGCCATCATGATGCACCTGGCGTGCTTCATCGACCCCTCCAAGCTCAAGATCGCGGTTCTGTGTTCGGCCGATCGACTGGGCGACTGGGAGTGGGTCAAGTGGATGCCGCAGGCCCGCTCCTCCATCGTGCGCGACGCGGTGGGCCCGGGCCGCATGATCTCGACGGACCCGCGCGAGCTCGCCGAGATGATCGGCCCCGACATCGCGATGCGCGGCGCGTACCGCCCGGGCGACGACATGCCCGAGTGGCCCCACCTCCTCCTCGTGTGCGACGGCGCCGAGTTCCCGCCCAACTCCCCCTTCGGTTCGGCGGTGGGCGTGCGCGGCGTGACGATCATGTCCCGCGCCCGCGAGTGGACGCCCATGAAGTCGCACACCGCGCTGCGCCTCGTCATCCACCCCAGCCCTGATCACAAGGGCGAGGACGTGGTCGACGTGGTCACCATGGACTCCCTGCCCGAGCAGGCGTTCGCCGACCGCCTCACCGCCGTTCAGGCCGAGGCCGTGGCCCGCCGCATGACGCCCTTCGCCACGCAGCAGAACCTGGAAGAGGCGGAGACGCCCGTAGGCCGTTCTGACGAGTCCCGCCAGATGGACCTCATGGAGCTCGTCGGCATCGGCGACATCCGCGACTTCGACCCGGAGAAGCAATGGCGACGCCGCGAGGGCCGCGAGCGCCTCGCCGCCCCCTTCGCCGTCACGCCCGAGGGCCGCCCCGTGGTCCTGGACATCAAGGAATCCGCCCAGCAGGGTATGGGTCCGCACGGTCTACTCATCGGCGCGACCGGTTCGGGTAAGTCCGAGGTATTGCGTACCCTCGTGCTCGCCCTGGCGCTCACCCACTCTCCGGAGCAGCTGAACCTGGTTCTCGTCGACTTCAAGGGTGGCGCGACCTTCGCCGGCATGTCGGACCTGCCGCACGTGTCGGCCATGATCTCGAACCTGGAGTCGGAGCTCTCCCTGGTCGACCGTATGCAGGACGCCCTGCAGGGCGAGATGGTGCGCCGCCAGGAGGTTCTGCGCCAGGCGGGCAACTACGCGAACGTGTCCGACTACGAGGCGGATCGCCTCGCGGGCAAGCATCAGTTCCCGCCGCTGCCGGCCCTGTTCATCGTCCTGGACGAGTTCACGGAAATGCTGATGGCCAAGCCGGAGTTCGGCGAGGTCTTCATCATGATCGGTCGTCTGGGCCGATCCCTGTCGGTGCACCTGCTGCTCGCCTCGCAGAAGATGGACCTGGGTAAGGCGCGCGGCCTGGAGTCGCACCTGTCGTACCGCATTGCCCTGAAGACCTTCACGGAGAACGACTCTCGCGAGGTCCTGGGTATTCCCGACGCCGCGAAGCTGCCCCCGCTGCCCGGTTCGGGCTACCTGAAGGCGGGCGGCGACGGCCTCGTTCGTTTCCGCGCGTCCTACGTGGCCGCTCCCCCGCCTGCGCGTACGCTCGCGTCGATTTCCGAGGGCTCGACGGCCGGCGCTCCGACCGCGCCGATCGAGATCCTGCCGTTCACGGTCGCTCCCGTCATCACGCGCGAGGACCTGGGCGAGGAGGAAGAGGTCGACCAGAACCAGGAAGTCGTTCTGGCTGGCGACGAGGTCTGGGCGGACATGTCCGAGATGGACATCGCCGTGGCGAAGATGAAGGGCAAGGGCTACCCGGCGCACCAGGTGTGGCTCCCGCCGCTGGAGGTCCCGGATACCTTCGCGACCCTCATGCCCGACCTGCGCCCGGACCCGGAGCTCGGCTTCGTGTCGCGCGCGTGGCGCGAGTCCGGCCCCCTGCGCGTGCCTCTGGGCACGGTCGACCTGCCGCTTGAGCAGCGTCGCGAGACCCTGGTCCTGGACCTGTCGGGGGCGGGCGGTAACTTCGCGCTGGTCG
>ERZ651108.938-NODE-938-length-13486-cov-7.771871_pt1 | contig 13486 bp, 11 predicted proteins | sample MGYA00512173_ERZ651108 | MGnify/ENA metagenome assembly ERZ651108 | reverse complement strand
TCCTCATGGGCGATATGAGCCTTGTAGGACCACGTCCTATCGTTCGAGATGAAATTGTAAAATACGGCGATTATATCAATGATTTCTATCTTGTACCACCGGGAATTACCGGTGTTTGGCAGGTCAGCGGTCGCAGTGATACTACCTATGAAGAACGGGTGTTAATGGACTCCTGGTATGTGCATAACTGGTCCGTATGGATTGATATTGTATATTTGATAAAAACGGTATTGGCCGTTGTGAAGGGAAAAGGAGCGTATTAAAATCTTTATAATAGAATCTGCTTATAATTATATATGTTTTTTTGAATTGATATAAATTACCTAAGTCTGGGAGATATTGTGAGAAGAAAACTTTTATTTATTACAACTCGTTTGTTTTGGCCTACAGATAGTGGTAGAAAGTTAAGCTTATATTATTATTGTAAGGGTATTTATGAAAAATATAATTGTGATATTTATATCTATTCTTTTTTGGAGTCAGGGCAGACAGTAGTTGATTTAAAAGATAAACCTGATTTTATAAAAGAAGTAAAAATAGCATCACCTATTACGTTGGTAGAGAAGGTTAGAAATTTATTATTTAAAACGATATTAACGTTTCAATGGCCGATACAATGCTCTTTGTACTATAGTAAAAAAAATGCAATGCAAATTGAACAGTTTTGTAATGTAATACAGCCTGATTTTATTTTTACAGACATGATTCGTACCTCAATGTATTATCATGCATTTAATGGAAGCAAGGCATTAAAAGTTTTGGATATGGATGATTTACTTTCAGCAAGATATAAACGACAATTATGTGCTCAATATACTTCAAATATATCGGGTCAATATACGAGTAGATTACCAAAATCTTTCCAAAAAATTATAGGAAATTCCTTTTTTAAAAATCTTATATTAAAAATAGAAAGTAAATTAATCGAAAAAGCTGAGTTATATTATTCTAATCTTTATGATAAGGTTATTTTTGTTTCACAATTAGAGACAGATTGTTTAAATAAAAAAATTCCTAATAAAGCTATAACAATTCCTGTAGGGATAAATGCGATTAAAGATTTACAGTTAGAGACTGGATATGAAAAAAATATGTTAACCTTTGTTGGTAATATGAAGGTAGCAGCTAATATTGATTCACTAGAATGGATTGTAGACAACATTCTTCCGAAGATTCAACATGATATTAGGTTATTGGTTATTGGAGCATGTCCAGAGTATATAAAAGAACAATATGAGGATAATGAAAAAGTAGTATTTACTGGACGTGTAGATGATTTAACTTCTTATGTACGAAAAGGGCAAATATTTTTATCTCCTATTTTATACGGAACTGGTATAAAAACTAAAATTCTTGAAGCTATGTCTATGGGAGTACCTATAGTGACCAATGATGTTGGCGTTGAGGGGATTGACGTGAAAAATGGGAATGAAATTTGGGTTGAAAATAATCCAGAAAAGATTGCGAATAAAGTGGACGAATTGTTAGATAATTATGATTTAGCATTACAAGTAGCACAGCGTGCAAAAATTGTTGTAGAAGAAAAATATGAGTGGAATAAAATTTGGCATAAGTTTTCCTATATCTTGGAAATGGATTCTAAAAGCTAGATTACTTTTAAATATATCTATTTTGAGGAGAAAATGAAAAAATTACTATTTATTACTGATAATAAAATAAAAGGTGTTGGCGGCGGTTGTTTAGGTAGTAGAAAATATTTTGATGCATTAAATACTTATTGTATAAAAAAGAGATATGATTTCAAAGTCGTTTCTTTGGATAATGATATGGATGAACGGTTGCCAATAGAAATTTATAAAACACGAAGTATTGATATTTTATCAAGGTTATACGGGCATAGTACATATTTATATTATATATTAAAAGGACAATTTGAACGTATTATTGAGTATGAGCCTGACTATATTTTTTTAGGGCGCACTAGATTAGGTTTTATTGCAAAATATATAAAAAAATTTTTACCAAAAACAAAAATAGTGGTTTTTGTAGATAATATTGAATTCGATTATGTAGATTCTTATTTTTCACGAAAAAATGGTATATTAGGGAGTATTGTAAAGTGTTTAGAACGGTATGTTGTAAAACGTGATGAGTCAGACTCAGTAAAGTTTTGTGATAAGCTAATTTATTTGACAAATAGGGATTGTTTACGAGTGCAACACTTGTATAAGTACTACGATCAAGATCCTAAAATTCTTCCAGTCTGCTTACCTGATGAACAAAAGTTGACGATAAATTCTTCTAAGAAAAATGTTTATTTTATTGGTAGTTTAAATTATGGAGCTAATATTGATGCGGTCGAGCATTTTATAAATCATATTTGGACTCCTTTTTTTGGTAATCATAAGGATATTAGCCTGATAATTGCTGGGAGTAATCCTGTTAAAGAGATAAAAGAGATAGTAAATAAGAGTGATAATATATTATTAATTGAGAATTTTGATGATGTTAGAACCTTTATATCACGTAAATCTTTAATGATTGCACCTATTGCTAAGGGGGCAGGCATGAAAGTTAAGGTTGCTGATACTCTTAGTATGGGGCTTATGATTGTAGCGAGTGATGAAGCTTTGATTGGATATGAAGAGGGGATAAGTTGTGATCAATTGCATGGGATTATTCGTGCAAATACGATAGATGAATATAAAAAGGCTATTACTACATATCTAGAGTCGTCAGATGAGGTACTCGAAAATATTGAACATCAAAATATAGAAATTTTTAGACGTTTTTATAGCTTTGAGCGTTCGCGTCAAACTATTGCACAAATTATTGATTATCTGAATTAGAAGATATAGTTAGAGAAAGGATTTTGATTATGGAAAAATGTGTATCAGTAGTAATTCCCTCTTATAATAGAGCACATTTATTAAAACAAACTATTCCTAGCTATATACAAGAATATGTAGGTGAAGTTATTATTGTCGATGATTGTTCAGTAGATAATACGATTGAAGTAGTCAGACAGCTACAAGAGGAATATCCTCTTATTTCGTATATTAGAATGGAGCGTAATAGTAAACAAACAGCGGCTAAGAATAGAGGAATAGAGAATGCTAAGTATCCTTATATATATCTAGGTGATGATGATTCTTTATTAGTGAAAGGAAGTATTAGTGAATTATTAGAAACTATGGAGGCTTATGATGCTGATGTAGTAGGTGCAAAAGCTTTATATATGGATACGGAAGATGATATGAAGAATATAGAAAAATTTATACTTGAAAAAAGCCGCTCTATTACTTCTATTTCTGAAGAACTTGATATTAATCGACTTTTTTTTATTAATTTTGATTTTGACTGTATTAAAGTTGAAGAAGTACCTTTTTGTCATGCTTGTGCTTTAATAAAAAAAGAAGTTTTTGATACTATAAAATTTGATATAAGCTATGGCGGCAATGCGTTTAGAGAAGAAACTGATTTTTTTACTAGAGTAAGCGCAGCTGGTAAACATATATATTATGATTCTAAGGCAATTCAAATTAACTTACCCAGAAAGATGATAATAGAGAAAAAGTCTTTTATTAAGTATAAGTTAAGAGCGTCTTTATATGAATTTATTAATACATATAAATACCTGCATAAAAACATTGAGTTTATACAGCAGTATTATCATATCTCTAAAAGTTTTCAGGCTATATGGTTGAAGTATATGAAGGATGCATTGTCTGTAAAGTTAATAAAGTTAGGTAAACTTTTAAGGGGTGCTGAATAAAATAATGAGATTTTTAGAATTATATAGATGGATAAAATCAGCATTTATATATCGAATTAATAAAAATATAGATAGAGATAAATATTTATGGGTTTTTGGTTGTTGGGGAGGTATGAAATATGCTGATAACAGTAAATATTTATTTGAATATATTGTAAAGAATTATCCGCAGATTAGGGCCGTGTGGATTACGATTAACTCAGATATATATGATACATTAAAGAATAATAATAAAGAAGTGTATTTAGCTAATAGTTTTTTAGCTGATAGAATATTAAAAAAAGCGGGAGTTGCTTTTTTCACAAATAGTTTAAATGATTTTGGTGACAACCCGATGCTAAATGGAGCTAAAATTTGTTCACTTTTTCATGGTGTAGGGTTCAAAAAAGAACTTCGGGAATTAGATAATCAAAACACTTTTAAATCAAAGTTGAAGTTATTAAAACATAGAATTTATGACTTATCTTATACTAGTTTGATTTTTACAACCTCAGATTTTTTAAAAAAGAAATTTCATAGGCAACAATATAATGCACCTTTAGAACGTATTATTTTAACCGGACAACCTCGTAATGATGTTTTCTTTGAAAAAGGTAATAAAAATCGTGATGAAAAATTAATTTTATATTTACCTACATTCAGAGAAGATGAAATAGGAAAACGAGAGTTAGAGCGTATTATTAATGAAATGGTTGATTCAGAAACTCTTAATACTTCCCTTGGTGAGGCAGGGTATCGATTGATTATTAAACCTCATTATTTAACTAAAGTGCATAAAAATAATAATCTTTCTAATATTAGACTTTATAATGATTCAGATATTCCTGATATTCAACGATTGTTAATGAATATTGATATCTTAATAACTGATTACTCTAGCGTTATTGGTGATTTTGTTTTATTGAATCGTCCTATCATATTTTTTTCATATGATTTAGATAAGTATAAAAAATTAAAACCAATGGATTCTGAATATGATGAAGTGTTAAATGAGACATATGTGACAACATTAGATGAACTTTTATCCCTATTGAACAAATTGTTTTATAATCAAGTGAATTATCAATCTGTAAATAATATAATTAATAACTATATCAATGCTCCTTTTTTAAGAAATGGAGAGTATTGTAAAAATATATGTGACTATATGTTTACATATCTTAATATAAATAGATAAATTTATTTGTTGGAGAATATATTAATCATATGAGGGTAAATTTATGATTATCACTAAAACCCCTTTTCGAATGTCTTTTTTGGGTGGCGGAACGGATATGCCTGATTATTTCCAAGCTCATGGTGGTTCCGTATTATCTACAACGTTTGATAAATATTGTTATGTAAATGTTCGTCATTTACCACCATTTTTTGATTATCGAACAGAAATTGCCTATTCTAAAATGGAGCGTGTTATGAGGGTGGATGAGATTATTCATCCCGCTGTACGAAATGCAATGAAGATGTTAGACATTCGTGATATTCGATTAACATATGAAGCAGATTTACCAGCGCGTTCAGGATTAGGAACAAGCTCTTCTTTTGCTGTAGGGATGCTTCAGGCATTTTATGCACTTAAAGGAAAGTATGTAGATAAGGAACATATGGCAAAAGATGCTATTTATTTGGAACGTGTACTATGTAATGAATCTGGTGGATGGCAAGATCAAATCGCTGCAGCTTATGGTGGTTTGAATCGTATTGACTTTGTGGGTGATACATTCGAAGTACATCCTATCATTATACGAGATGATTGTAAATCTCAACTGGATAATAATTTAGTTATGTTTTTTACTGGATTTACTCGATTTTCATCTGACATTCAAAATAAGAATTTAATAGATAAACAATCGCATTATCATGAATTAAATGAGATTAAATCATTAGTAGATGAAGGAGAGAGGATTTTAACTGATAAGAAACGTAATCTAGATGATTTTGGTCGATTGTTAGATTATACATGGCAATTAAAAAAGAAAACAGGTAGTGCAGTGTCAACATCTGCTATTGATCAACTATATGAAAAAGGGATCAAAGCAGGGGCTCTTGGAGGAAAGTTACTTGGGGCCGGTGGAGGTGGATTTTTGTTATTCTATGTGCAACCGGAGAGAAAAGAATCACTAATTACTACGATGAGTGATTTATTACATATTCCGTTCCATTTTGAAAATGGAGGCTCTCAAGTTGTATATTATGCATCGGAAAATTATATAGTAGAGGAGGCATAATGGTGAAGACGGTGATTATGGCTGGTGGTAAAGGAACTCGGATTGCATCTGTTCGATCTGATATACCAAAGCCTATGATACCTATCGCGGGTGTTCCTGTTTTAGAACGAGAAATTAGGTCTCTTGTTAGTCAAGGCTTTGATGATATTTTAATTACTGTCAGCTATTTAGGGAAAAAAATTATGGATTATTTTGGCGATGGCAGTGGAATTTCACCTGTAACGGGAGAACCATTTAAGGCTAAAATTACTTATTTTATTGAAGAAACTCCATTAGGTAATGCTGGCGCATTGTTTCGTATAAAAGATCAACTTACAGATGATTTTTTATTACTTAATGCAGACGCAGTGTTTGATATAGACTTTAAGCGTTTTGTAAAAGCTCATCAAGAATATGGTGGTCTGGTTACTCTTTTCGTTCATGGAAACAGCCATCCTTATGATAGTGGTTTGTTAATTACGGATGAGAATAATATTGTTTTAGAATGGCTTACTAAAGAGGATGTGAGACCCGAGTGGTATTTTAACCGTGTTAATGCTGGGTTACATGTGGTTAATAAAAAAGTATTGGAACAAACTATTAATACATCTAAAATTGATTTGGATAGGCAAATATTAAAGCCGTTGGCAGGGAAAGGCCAAATGTTTGTTTATAATAGCCCAGAATATGTTGAAGATATGGGCACGCCGGAACGTTATGCGAAAGTTGAAAAAGCTTGTAAAAAAGGGGTACTTCGTGCAAGAAATTTACTTCAAAAACAAAAGGCTGTTTTTATAGATCGTGATGGTACTATTAATAAATATGTTCCGTTTCTTCGAGATATAGAGAAATTTGAATTGCTTCCCGGTGTTGCAGAGGCTATTCGAAGAATTAATGAATCTGGTTATTTAGCTATAGTAGTTACAAATCAGCCTGTTATAGCTCGTGGTGAATTAACTTTCAGTGAATTAAATGAGATTCATAAAAAAATGGAAACATTGCTAGGGTATGAAGGCGCTTATGTGAATGATATTTTGGTGTGCCCACATCATCCAGATAAAGGCTTTGCAGGAGAAATTGAATCTTTAAAGGTTGAATGTAATTGTCGGAAACCAAAACCGGGTTTGTTATTAACGGCTGCAAAAAAATACAATATAGATCTAACAAAATCCTGGATGATAGGAGATAGTAAACGTGATATAGAAGCAGGTATTAATGCTCAATGTCATACAGCATTAATTGGACAAGATGATGTAGGTCAAGAATGGATTGTTAATTCTTTGAATGATTTTGTAGATAAGCTTATGGAGTTTTAAAATATGAATAATATGTTGAGTACTGGTGTTGAAGTTTATTTAGATGAATTAATAGAAAGATATCCAAAATTATCTAAATATAAGGAATCAATTCAAAAAGCTTATATAATCTTAAAAACTAGTTATTTAAATGGCGGAAAATTATTGGTTGCGGGAAATGGTGGCTCTGCAGCTGATTCAGAACATATTGTGGGTGAATTAATGAAGTCTTTTAGGAGACCACGCCCTATTCCTAAAGATATGATGGATAAAATTTGTGCAGTAGATAAAGATAGAGGAAATAAAATTGTTAAAGTATTGGAATGCTCACTCCCAGCAATTTCACTCGTGTCACAAACAGCTTTATCTACGGCTTATTTGAATGATATAGGTGATAGTGGAATCTTTGCTCAACAAGTTCTAGGTTATGGTATTTTGGGTGATGTTTTTTGGGGAATTTCTACTTCTGGTAATAGTGAAAATGTGATTGATGCTGCTATTGTAGCAAAAGCTAAAGGACTATCTGTTATTTCTTTGACTGGTATAAACGGTGGTTTATTAGAAACATATAGTGATGTTTGTATTAAGGTGCCGGAAAGAGAAACATTTAAAGTACAAGAATTTCATTTACCAATTTATCATTGTTTGTGTTTGATGTTAGAAGAATATTTTTTTAGTGAAGCTTTTTCACTTTAGATAGTTTGTGTTTCTATCATTTTAAGTGTACTTGAAGGAAAAATTGTTAGAGGTGAAAACTTGAATAATGGTCCTTTGATTAGTATTATCGTTCCTGTTTACAATGTACAGTTGTATTTAGAAAAATGTCTATATAGCTTAATCCAGCAATCTTATAAAAATATAGAAATTATTTTGGTAAATGATGGTAGTACAGATGATAGTTTATCTATATGTAATGTTTTTGCATTAAATGATTCGCGTATTAAGGTTATTAATCAAAAAAATTTAGGCGTTACAAAGGCGCGAATTAATGGGTTTGAACAGTCATCGGGTGAGTTTGTTATGTTTGTAGATAGTGATGATTATGTGTCTACTGAGATTGTAGAGTTAATGTATCAAGCTCATCAGAAATATAGGGTAGATTTAGTTTCCTGTCAATATTATGATGTGATAGATAATCAAGTCTTTTCAACTTTAGTTCGGCCTAGTACAGGATATTATAATCGACAGCGAATAATAGAATTATTAAAAAATAAATTTCTCCATGACTCTAATATAGATATGTCTGGTATGACTGGGTATTTATGTGGAAGATTTTTTAAAAGAAGTTATGTTGGCTTGATTCTTGAGGCCGGTAGGGGGCTAATTTATAGTGAGGACCAGGTGGGACTATTTGCAGCTTTATATAATATTGATTCTATGTATATTATGGAGCAACCTTTGTATTATTATGTGCAACGGTCAGGTCAGGCAACAAAAAGTTACCATGCTAATTATTGGAAAAATTTTGAATTATATTTTGAGCGTTTAGATGCGCTTGATAAGCATTGTTATTTGAAGCAACAAATTTTTAACAGAGCGTTAAGTATGATTCGATTGCTTGTAAAAATGGAATTTGATAGATGTGATGGTACTTTTTGGGAAAAGCTTCGCAGTTGTAACAAAAATTTTTCTAATAAAATATTTTTGTTAGCTAAGTCGTCTGACTCTATAGGATTAAATAAAAAAGAAAAAATACAGCGAATTCTTATATTATATAAACAGATTTTTTTATATGGAGTATTGCTTTATCTTAATAGAAGAATAAAATATATTATGAGTTGTAAAGTAAGTAAATTGATAATGAAAGGATTAATATGAAACTGCAAGTTATTTCCTATCAAGTTATTAAAGACATAATTCAAGAGAATAGATGGCTTTTATTATATTTAATGGCGGGGATATTAATTATATTTCTTTTACTAGCTTTTTTGCTGCCTAAAAAATATACCTCCAGTGTAATGATTCAAGTTAAACCACAAAATGGGTCATTAAGTGCGTTGGCAAATAATTCTGCATTACTATCTTTGGCGGGTATTTCTGCAGGTGATTCTGTATTAGATTATATGTCGTTGTTAAAGAGTAGCAGAGTTATCGATCCTGTTATAAAAAAGTTAGATAATGCGGATGCAGAAAATGAAAAATTTGATGCAGATGATTTTGTAAAGAAATATATGCAAATAGATAATCCGAGAGGAACTTCTATTTTATCTTTTACAATTACAGCCGATTCACCGGAAAATGCACAACGAATAGCACAAGATGTAGTGGATTCATTACAAGATACTATAGCTGGAGTTAGCTCTACTCAAGATTCTACGTTGATTAAAATTTTGGGAAAGAAGAATGAAGATGCTAAGCATAAAATGGATGTTGATGTAGCTGCACTTGAAAAATATAAACAAGAAAATGGTGTATTTATACCTAATGAACAAGAAAAAATGCTGTTGGAACAAGCTGCTGGTTATGAAAAAGCGAAATCTGATGAGACCGTTAAATTAAATACTAATACAGCAATTTTAAGTTCGATTGAAGCTCAGATTGATACACAAAATAAAAATCTTATTGATTCCCAGATGGCGGATAATCCTGAGATTCAATCTATACGTAAAGAATTATTTAATGCTAATGAACAATTGGCTAAATTACAATTCAAGTTTACCGATGATTATCCAGAAGTTGTTAAGGTAAAAGAAAATATCAGCTATTTAGAAAAACAATTGGCTAAAACGGTAGCGCAGTCTATTTCTTCTGAAAATGTTACACTTAGTCCTGTACAAATGGATTTGTTACAAAAAAGGATTGTTGCTAAAAATAATGTTGAATCAGCTAATGCAGCGCTTACAAAGCTTGAGGAGTTAAGTAAACAAAACTTTGAAAAATCGAATCAGTTTTCACAAAAATCCGTTAAATTTTTAGAGTTACAACGTAATGCTAAAGTGTCTACTGATACATATAACCTGTTAACAAAAAGTCTTGAAGAATTAAAGATTAAAGAAAATCTTGATGCTATGGATATTCGTGTTCTTAATAGCCCAACTTATCCTGTTAAACATTCTTGGCCGCGTAAGCTATATGTTATGATTGTAGGTGGATTATTATATTTAATAATTGCAGGTGGATTTATTTACTTCCAATATACTAGACGTATGAGTGTAATGAAAGAATAGGTGATCCTATGGTATTTTGGATTGGCCTTGCAATTTTTATGTTTTTATCTGTCCTTGCGGAACGCCTGGTACCGATGCAATTTAAGAAATTTATTCCTGTAATTGTTATTGGGGTACTTACATTTTTAGGGATGTTTAGATATGAAATCGGTACAGATTATGACTGGTATGTTGTATTGTTTAATCAAGTGACACTTGATGATGCATATCCTGAGCCGTCATTTTTAATTATCGTTGAAGTCCTCCGTTATTTTCATATGTCTTATCAGGCAATGTTTATTGTTTATGAATTATTGATTATGATATTTTTATGGAAAGGAATTCAGCGGTATACGAAAGATACAGAGATTCAGATATTGGTATTAGCATTATTTCTATATTTACAGTATATTTTTTCTCTTAATGGAATACGACAAAGCTTGAGTATGGTTTTAATTTTTTGGGGATACCAATATTGTCTACAACGGAAGTTTTGGAAATACTTGTTGGTTGTAGTTATGGCAGTAATCTTTCATTATAGTGCTATTATAGCTCTTGTATTATATTGGATTCCGAGGAAAGTATATTCTTGGTATATATATGCTATTGCATTTTGTTTAGCATTTATTGTCTTTAGATTGAATATAGTATTGTCTGTTTTAACTATTACATTAGGAATATTACATATTGATGGACGATATTTGAGTTATATTACTGACATAGATTCTTATAAAATGTCAGGCCTTTATTTAATATATCCTTTTATATTATTTTCTATATCTCGTTTAGCGATTTTACAGTTAAAACCTGAATATAAATCTTTATTAAACTTATGGTTTGTCGGCTTATTAGGGCACTATATATTGGCTTTTTCTGTGCCAATAATGCGCATAACAAGATACTTTGAATATTTTATTATATTGATTATGCCTTATACAATTCAGTACTTAAATTCGATTCTTCAGTTACAGGTGAGGAATAAAATTTATAATTTTAAATGGGGCTATATCATTTTATTGTTTTATATGATTTCATTTTTAAATACAATATCAGGGATTCCTCATGATTATGATACTCATTGGAGAAATCCGTATCCATCCAGTATGAATATAGAGTATGATTTTAATTTTAAAATTTTCGAATAGTTGTAAATAGGGGATAGGTTACATGTCTCAGAATTCTTCTACACAACGAAAAGTAGGTACTTTACTATCTTACGCATTACTATTGGGGAATACAGTTATTAATTTAGCCTATGTACCTATTCTTTTATCCTTTATTGGTGTGGCTGAATTTGGTCTTTACAGGCTATTGGGTTCTATCATCGCCTACTTTAACGTGTTGGATTTCGGTCTGTCTGCGACGATTACCCGTTTTTTAGTGAAATATAAAACGCTGAAAGATCAGGTTAGAATTGATAAGTTGTTAACCATGTCGTTGTTGCTGTATGTAGGAATAGGCGTCATATTGAGCCTTTGCGGACTCGTTGTGTATTACTGTATTCCTTACATATTTAAGGACAGCTTAGCTCCTGATATGATTGATAGTGCAAAGAAAATATTTCTGTTGTTACTGTTGAATCTGTTGATGTTATTTGCATCTAAAGTCTTCGATGCGGTTATCATATCTGAAGAGCGGTTTATCTTTCATCGGTCAATCAGTTTGATACAGATTTTATTACAGCCCTTCGCTATTGTGGGTATGCTGATCTTTTATCCCACAGCGTTAAGTGTAGTACTGGTACAAACGGTATTTAATTTGCTGCTAGTTCTCGTAAAGGTTATATATTGCAGGCGTGTATTGCAGGTTCGCTTTGTCTATCGTGGCTGGGATTCAGAGATTCTCCTAGCTATGCGAAACCTTTCACTCAGTTTATTTGTAGTATCTGTAGTCGACCAAGTGTTCTGGCAAAGTAATCAGTTACTGATCGGTATAAAAATCGGGGCGGAATCCGTTGCCATGTATGCTATTGCAAGTCAGATTTATATTAACTATATGAATATTTCGCTAGCCGTATCCAGTACATTGTTGCCGAAGATTACGGCTATGGTGACGAATCGATGTAGTGATGAAGAATTCCAGCATTTATTTTTGAAAGTCGGTAGATTACAATTTTATTTATTGTCGCTGATTTTGAGCGGATTTATATTGTTCGGACATAGCTTTCTTCATTACTGGGTCGGTGATGGATTTGATTTAGTATATTGGATTACGCTGATTATTATCGTTCCTTTCACGATTGATCTCATTCAGAATGTGGGCCTTGCGATTATGCAGGCTCGTAATGTGTATCATGTGAGGGCCGCTGTATACGTATTTGTTGGGATTCTTAATGTCGTATTGGCGTACTATTGGATTGATATGTATGGAATAGCGGGGGGTGCTGTTGCCACAGGTCTTTCCATGCTTTTAGGCAATGGTATTATTATGAACGTGTATTATCATCGGTATATGAACTTAAACATTGTTCATTTTTGGAAACAAATTGCGCGCCTATCCGTAGTTATGATACTGTTAACGGTTCTAGGCCTGTATGTGATTCCTCATATTGATTTAAACAGTTCTATTTACATTCTTGTAATTAGTATGCTGTTATATTCCTTCATTTATTTTGGTGTTCAATGGATTAGTAATTTTAATTCTTATGAGAAAAATCTTTTTTATTCATTCTTGTTGAAAGTAGGATTAATAAAGAAGAGTTGCTAAGGAGATAAGCATGAGAAAACGTAAGTTATTGATGGCTCTTGTAGGCACGTGTTTAGCATGTAATGTGGCTATGGCGGCTACTAATACAGATATGAATAACGGCAGTGGTAGTGGCGCCGGAGAATATATGGGACAGGTTTCTGTTCCGTATATGCCGAACGTACAGGATGTTTCTGTTGTTGATAGTGGTGTAAAGGGTAGAGACGTTTTTACTTTTAAAACAAATGCCGTTAAACATCCGAATAAAGAGCAGAAATTGAAGATGGTCTTGGAAAATGGTGAGTATATCGATCCGAAAGATAGCGTCTTCTCCATAGCACGTCCTGATATCGGAGAATATCGTTTGTCGAAGTATGACAAGATTAATTTACATGTTCTAGGTTACACTAGCAGTGAATT
>ERZ651108.930-NODE-930-length-13571-cov-11.657443_pt1 | contig 13571 bp, 8 predicted proteins | sample MGYA00512173_ERZ651108 | MGnify/ENA metagenome assembly ERZ651108 | reverse complement strand
GTCCTGAATTTCATCTATCTGGAGATAAAGTCGAAGCTGAAGGGTTTACCTTTACCTTGGTTGAAAATAGCAAGGACGCTTTTGATGCAACAGCATTTACTCAACGCTTTTCAGAAGTTTTAAACAAGTATGATTATATTGTAGGAGACTGGAGCAATGAGCAGCTACGCTTACGTGGTTTCTACAAGAATGAGCGAGCTGAAGAGTCTCTCGAGAAAATCAGCCGTTTACAAGATTACCTACTTGAGTATTGCAGTTATGGTTGTGCCTATTTTGTCCTAGAAAATGAAACTCCTAAACGAGCACCATTTGACCAAAAAATGCGCAAAAAAGAGGAAGAAATAAAAGGACTGAGAGAAAAAGAAACGCTGTTACGTAAGTGGAGTGTTCTTGATTTTTATCCAAAAGATATTTTCAAACATCCTTATACGAAGACAAAGATGGGTGTCATTCCTCAAGCAGTGGATAATGCATACTTAGAAATTTTGAAGAATAGTGATCTGATTTCTGTTCATGAAGTGTATCATACGCGTGAGGAAATCGGACTTCTTGTGACTTATCCAAGAAAGGCACAATTAGAAGCCAAAACAGAACTTGCTAAAGCACATTTCAGTATTGTATGGTACGCTTTTGAGGAAGCTCCTTCTATTGAGTTAAAGAAAAATCTGGAAACGCAAAAAGCCGTTGTTGAGGCTAAAAAGAAAGTGTTAGACGACTTACAAGAAGAAAAAGATCTTCTTCGCAAGTTACAGCTTTCTGCGGAAGTGACCTATAACGAATTACAAAAAGAACAAGCCAAAAATGGATTGGTGAATGGTCAACATGTATTCGTGCTTCAAGGGTGGTTAACTACAAAAGCAGTCGATGACGTTGAAGTTCAACTCAAAGAAAAGTTAGGAGAAGGCGAATATGTCTTCTTACCACTAGAGATTGCTGAAGAAGAATACGAAGAAGTGCCAACTGTTTTAGAAAACAATGCCTTCTTACAACCATTTGAAAATCTAACAGAAATGTATGGATTACCAAAATACGGTGAATTAGACCCAACGCCTTATACAGCACCATTCTATCTCGTCTTCTTCGGGATGATGGCAGCGGACTTAGGATACGGAGCGCTTCTCTGGTTGGGAACATTCATCATGTTGAAGTTCTTCCATTTTGATAAAGGAATGAACCGCAACTTGAAGTTCTTCCACTTACTAAGCTACCCAGTAATGATCTGGGGGATTATATTTGGATCAGCATTCGGTGCGGATTTACCATTCCAGCCACTATCACTTTCAAAAGACCTCATTACGATTATGATCTTATCGATTATCTTCGGGGTTATTCAAATTATGGTCGGCTTATCACTTGGGGCTTACTCAAATCTAAAGAAAAAAGCATATGTTGATGCCTATACGAGTCATCTAGGATGGTTAGCGATTATTACAGGAATCATTCTTTATGTCTTAGGCTCAATGGTACTCAATATTTCTTGGATTGCGACAATCGGTTCATCGATTGCGATTATCGCAGCCGTTGCGATTGTAGTCGTAACTGTCCTATCGAGCGAAAACAAGTGGGGCGGTTTAGCGAGCGGTCTATATAACTTGTACGGAATTAGTGGATACGTAGCAGACGTCGTGAGTTACACGCGTTTAATGGCGCTAGCTGTATCAGGGGGAAGTATCGCGAGTGCGTTCAATATGTTGGTAGGATTCCTTCCACCAGTTGCACGTTTCACAGCAGGTATCTTCTTAATCGTAGCCTTACAAGGGTTGAATATTTTCCTTTCATTCCTTGGAGCTTACGTTCACGGCTTACGTCTACAGTTCGTTGAATTCTTTGGTAAATTCTACGACGGCGGCGGACGCGCATTAAAACCGTTCAAAACATATGAAAAATACGTTGATATTAAACAACAGAAATCAGAATAAATGGAGGAAATATAATTATGACAAACTGGTTAACATTTTTCGCTGAAAATGGTGGAGGGCAAATCTTTGCTGCTCTAGGGATGGCAATTGCCATTATCTTCTCAGGGATTGGATCATCAAAAGGGGTAGGGATTGCCGGTGAAGCAGCAGCTGCCTTAATTAAAGAACAACCTGAAAAATTCGTTCAAGCATTAATCTTACAACTATTACCTGGTACACAAGGGATCTACGGATTCATCGTTGCCTTCTTCATCATGATTAACATGTCAGCTTCAATGACTTTAGCAGCTGGTTTATACTTATTCATGGCAGCTTTACCAATCGCATTCACTGGTTTATTCTCAGGGATTGCCCAAGGTAAAGTAGCAGCAGCAGGTGTACAAATCTTAGCGAAAAAACCTGAAGAATCTACTAAAGGGATTATCTTTGCCGCAATGGTTGAAACTTACGCAATCTTAGGATTACTTGCTTCTATCTTAATTATCATTAACAAAGGTTAAGAGGAGGGGTATTCTTGAAAGATTTAGAGCAACTAAAACAACTTATTCTAGCGGATTTAGAAAAAGAATCAAAGCAGCGAATTGAGGTTGCTACTAAAGAACAAGAAGAACGCATCAATCAAATGAATGCACAATATTCGCAACAAGAAATGGCGAAGAAAACTGCATTAAAACAAGAAGCAAAATCACAATACGAAAAAGAGCAACAGACTATTTTGAACGCAAGTAAAAAAGAAGTCTTGCGCGTCAAACGTGAACTTCTTGAAAGTGTATTTGAGGACGTTCTACAAGTAATGTCTACCTGGAGCGGGGAAACATTACGTCTCTTTATCGAGTCAGCTATTCGCAAATTACCAAAACAACAACAAACAACACTTACTTTTGGAGAAGACACTGTTTCTCGTTTGAGCGATGAAGACAAACATGCATTAACTTCGCAATTTGGCTTTGTTCACATCGACGAAGCAACACTTCCAAAGAAAGCTGGATTTGTGTTGAAACAAGAAGGTATCGAATATAACTATTTATTCGAAGCATTAATTGAAGATTTAAAAGAAGAATATTCACCTATCTTAGCTAGAAAAGCATTCATTGGGTAAGGAGGGATGGAATGAATGATTTAGCCTATTCAGGAGTGAATACGACCGTTCGTATTCTTGAACAGCAATTACTGTCCAAGGAACAATTGAATGGGATTCTCGTATCTAAATCCTTACAACAAGCATTAGAAGCCTTGCAAAAGACAAGTTATGAGGTAGATGTACAAGAAGTTCTCGAATCAAGACAGTTCGACCCAGTCCTAGATGCCCATTTGAAACGCAACTATGATGAGGTATTAGAACTCATTCCAGATGCATCACTCCTTGATGTATTCTCGATTCGTTACACTTACCATAATTTAAAAGTTCTTCTGAAATCGAAGTTCTCTGGAAAAGACTTAAAACATTTATGTGTACCGTTAGGACGTTATTCTCTCGATACATTAAATCAATTAGTCGAAACTCAAGATTCACTCGATGTACCAGAAATCATGATTGAAGGGGTTCGTGAAGCGTATGCCGATTTTGAAAACTTTGGTCGCCTAGAAGCAGCCGATGTATTTATGGATCGCTACTATTTCAAACATCTTCGACTCATCGACCGTACAATGAATCAAGAGGTCATCCATCAAATCGTGAACATTATGATTGATATGGAAAACATAACGACTTTAATTCGTGCCACAAAGCAAAAACAATCACGCTCATTCTTAATTGGGGTATTGTCTAGCGAAGGTACTGTAGATAAGACGTTATTAATCGACGAAGTGCTTGAAAAGGGCACAGAGGCTCTTGTTGACCTTTATCGTCATGTTCCATACTATGACAAGTTTGTTGCGATTTTAGAGCATGAAGAACATCCAGTCTTTGCATTGGAATTATTAAAAGAAGAATTGATTCATCAGATTCTAGAAGAAGCGACTTTTGAACCATTTGGACCATTGCCAAGTCTAGCGTATATTCATGCGCTTGAGATGGAAGTTAAAAACCTCCGTCTATTACTGGTCGGTGTGGACAATGAGTTTACAGAAGAACAATTAAGAGAAAGGATGCGACCAGTTTATGTCTCATAAAATTGCCGTAGTTGGCGACAAAGATTCCATCCTTCCTTTTAAAATTTTAGGATTTAACGTGTTCCCTTGCCACGAAGCGCAAACGGCACGCAAGATGATTGATGAACTTGCTGAAGATGAAGTCGGCATCATTTATGTAACGGAAGCTATTGCTAGTCAAATTCCGGAAACGATTCGTCGTTATGATGCGGAAATTTCACCAGCCATCATTCTCATTCCAAACCATAAAGGGTCTTTAGGAATTGGAAAATCAAGAATTCAAGAAAATGTAGAAAAAGCGGTTGGACAAAACATCTTATAACCAACCAATACACGAAACTAAGGGAGGTACCTCAGTGAAGATCGGAAGAATCGTAAAAGTATCAGGTCCTCTTGTGACTGCTGAAGGAATGGAAGATGCGAATATTCAAGATATTTGTCGTGTAGGTCATCTAGGCCTTATCGGTGAAATCATCGAAATGCGTAAAGATATTGCATCCATTCAAGTATATGAAGAAACTTCAGGAATTGGACCAGGAGAACCCGTCGAAACAACAGGGGAAGCATTATCTGTTGAATTGGCACCAGGGATTGTATCTCAAATGTTTGATGGGATTCAACGTCCCCTCAATAAATTTAAAGAAGTATCACAAAGTGACTTCTTAGTCCGCGGAACAAACGTGGATCCTCTTGACCGTGAAAAAGAGTGGGAATTCGTTCCTACTGCTACTGTGGGTCAAGAAGTAGAAGCCGGAGACATTATCGGTTATGTACAAGAAACTAAAGTTGTACAACATAAAATCATGGTGCCTTACGGTGTGAAAGGTAAATTAGTAAAAGTGGAAGCTGGAAACTTCAAAATCGAAGATACAGTGTACCAAATTGAAACAGAATCAGGCGTACGTGATTTCAACTTAATCCAACGTTGGCCGGTACGTCGTGGTCGTCCATATAAAGTAAAGAAAAACACTGAAGTTCCAATGTTAACAGGACAACGTGTTATCGATACTTTCTTCCCAGTAACAAAAGGGGGAGCAGCAGCTGTACCAGGACCATTCGGAGCTGGTAAAACAGTGGTGCAACACCAAATCGCAAAATGGGCTGACGTGGATATCGTAGTATACGTAGGTTGTGGGGAACGTGGAAACGAAATGACAGACGTATTGAATGAATTCCCTGAATTGATTGACCCAACAACAGGTGAATCAATCATGGAACGTACCATCTTAATCGCCAACACTTCGAACATGCCAGTAGCGGCTCGTGAAGCGTCTATTTACACAGGTATCACAATTGCGGAATACTTCCGTGATATGGGATATAACGTAGCCATCATGGCGGACTCAACATCACGTTGGGCAGAAGCGCTTCGTGAAATGTCTGGACGTTTAGAAGAAATGCCAGGGGACGAAGGTTACCCAGCATACTTAGGAAGTCGTATCGCAGAATACTACGAACGTGCAGGACGTGTCGAAACATTAGGTAGCGATGGCCGTGAAGGTACAATTACAGCAATCGGTGCCGTATCACCTCCAGGGGGAGATACATCAGAACCAGTTACACAAAATACATTACGTGTAGCGAAAGTATTCTGGGGATTAGATGCAACATTGGCGCAAAAACGTCACTTCCCATCTATGAACTGGTTAACGTCTTACTCATTGTATGATCCAGAAGTTGGTAAATACATGGACGAAAACGTTCATGCAAACTGGTCTGAATTCGTTCAACATGCAATGAATACATTACAAGAAGAAGCAAGCTTAGAAGAAATCGTTCGTTTAGTTGGTCTTGAATCATTATCTGAACGTGACCGCCTAACGATGATGACAGCTAAAATGCTTCGTGAAGACTTCTTACAACAAAATGCGTTTGACGATGTCGATACATTCTCATCTCGTGAGAAACAATATCGCATGTTAGAACTCATCTTGACATTTGAAAAAGAAGCGCGTCGTGCGATGAAACTTGGTTCATACTATGCTGAAATCATCGACGGAACAGAAGATGTGCGTGACCGTATCGCACGTTCAAAATATATTCCAGAATCTGAAATTGCTCGTTTCGATGAAATCAGAGAGCAAATTAAAACAGATATCGAAAAAACAATTCAACATGGAGGGATGACACATGCTTAAAGAGTATCGTACGATTAGTGAAGTTGTTGGCCCTTTAATGATGGTTGAACAAGTCGAAGGCGTTAAATATGATGAGTTGGTTGAAATCCAATTACAAAATGGTGAATTACGTCATGGACAAGTACTAGAAGTAAACGAAGATAAAGCAATGGTTCAGATTTTCGAAGGACCAAGCGGAATCAACATTCGTGATACAAAAGTACGTTTCCGTGGTAAACCATTATCATTAAACGTATCAGAAGACATGATTGGTCGTATTTTCGATGGGATGGGGAACGTCATGGATGATGGCCCAGAAATCCTTCCAGAAGCGACTTTAGACGTAAACGGACAAGCGATTAACCCAGTTTCTCGTGACTATCCGGATGAATTTATCCAAACAGGGATTTCTGCGATTGACCACTTGAACACTCTTGTTCGTGGACAAAAATTACCAGTATTCTCTGGTTCAGGGCTTCCTCACAAAGAGTTAGCAGCCCAAATCGCACGTCAAGCGACTGTATTAAATAGCGACGAAAAATTCGCGGTAGTATTTGCTGCAATGGGGATTACCTTCGACGAAGCGGAATACTTCATGGAAGACTTCCGTAAGACAGGGGCGATTGACCGTTCAGTGATGTTCCTAAACTTAGCGAGCGACCCAGCCATCGAACGTATTGCGACACCAAAAATCGCATTAACAACAGCTGAGTACTTAGCGTTTGAAAAAGGAATGCACGTTTTAGTTATCATGACAGACATGACAAACTACTGTGAAGCGCTTCGTGAAATTTCAGCGGCTCGTCGTGAAGTTCCAGGACGTCGTGGATATCCAGGTTACTTATATACAAACCTTTCAACAATCTACGAACGTGCAGGACGTATCGTTGGTAAGAAAGGATCGGTAACTCAAATCCCAATCCTTTCAATGCCTGAAGATGATATTACTCACCCAATTCCTGACTTAACAGGATATATCACAGAAGGACAAATCATTTTGGACCGTGCTCTTGATAAACAAGGGATTCAACCTCCAATTAACGTATTGCCTTCATTATCTCGTCTAAAAGATAAAGGTTCAGGTGAAGGAAAGACTCGTAAGGACCACGCACCAACGATGAACCAATTATTCGCGGCGTATGCAACTGGTAAACAAGCCAAAGAACTTGCGGTTGTATTAGGGGAATCTGCATTATCAAAAACTGATAAGAAATATGTAGAGTTCACAGAACGTTTTGAACGTGAATATGTTGGACAAGGCTTCTATACGAACCGTTCTATCCAAGAAACATTAGACCTTGGATGGGAACTCTTATCAATCCTTCCACGTACGGAATTGAAACGTATTAAGGATGAGTTATTAGATGAATACCTTCCGGAAGGGGAGTGATTCTTTTGACACGATTGAATGTCAAACCAACCCGTATGGAGTTGACGAAATTAAAGCATCGTCTTGTCGTGTCAAAAAGGGGGCATAAACTCCTAAAGGATAAACAAGATGAGTTAATGCGTCAGTTCATCGAATTAATTCGTAAAAACAATGCGTTACGTGAGGCGGTTGAAACGCGTCTCGTTGAAGGGATGAAGAGCTTCGTTCTAGCAAAAGCAACATTAGAAGAAGCGTTCATCGAAGAGCTTGTGGCGATTCCACCACAAAGCGTAACCTTGGATTTACAAGAAAAGAACATTATGAGTGTGTATGTTCCAGAAATGCATTTCACTGTGACAGATGAAAACGAAGAGAGTGACTTCAAATATGGTTACTTGAACTCGAACAGTGAAATTGACGACTCTGTAGAACAAATCTCAGATGTGTTAAATGATCTACTAGAGTTGACAGAGATTGAAAAAACTTGCCAATTACTAGCAGACGAAATCGAAAAAACAAGACGTCGTGTAAACGCGCTTGAATATCGATTGATCCCACAATTAGAAGAAACGATTTACTTTATCGAAATGAAACTTGAAGAAAACGAGCGTGCAAGTATTACTCGTATTATGAAAGTGAAAGATATGGGACAAAAATAAAGAACAGAAGACTCCTAGCAGGTGATGCTAGGAGTTTTTTGATTTAATTCCATTAATTCTTTGAAGAAAATATGAAAGCGCTTGAAATTGAGCAAAATAGTATAAGTAAAGAGCAAAAAAGTCTAAGTCGGTCTATCTGGAAAGTGCTAAAATTAATTATGGAAACGTTTTTACAAATCAAGGAGGGGTATTATGTATAATCGTCAAAATATGGAGAAGAGACAGCGCTTCTCTATTAGAAAGCTCACAGTTGGGACATGTTCAGTCATCATCGGGGCTTTCTTTTTTGGCACGCTTCAACCAGTTTCTGCAACTGAAGCTGCTGCAACAGAGGTAGTAGCGACGGCCGTAGAAAACACGCCAGCTAGTGAGGTGGCGGCCACTGCTGAAGAGAAACCAGCAGTAGAATCTGGTGCTACAGCAACTGAGGCTACGCCAAAAGAAGAAAAAGAAGCAGTTTCTAATGAAGCTGCAAACACGGAGGCAACTGATAAAGTAGAAGAAAAAGCTACTGAAGCAGCTGCTACAGAAACAGCGGAGGCTAAACCAGCGGAAGCTAAACCAGCGGAAGCTAAACCAGCGGAAGAAAAACCAGCTGAAGCAGCAACGGGTGAAACTCGCGAAGCTACGGGTGAAACTCGTGAAGCAACAGCCGAAGTGAAAAAAGAGTGGGACTCAGTAAGCCGTGTGAAAGGGACTGTTGAAGTCGTTGAGGAAGGCGGAGTACGCTACAACAAATTAACTTCAACAACAGCTAACAACAATGGAGCAGACGAAGCACTATTTGAAAAAGCTGGTTTACAAGCGGATGCGGAAGGAAATGTAAGCGTTGACTTAACGTTTAAAGCAAATTCACTTCCTGCAGAAACTCGTTTTGGGGTTTATGTAAAATATAAAGATAATGACAACAACATCTTTGTAGGATATGACAAGGGCGGTTGGTTCTGGCAATACAAAGGACCAGGTGTAAACACATGGTATAGCAAGACTCGTGTAGAAGCACCAAATGTGGGTGAAGAAAACCACCTATCTATCGTGTACAAGAAAGATGGTCAATTAAACGCTACAAATAATGGACAAGCTTTATTTAGCACAGAAGTCGTTCCAGAAGCTGTCAAGAACGCTTTAGCTGATGTGAATAAAGTTTACCTTAAAGCTGGAACATATTATAAAGAATTATCATCTGTATCGATCAAAGCGGACAACCAAGATAACATTAAACCAGAAGAAGAAACTCCGGCTGTGGATGATGGTTTCCGTCGTAACGACCAAGATGTACATTACGAAACACTACAATCAGAACAATTAAAAGCCATCATCGACACGGCGTTTCCACGTGTTAAAGAATATGAATTAGATGGAAAAACGTTAACAGGTCAAGTTCAAAAATTAGATAAAATGTCAATCAACGGTGTATTAGTCACTCCAGAAGTTCAATACCGTAAGATTGATGACACTACTGCAGAATATGTAATGAAAGTAAGAAACGATGATGAATTCATCAACGCTGAAATTACTGTGAAATTACAATTAGTCGGCAACGAAATGCATTTCGATGTAACGAAAGTAGTGAACAAAAACAATGTTGAAATGGGTAAACCAATCGACAATGTACGAAAATTAATCCAAACAATTGAATTCCCAGGAAACACACTTGTTTCTGTTGGTTCTAACAAACAAGGTGCGAAATTCGACGGAGCTCAAATGTCTACAAACACACATAACCGTGGAGACTATCATTTAGACTTGAAAGAAGGCAAGATGAATGAATATACTTACGGCTTCATGTATGGATTTGTTTCTTCTAACGAATTAGCAGCGTCTGTTTGGAGTAACTCTCAATTTACTTACAGAGGAAATGACTTTGCACGTTTAACAACAGCCTTAGAACGTGTAGAAGGCGTAAACTACTTAGGTATTCAAAGCTCACCTTACTGGTACCAACGTGCTTATAAGAACCTAGTATTTCCAGAATACACATTAGAATTACCAAGTTCTAAAGTAGTCATTACAAAAGATTTAAACAAAGATAATGTCGTGGACTGGCAAGATGGTGCGATTGCATATCGTAATATCATGAACAATCCTAAAGGGGCAGAATCTGTTCCAGATTTAGTAGCGTATCGTATTGCGATGAACTTCGCATCTCAAGCGCAAAACCCATTCTTAATGACATTAGATGGTATTAAGAAGATTAACTTACACACAGATGGTTTAGGCCAATCAATCCTACTTAAAGGGTATGGTAGTGAAGGTCACGACTCAGGTCACTTAAACTATGCGGATATCGGTAAGAGAATCGGTGGCGTTGAAGACTTCAAGAAATTATTAGCAAAAGCAAAAGAATACGGAGCTAAAATCGGTATTCACGTTAATGCTTCTGAAACATATCCTGAATCTAAATACTTCAGCGAAGCTATTTTACGTAGAAACTCTGACGGAACATATATGTACGGTTGGAACTGGTTAGACCAAGGTATCAACATCGATGCAGAATATGACTTAGCTCATGGACGTTTGGATCGTTGGAAAGAATTAAGAGAAAAACTAGGTGCTGACTTAGACTTCATCTATGTGGACGTTTGGGGTAACGGACAATCAGGAGATAACACTGCTTGGCCAACTCACGTACTTGCTAAAGAAATAAACTCTCAAGGCTGGCGTATGGCAATCGAGTGGGGCTTCGGTGCGGAATATGACTCAACATTCCAACACTGGGCAGCTGACTTAACTTACGGTGGATACTCACTGAAAGGGATTAACTCAAATATTAATCGATTCATTCGTAACCACCAAAAAGACTCATGGGTGGGTGACTATCCAAGCTACGGTGGTGCCGCTAACTATCCATTACTTGGTGGATATAACATGAAAGACTTCGAAGGATGGCAAGGTCGAAGCGACTACGAAGGATATATTCGTAACCTCTTCGAAAACAACATTATGACGAAGTTCTTCCAACACTACAAAGTTTCTAAATGGGTGAACGGTGAACCAGTTGCGATGAGCGACAACGGTCAAAACTATAAGTGGACTCCAGAAATGGAAATCCATTTAACAAATGACAATGGGGACGAAGTGAAGATTGTTCGTCAATCAAACGACCCTAACAGCCCAGACTACCGTAAACGTGTGACAACATTAAACGGTCGTGTCATCGAAAATGGCGGAAGCTACTTAGTACCATGGAACTGGGATGAAAATGGTAAAGCTTTAACAGGCGACAAAGAAAAGATGTACTTCTACACAACTGAAGGTGGAACAACTGAATGGACGCTTCCAGAAGATTGGACTGGAGATAAAGTATACCTTTACCGTCTAACAGACCAAGGTAAGAAAGATGTTGTAGAATTAACAGTCGGCGCAGACCGTAAGATTCAAATTACGGGAGATGCGAACCAACCATATGTACTTTACAAAGTTGCTCAAGGCAAGAAGACAATGGTATGGAGTGAAGGACTACACATCTATGACCAAGGTTTCAACAGCGGAACATTAGATCATTGGGAAAAAACTGGTGACAGCGAACATGCTGAAATCGTGAAATCTCAAGGGGCTAACGAAATGTTACGTATTCAAGGAAACACTGAACGTGTGACATTGAAACAACGCTTAACAGACTTGAAACCAAATACAAGATATGCTGTTTATGTAGGTGTAGATAACCGAAGTGATGCACGTGCAGATATCACAATCCGTGTAGGCGACAAAGTGATTTCTAACTACACTAACAAATCAATCGCGAAGAACTATGTACAAGCACATGCGCATAACACACTTCCAAAGAACGCAACTGTGGATAATACAAGTTACTTCCAAAACATGTATGTATACTTCACAACAGGCGAAGATGTTTCTAATGTGACATTAGAACTTGGACGTGACGCGGATGCAGCAGCAACTTACTTCGATGAAATTCGTGTATTTGAAAACCAATCTGTAATGTACAACGAAAAACATGACACAGGAAATGGTAAATTCAAACAAGACTTTGAAGAAGTGCCTCAAGGTATCTTCCCATTCGTAGTTGGCGATGTTGAAGGCGTACAAGATAACCGTACTCACTTATCTGAGAAACACGAACCATATACTCAACGTGGCTGGAATGGTAAGAAAGTCAACGATGTTATCGAAGGCAATTGGTCATTGAAGACGAACGGTTTAACAGGAAATGACAAACTCGTTTACCAAACAATTCCACAAAACTTCCGCTTCGAAGAAGGTAAGACTTATAAAGTAACCTTCGATTATGAAGCAGGTTCAAATGGAGCATACTCATTCGTTATCGGTAATGGCGAAAATACTCGTCGTAGTAAATTAACGAAATACGACTTAGAAAACACTTGGGAAAATTCATCAACTCCTAAGAAAGTAAGCTTCTATGTAACAGGTGAAAAAGGTGGAAACACTTGGATTGGTATTTACTCAAATGCGCGTGGTGCCGATACGAAAGGAGATACAGATAACAATGAAATCAACTTCAAAGGTTATAAAGACTTTATGTTAGATAACCTTGAAATTGAAGAAATTAAGTTAACTGGTAAGATGATCATCGATGAAGCATACGAAAAGAATACTCCAATCGTAAATGGCAACTACAAACAAGATTCATTAAATGCTTATAAAGACGCTGTAGCAGCTTTATTAGAAGCAGACGATGATATTAGTGTGGATGATGCTAAGGCTCTTGTAGAACGCGTTAACGAGGCTAAAGAAAAACTTGCGGTGAAACGTAGCGCTCCAGATTGGGACGATATCCATGATCTTGATGCTCCTTATGAAGAAGCAGATAACGTATGGTATGCATTTGATGGCAATACAAATACTTTATGGCATACACCTTATGGAGTGAATAGCTTAGGAAAACCATTAACAGTAGAGTTCAATAATCCGATGGAATCAACTCGTTTTGAATATGTTCCTCGTCCTTCAGGTCCAAACGGACGTGTGATGAGCGGTAGCCTTACAGTGATTGATGAAAAAGGACAAGAACATAACTTTAGCTTTACTGGATGGGCAAATGATGCGAAGACAAAAGTGATTAACTTCGATGCTCCAATCAAAGTGAAGAAAGCTATCTTTACTGGTAACGAAACTTATGGTGATCCTGGACATATTTCAGCAGCGGAATTACGCTTCGTTCTTCCAATTGAAGAAGATAAACCATTAGACGAAGCAGCATACAACGCTGAAGTAGAACGTGTTCGTAAGATTGACCGTCAAGACGCAAAAGAATACTTGGCAGCTGTAGAAGCATACAAGAATGGTCTTGCAGAACATAACTTATTAACTCCAAACGGACTTAATAAATTGGTAGAAGGATTGAAAGAAATTAAGGAAACTGAAGAGCCAACTCCAAATCCAGAGCCAACTCCGAACCCAGAGCCAACTCCGAACCCAGAGCCAACTCCGAACC